>Ga0056128_1004295_pt1 | contig 17782 bp, 13 predicted proteins | sample WorMetLIZISLAND2_FD_71113 | JGI IMG/M metagenome (GOLD analysis project Ga0056128, IMG submission 71113) | Marine gutless worms symbiont microbial communities from Max Planck institute for Marine Microbiology, Germany - Olavius geniculatus... ... | reverse complement strand
CCCAAAAAAATTGGGGGCCAAAAACATGCTAAATTTAGCGCGATTTCAAACCACTTCTCACTTTAAGTGTGAATATCTCCAAAACACGTAGAGATATCCAACATCGAAAAACTAGGCAATCGACAGCATTTCCTCCCGAGTTCGCTGAAAAAAGTCTGGTGAACTTTGGTCCACTAATTACAGAGATTTAGAGGTACAACATTACCCACAAAAGGTACTTTTTTGAAAAACCATATTTCGGCCCCTAGGGGGTGCTGCACCACGAAATTTTTACACGGGCTGCAGAATGGCCAAGTCTTGCTAGCACACACCCCACCAGGGATGGGGGCTCCCCTTACAATTTTTTTTAAATGCGGGTCAAAAATTGGCTAGGAAAGTAGCTCCACGAAACTTTGCCATGCTGCTAGATTGTACAACTTTTAAAGGAGAGGCATCACCCACTAAAATTTGGGAATACAAAAAATTCAAAATTTGCTGCGATTTTGCACATGACCTACTCAAAATCGACAGTGCACACGTTTTCGGACAACTTTAGACTTTGATCGCATATATCTTGGGAATGGATCGAGATATCGATAAACGGAAAATGGCATTTTCAACTATGGTCTATTCCACGTCAAATGCAAAAAATTGGTGAGCTTGTGTTCACTAGTCTTAAACTCTGTTGTCTCATTTCGAACCACCCAAGTTCAACAATGCGCTTGCTATGCAGGATAACGCAACTGTGTTCAGGTCACATGACTATGCTGCAAACAGAATTCCAACCCCTAAATGTCCCCCAATCAGACATACGGTGCCGGGCGACCTCACATCGGGCTCTGCTCCAAATTTCTAGTTTGATTTTGCTTCAGTCTGCATAAGATAACAACAGCCAGTAGCTGAATTCTGCAGTTTTTGCAGTCTTTCTTAAATATGGTAAAAAAATTAATCAAAATTAACGGATTATTCTTTTACTAATTTTTAAAAATTAATGGATTATTTTTTAAATGGTAGCAGCTATGATGTAAAGATGGCCAGGCCGAGTTGGCCCGGGTGACTAGCAAGTAACCTCACCCGGGCCAACTTGGTACAAACGGTCACCATAGATCTCAGTACTAACACAGCCGAATGAACAGTAACTTCGTTCACATCACAATGATATTGCCTCCAGAGCAAACCAACAGCAAAGTTTGACAAGCAGAAATCCGAGCAAACTCACATTGAATGCTGAGACGTCTGGTAGAACAGCCTGAGGTTTCACAGGATTCTCCGAACCACCGTCAATAACGAAGCAGTGCATTACGTTCGTGAATTCCTCTGTTGTCATCGGTGCCACTTTGTAACTGTGTCCAAAGTCATCGACTCCATTGCCACCAATCTGGTATGTCTTCATCACGCCTGCATTGCAATCAACATTATGTACGCATTACCAAATAGTGTTAAAAAATAAAAATCCTGTACATCCTGTGAATTAATTACAAATTTTACAGAATGTTCATAATATATACACTTTACAGTACATAATAAAACAAAAGATATTGGTAAAACATCAATACTACATTATACATTTGCTCCACAGTAAAGTACTTTTTATGCAAAACACTGAGAAAAATCCAACCGTAGTAATCAATGAGGCTACGATTCTTTGCGACTTCATAGTAAGCACTAATTGGTTCCTCCAGTTCAGCATATGGAAGTCTAAGAACTGCTTTCACAGAATAGCAGTCTGGCCATTTAGGTGCTTTGGGATTCTGTGCTAAAACTGTGACTGACATCCACACCAAAAGAACTGAAATGACAACACATACAGATAACACATTTGAACAAACACACTGCACATACATCATTTCATATGCTCAGTCCTCAAACACTGCAACAGCTCACCATGTGGATTAGTCTTGGGTCAGAAGAAAAAGCCATATATACAGCTTAGAAACAGTGTAGGCCCCAGCAGTGTTTTAAAGTCTTTGTCAAATTCTTTAACTGCAGATATTACTAACATAAGTAATGCTGCCACTATTAATGGCCAATTTGCTATACACTTTGGCATCACTATAGCTAAAGGTTCTGGAGCCAAAAAAAATCCATATTTAACTTTAAAAATGCAACTTTTTTCCAGTACTGTAAAACAGAAAATTGCCTAAGTAGAACATGTTATTTGCAGATCTAGTGGTGAAGAAGCACTTCAAATCTTAAAAGGACAAATCAAAGGCAAATTGTATCAAGAAAGACCTAGACATATGTGGATAGATGATTTGAGAAAATGGACTCATGGATGGAAAATACTGTCTGCATGCTCTTTTTTTCCATCTGTAGCGGATGGAAAATAGCCTGACATTTGCTTACTTTTCCATCCACCGCAGACAGAAAATAACATCCATGTACAATGCATGTCAACCTTGACTAGAAGACGACAAATGATGATGATGATGATGACGAGGTCAGGGAAAAAAGGGGTGTCACAAAACACTGCACCAACCACACTGGCACCAAAAAATATGATCAGATCGAAGACAACATTAGGGTTAAGGCTAAGTTTGGGTGTTAGAGTCTGGGTTAGGCTTAAGTTTAGCGATCTGATCTGATCATATATTTGGTGCCGATGCAGTTGATGTTGATGATGCGGTGTTTCGCTTTTGCATCTGCCCCTACTCTGCAGATACAAGTCTAAATGCCCATTAAAAAAGTTAACCTTAAAACACTGCAAAATTAAGCATAAATATTTGAAACAAAAAAACAATATCACAACAATAGCTGCAGACAGCTATGGGTAAAAAGCGGATGTGGCAACGGGTAAAAAGCAGATAAAATTTGAGGATGCTAAGTAGTGGATGTGTGGGTATAAGACAGAGGTGCGGATAACAGTTGTCACGTGCATTACCACGCATGAAAGTTGTTGAGTTTTTCAAACATTCGCACAGTAATTAACTGCTCAGCGGACACTTTATAGACGGCAGTCATTTGAAGTCTGCCGCTGTGAATTTCCTAATTCCTGATCCCGAATTCGTTTAAACATTTACTCAGAAAAAAATGGTCTGCTTTGTCACTTAATGACAAAAACGCACAACGGCAAGATACAATGATGATGACGCGCAAGAACACACGACAAAGCATCACGTCGACATAAGTCGACGTTGCAACAAGTGACAATTGAAATGTGTAGAGATAATATAAAACGACAACAGGGGATGAGGATGTATGATGACAACGATGCATGACAATGCACAACGACAATGTAGGCCTACAGTACGTGACGTCACGCGACGACAAACGACCATGGATGACGATAACGTCGACTACTAAGTGCAGCAGGAAGTCACTATTGTAAACCCAGATTTGCCAACTTACAATTTTAACACGAATGATATGCAAAGTATGGTAATTTCAATATAATGTGCAGTGGTGTCATTTTAGTAAATAATTAGGGGTCTCCATAATCCTTGGGGGTACCAGTCTACGTAATGTATTGTTTTTACAGCATTAACAGTGTTTCGAAGTACGATTTACAAAAAAAAATAAAATAAAATTTCAAATCCTTGGGGTCCACGGACCCTTCAAGCCTCCCTAAATGACGCCCCTGATAAAGTGCCAGTCACAAAAAAAGCATGGCGCCCATACGTCCGGCGCCAAAAGGCCCCAAATTAATACACGGTTATACACCGCTTATTGGTCCAGAGGCGTGGCTGAGTACGATGGGTAAAAAGCGGATCTCCTCCGCACCGACATCCGCTTTTTACCCGTTGCCACATCTGCAGATCCGCACATCCGCAGACAGCGCCGAATTGGAGCAAAGCCAATAGGTACCGACAACCTATCATCATGCAAAGCGACATCACACGAACATACGATGTTCGCACTTACATAAAAGAACACTTTTCATTTTCGCTAAATGTCGCATTAAGTTATACACATTTACAACAAAAACATTTCACAAACAAATCATGTGATATCTTGCGCCACGCCCCTAGAATATCAAATAATAATACTATAATTAAAGAAGTAAGTCAATCTCACGCATCAGAAAACGTGGCGCTACTACCAATCAAGTAGTGAGTTCCATAGCTTAACTAATCTATTTACAAAAAAATGTTTCCGGAGATTATATTTACATAACTGGGGAACCAATTTGTATCTATGACCCCTGGGCCCTGGTATGATATCGCTTTTCTAACATAGATTTATACTGAAGGAGCAGTGCACCAGCGTGATGTTGTCAATGACGTCATATAATAAACAACGAAGATGTAAACATCGGCAAAGAATGATATTGTGACCTGAAAGAAATGTAGTGTATTTCGATTATGAATGATGACAATTCAACTGTTTAGCAGAATTGACTCCGTTGTAAAGTAGCTTTTACCAGCATGGGAAGAAAAGCGCTATCCTGTTCCGTCGATATCGACATACAGACGGTCAATATTATGCTGATCACTAGAAATACATTGATCCGGCAATTCGTCACCGTTTAAGAAGATTGCTGATAAAAAGCACTACTGAAAGCTAATAATAAAATTCTTACACGTATAATAGTAATTATTGACGCTTTAGTAAATGTAATTTATTAGCCGCACGTCATCAGTGTTGTGCATTAAGCACCAGTGTGCACAATTACATGCTTTTCACCCTTGTTTACACATACCTGCTCTGGAATGTTTGCTCTCTGTATTAATGAGAATGGAAATAGAATGTATCCAATAGCAACGACGGTTAGTCAAAGGTTTAAAGAATTTCTCACTGTTTACCAGGTCTCAAGTACCGGAACATATCTTCCAGAGCGTGATGCAGTTTACTTGCGAATCTCATTATTTGGCCGAGTTGGACGAACATGTGCAGTTCGACCAGATTTTCCATTACGCTTTTATGAGTCATTTCATTTTGAAAAGGTTAGTTGAGTTTTTATTTTTTATGTTTGTTTATTCTATGCTGACATAAAATAAAATAATTTGCCGATGTGATTATCGTGGTTATGTATTTTAGTTAGTATGTAGAAATGAAGTGGATAGTCTTTGTAGCAATTAAGACAAAATATATAAAAGTGAATTGATTGGTCTTTTTATAAATGCAGCACTTTCTTTGTAGTTCATTTCTGAATGAGCAGTGAAAGGTAATTAAAACTGTTTATTTTACACAGTTGTCAGATATTACCATTTTATGAGCAGCAGTTTATTAATATAAAATATAGTATATCATCTAAGCAGCATTGTACTAATTTTCTTGACTTTTATATTTTTGGCAAAAATGGGTGTAAGAACTAGGTAATTGTATGTATGTGCTATTTGAACTTAGACATAATATGACCCAGTGTGCTGTAAATGAGCTGTTGCATAATATGTTCTGGTGTATATTTAGTGTACTGTGTACTGTTTATTTGTCATTTTTTTAGATATTTCCATCAGCTTTTCAGCCTGCACAGTTAACAAGATCTCTAGAAAGTTAGTGATTGCCAAGCTATTCTCATAGTGTCATTACTATACACCAGTAATGAATAAATAAATACTTACTTATGAGTATTGTTGTTTGCAGTTATTAATGTATGTTGAGGTTAGTATATGCTTTGTAAAGTTAAAAAATAATATTTGCTTCTATCATTTTAGCAGTTTTCTGGAACTTTACAGCAAAATACCACTAAGTATGAAGATGCCAAATCCAGAATGTACATATGATGTCTTGAATCTACACAATTTTGTTAATGTTGTAAATTTTTGTTAGTTAATTGGGATGAATAGGTTTGAACTAGAGCTGCAGAAATTATTTATTAATTGTATGGCTGATTAGTAGTTACATTTTTAGCAATTAATAAAATTTCAGTTTTTAAATTTTCATTGAAGTTTCTAAAGTGCTCTCTTAAGTAGATACAATGACAGTCACTTTTTCTGGATAAAACTGATTCAATAAAACAAACATCATTAGCAGCTGTTTGTTGAATGAGTTTTGGCTGATAATGTTTTATGCAGATAGTCCAATGGCAGTGAAGTTGTTACAAGTAACACCATCATGTGGCCATAACAGAAGAGCTGACATAGAACTTGCCACATATCACTCGACTGCAATGCCATTCTTGTATCCGCTGCCTGCTGAAGACAGGCGCAGTGGTGATACTACTATGGAAAGACCGCGATGCATGATTCTCTGTCGAACATGTAACTTTCAAGTATGTTGACAATCCAGCAGAGTGGTTTTTTATGTGAAACTGCTGGAGAATTTTGTAATAAGTCAAAACAAGAAATAACAAAAAAGCATATTTGTTACACATGCACATCACATCATCTTATACAGTCCACTGCTATAAGCTCCTCCCTTTGCTGTCTGTCTGTATCGTACGATAAACATTTGTTATCACATGAACTATCACATCATCTTGAACTTTATGGCTGACCAGTGGCAGATTCAAGGGGGTGTGGGAGGGGCTGCCGCCCCTTTATTGACTGGATGCATCTTAAAACAAGTAAAAAATTTTGCACCAAAATGCATGATTTTGGATAAAATTTTAAAACATTTTTTGGGGAGGGGGCTATGCCCCTTCCCCAGATCCCATTCCCCACCCTTCCGCCCCCCTATTCCAAACTTCTGGATCCACCACTGCGGCTGACAGACTTTACGGTCTGCTGGAACGCCTGCATAATGATGTAACCTCTGAAACTGAGGTACCAATCATCTGCTTGTGAACCTGTCAGACTTTCAACAGTCAGCAACTGGGTCACGGATGCTGGAGGGCCACTAGCATCCATGACTGACCAACTGACTGATTAACTGACAATGGATTGGTTGATTGTTTGGTTGGCTATTGCAATTATATCAGAAACATGGTCACCATAGTCTAGTTTAAGATGATGTGAAAAGCTGTGTCTAGACTTTCCTAATTTTTAACACCAACAGCAACTATACTCGTTGCCTTTCATTTACTAGAATTTGTTCGTGTATGTTTGCATCTCTATACTTTAGTATGTATCTTTAAGTTTCGCTATTTTCTTAAATTATAACATTCAAATTGCGGGGTATTTGTTATTTGCAAACAATTTTTCTTATATGACTTTTAGAATTAGCTGTAAGTGAAATGAATTTTATAAGGCTGCGGTAGTTAACGATTAAGTTAATTGTTAACGATTAAGGAATTTTAACGATTAAAAAAATTATAACGATTAATCGCAAATATTGTTGTTCTTACTTACTTGACATAACAGAAAGTATATTTCGGGCGTAAAGTAAACAATAACGGCTGAGAGCAAGTTAAAACATACAGCAGCATGTGGCTATTTGACTGTTTGAAAGTAAAAAAGTGTGCCACCCTGAGTATGTAATATTTGCTTTAAACATAATATTGCAAGTAACAGATGCACTGTAATATAAGTTCATTATAATTATGTCAGCATAGTTATGAAACTTGTGGAAATTAACTAAAATGAACGATTAATTAATTGTTAATTTTTAGAAAGTTAACTATTAAAATTTTTTCAATCGTTACCAGCACTAGAATTTTAGTAGATTTTTGGCATTGTTAATGTGAAATTTCTTTGTGTTTGTTAGTTAAATTTTTGTGGTGTGACTTGATAGCCGATATTGTGTTAGGGAATGAGTCCTCAGCTGACTTTTCAGACGTGCACAGTAATTCGAGAAGTAACGGTACCATCCACCGGAAGAGACATCAGCATGGTTAGTTGGGATATACTGACTTAGACATTGGCTTTTATCCCCCCCCAAATCTGGAATTGATATTGGGTGTAAGTTCCCCTCACTTTTTGGTTTAAGTTCCCCTCTCCACTTTCAGGCTCAAGTATTTACACCCTTTTGGACTTCTTTTTCTCTTTCCCCTTTTTTCCTTTTTTCCTATACCCTTTGTTTTCTTATGCTTTATCTTTTTTTTTCTCCGCATTCTTTCCTCCTCTTCCTGCAGCCCAGTAAAAAATATGGGGGAAGTTTTGATTTACACCTTTAACAAAACCTTTTCCCTTTATTTTTCACTGGGTGCAAGCTGCACCCACCAGGTATAAAGATAGAAGCCCTTGGCTTCATATCTGAAACTAAACTCGTTGTTGTGTGCAAAATTTGCGTAGGTGTTTTATTTTGCATGTAACCATGGTTTTGTACTGTGTGCTGAAAATTTTGGAGCATTTGTGCATATAGCGTAGCCAGAGGCATTATGTTTCCGGATGTATTTTTTAATATTTTTATTGTTATTTAATAATGTCATATTTAGCTACTTTTTATGTGATCAGTTTAAAGGAATAGCTGTATTTTTTATTTTTTAAATTTGATGTTTAGGCTTTCTGTAATGTTTTTTTAGTGTGAAAAAGTCGGATTCAGCAAGAAAAGATCAAGATCGGTAGTTCGGTGTGTAGATATTTGATGAAGGTTTTTTAGTTCAGCATACTTACTAATGTTATATTATTACACACGGTTGACAGACTGTAACCAGAAAAAAATTCCCAACAGTACCTTAGAGTTTTTGCTAAACCTGAGTACAAAGATTAATCATAGGTGTCTCAAGGTGATTAGGCTTTGATCGCAATTTGATGATACCTTTTTCTATTTTACCATTGTTTTTCCCTAGCAGATGGCATCTGATAGGTTAGGGATATTTCTAAGTGTTTTAAGCTAGTTTGTCTTCTGTTTTATAAGATGATGGTTTAGCTTATTGCTTAGTTGGTTACATCAATGAAGCTACTCTACACTGAGCTGGGTTAGTATTCAGATGGGTGACAGTTAGTCGGTATGCTACCTTGGTATTCAAGCAAGCCACCAATTCAACCCGGCTGTAATGAGTACTGGCAGTGGTTACAACTGCTGGGTAAAAATGCCAAGTTTTGCTTAAGAGTAGGCTTTTATCAGGACCGCTGGCATTTATTACCTCCGCCAATGAGGTAATGTTTTTGCCAGACTTTGTTTGTTTGTTTGTTTGTCTGTCTGTTAGCAAGATAACTCAAAAAGTTATGGACGGATCTTTCTGAAATTTTGAGTGTATGTTGGGCATGGCACAAACTGCCAGTGATTCAATTTTGGGGGTGGTCCAAAAGGAATCCTGGATTCTGGATCATTTTGAAATTTTCGTTACCATTGATTTCAATGGGGCATAAGGGAAACCGCTGCAAAACCGAAGATGGTGCTGCCACCTAGCAAACAACATTGCCTTGGCGGAGGTGTGTGGGCTCTGGCTGCTTTCTATTTACTGATCTGATCGGTTAAACACTAGCTGGCTGATAATGGAGCTGGCTGGTCATCTGGCTGACTTAGGTTGTATCATTTATGTGTGTTAACTGAATTGCTTTTAATGCTTGCTGTCTCAAAGCACCACGTAGGGAGAGAGCTAGATTTTGCTCTATGCAGAAAACTTTTTTTTCTTCTTACTTTTTTTTTTATTTTCGTGTTAATGTGTGTTTTTCTGCTAGTCTGCCAATGACTTCGCATGTGGTCCGGTTCACTCGCCCGCCATGGGACAGTTCTCAGCTGAGTCGCTGCGTATCACAACCAGAGAGCATTACAGCTCCTTGTGGCTGCACTCAGCGACGTGCTGCCGCTTCGCTAAAAGTCGGCTGTTAATTAATTTTTGCTTTAGCAATGCGCAGCAATTGTTCTTGTTGGAGGGACCCAGTTTAACCTGATAACTTTACAGAATTTTTCCTTTTGAACAAAATCATAAACAGTGATAGTGAATGGGTTGCTGGTAATGATAGTGGCAGCCACAGTACAGTAGCATTAGAATTTTTAGGAGGAGGAGGAGCAGTTCTTAGTTATGTGGTTTTGTTAATTTTGCTTGCAAAGTTTTCATATTTTGTATAATTTATGCCAGTATAGCACTAATTCATTATTTGTTTTATTTGTACCATTTCTCTCACTTGTTGGTTGAATAAATGTATTCATAATTTTTGCAGTGGTAAAAAATTATTTTTGTTGAAACAGTTAATAATTATACTTTGTTCGTTTGTTTAACCAATAGTTTTTTAGTTGGAAAAGAACAGAATAGTTGATCTTAACAACTTTGCAGTCATTCTGATTTGTTTTTCTAACAATGAATAAGTCTTATAATAAGTAACGTTTATCACTTTTGATATAATAGCTGGGACATGAACTGAGCATTTCTGTATTTGCATTGTTCATATTTTGGTAGTCTACTACTAGTGTCACAGTTTGGCTTTCTTGTCGGTGTTTCAGCCATACAAAAAACAAAAACGACGAAAACCTGCAAGGTATCTATCAGCATTTGTTTTTGTATGTGTTCAGTTCAAGCTGCAATTGGAATACAACATAATCGTTAACTTTTGTTCATATTTTTGCCAAATATTGGCCGATTTTATGAATTTCTTTAGTTGTATCTTTTTTTCTAGAAAATTGCACTAATGTGGTCACATATAATTCAGGCACACTTTGAGCATGTTGCTACATTACTTTGAGAAGAAATAATATTTTATCAGTATTTGAATTACAGTCATGGCAATGGTAGATTTATAAGCATGCTGAGAATTTGGTTAAGACAACTGTCAACTAGCCGCTTGTTCACTCTTCTCCACATTTAATAGTCAGTAGCACATTCTGCTGCTATACGGATTATTGTAGCAATGCGATCTTGTTTTGAAGAGATGCATACTGAAGCAGTTTGCTGTATCACATATATTCTGGGCATACTAGTATTCTTGAAATGGAAAGGACTTTCTAGATGTTATTTTGCCGATTTACTGTGTTTCTGTGTTTGTAGTCTTTTAAACGTTTTTATGCACTACTTTTGCATTAATTTCATGTATTAATTTTGTGTAGTTTCAGGCATTTTACTTCATTGTGGTGTTCAGGTGCATATATTTGTGTGTTTTATATTTGTGTTGCTTTTTAGCATGAGAAAGATTGATATTTTACGAGGTGACATGCTGGTATAACGAGGCATTAAAAGTTGATTTTTGACGATTTTAAAGACTGTGCCAGTAAAGTGTTTTAAATCGATCTGTATTCAGTGATGATATAGGCAAGACTATGGTATCTTTTTTCATTGGCTCAGGATGTACAGTTGCCTGGGTGTAGGTCAGCTGGTCGATGCACGGTGCCTTGTAATTCTCCGTGCAGTGATGTTGATGTTGATTGCTGCTCCAAGCACCGATGTAGTTGTGATCCTTGCGACATGACAGAAGTGTCACACCCCCGCGGCTCTTCAAGACGCTCCTACAGGCGCACGGCCAGCGCTCCGGCGGCCAGAGGGCTACGGACGAGAGCCGCGGATCCGGTTGACTTTGAGTGCGGCTTTCTACGACAGACTTCGGACTCTGACTGCACCGAGGCTGAAACTCGCCCGCCGTTTGTAGTACGACGAGTAAGTCGTTCACTTTCCTGTTAAAACGTAAGCAAAACGCCAGCATTTAGGCGGTCAGTACGGTACTGAAAAAAGGCTTTAGTGCTTATAAAATACCTGTGCTTTGAGGCTGCTGGTGGTTCAGAAAAATCCTCTGTTTCCAGAAGCTCGGTGTTAGGGCCCAACTTGGAGTTAGTTTGGAGAAATTGGATTGTTGGAAATTGAACAATCGTTACTTTGCTCATTGCGTTCAGTATAATGTAGATGCCGATTATTTGCTGTGTGGAGGTTGACAGTAGGATGTTGCATCGAACTCCGGGTCTGGGTGGTGGAATGCGGCGGACAATGAGCAAGAGACGACGCAGCTGCAGAGCAGCGGCATCTCTGCCTTGTGACTGCTGCATAGGTTAGTCACGTGCTTTCACTCGTTGTGTCTTTGAAACTACCGCAGTTTGTTACAGTGTGAAATAATGCAACTGCAACAAAAAAGTGGAAGAAGGAGAATTATTGGTTTTGCATAGACCCATGTTCTGTGTTGGAACTTATGCACTTAGAGCCAGCAAGGGTTAAGACTGTTTAGCAATCATACAAATCAAGTTGGAGTCTATTGTTATTCAGCATTTTTAACCAGTTAGGTCAGCAGCGAACAGTCCTACTACAGCAGCACGTAACTCCTACATATAACTCACTCCTGCTTTCTTTGCCTTGGATTCAACTGTCATCAGTCTGTATTAGGCCTAGCCATGAAGGGATGGCCAGGTTGAGTTTACGTGGCTGGCATGGTAAATAAATAGAAAGATGTTATGGGCCCAAAAGTTACTTCTGAGCCAAACAGCAGCATCTACAAACTGCAGACGTTTATTGTACGAGGGCCATCTCAAAAGTGTCCGGCTTCGACATATTAGACAGCAATATTTTCCACAATCTATACATCAGTGAAACGTTGTAATTTATGACGTCACAGAGCATTAAATAGAACAGATTTCCAGCATCAACGAACGAGGCTTGAGTCATTCATCATCATATATAGCGGAAACCATCATTGTCAGATTTCAGATTTCAAAACAGATAATAGTCACTGGGGATAAGGTCATTGCTGTATGCAGGGTGGTCTTGGTGTAGAAAGTCATAGTCATGAACAACCAGCTGGGTAATTGTAGACTTTAGACTGGACTGCAGTGCTGAAATTTGGGGAAATTGTGCAGGGCTTGCTCCCGGGCCGCTTCCAGCCCCTCTGCCCATCAGGGGTCCATGTAACTAGTCACAAATTTTGATTGGCCTTTCATTAACACAACTGATATAATCAACAGTTAAATTTTTAATAAAATTTTTTTGATACCATCAGATATTGGCATTAAGTCATATTTTGGCTAAAGTGCTTTGATTTCCGGCTACCACAGATTAGGCTGTAGTATATTCACAGACTCAAATGACAAATTCATAAACGTAGATGTCAGGGCTTTCGTAAAATCAAATGGCAGGGAGCCCCACTTTGGTAAATCCAGCTACAGACTGAAAAAGTTTCATGCAATAATCAGCCTAATTCAAATGCTGCTTGCATTAGCGCACCAAATCGTTTCAGCTTAATGCTCCATGACGTCATAAATTACAATGACGTCATTTCCGCAATCTGCTCACACGAATACGCAATGTAGGTACCTTTTACTGATATATAGACAATAAAAAATTTTGCCTATTATATTGAGGCTCTAAACTTTTTGAATGCCCCTCGTATTTGCATGAAGTCGTAATTGACTCAAATGCTCTTATTTGCGGCTAGCGCAAATGTAGGCTAATGTATATTCACATATGCAAATGAGAAATTCACAAACGTATTTGTTAGGGCTTTCACAAAATCAGATGCCACTGGGCTCCACTTTGGTAAACCTAGCTACAGACTAGAAAATTGTCATGCAACAGTGAGCCTGATTCTATGCTGTTTGCGTTAGCACTCCAAATCGTTTCGGTTTAGAGCTATATGACGTCATAAATTATAACGACGTCATATCAGCAACCAACTCATTATAGTTTGTAAAGGATGTACATTTCACTGATATATAGATTATAGAAAATATTATTGTGTACTATGTCGAGGCTGGAAACTTATGGGATAACCCTCGTTTTGTTTGTGGATAAGACTGCAGAAGTTAATGATTAATAAAATCTTAATTGTTAAGTTTTCAATTAAAGTCATGTCACTATTCGAGAAAGTGTTATATTGTAGCTATAATGACATGCATCTGGAAAACAGTAATCACTTTCTCCAGTGAACTCAACTTTTTAGTCCATATACAAGGCTAGATATAACGGACGTTTAACAATAGTGCCTTAGTGCATTTCTGACAACTGTCAGCTAAATAACTGATAAAATTGCTAAACAGAATGGTGCATTTTCTGGTACAGCTACTACTTATTTCTAATCAGAATTAATGGTTGTTATTTTTCTGAAGTTAACTATTGAAAATTCATTTGTTATTAGTCATATTTATGGGAAATAAATATTTAAGTTTTTCATTGACTGCACATGTTGTGTGGCAGATGTGTGCATGCGGAGAGCTCCTCAGCGATTGGTTGAGCGCTGTACAGTCTGTGACACGTACGAGAGGTACATGGGAAAGCCGTACTGGGGACATCAGAACGGCTGCCATCCTGTCGGACTGCAGCGGGTTCCTGTTGAGGTAGATTTTTTGTTGCACTGTGATCTGACTCTACGTTCTTCGGTGTTCTAAGTTGTTTCAAGGGAAATTGAATAAGCCTTCATTCTTCAATGCTTTGTATTATGCCCAGTTTATACCTGTGACATCGACGTGACTTAACTGTCGAACTGAGTCACTTCAGCATTGCAGGTCTGAAGTGGGTACCAGTATAAGTTTTTGTCTTTTAGTACTTTGTTGTCGAAGACTTTTCTTGTCGCCCAAGCCGTTTATAACTGGTGGCTGGCATAACCTAACACGTGTTCAAGTTCAGCGAACTGCTTACTTAGTTAGCTAGCTATTTAACTTGAAGTAACCTAACACACACTACTTCGAGAAAAATGGTCCAGTTAAACACAATCTAATTTATGCATGTTATGCAGTATGTAGTCTCAGCGGTTATCCTATTATTCAGCAGTTTTGTTTTAACCTACTATGCCATTCCTGGTTACTGATGAACTGTTTCTACATCAATCAGAGTTTTTGTTGTGTTTAGTTGCATAAATTAGTCTTCTTGCATCATAGCAGTGGGCGTGCAAACAACAGTGAATCATGAGCATTATTTCTGATACACTGCTTGGCAATGAATGGTTGTTAGATGTTGGATGATTCCACAAAAAAATGTAAAGTCCTTCCCGAGCCTTACAGCCCATAGGGCGGCGCTGATCTCCGTTTCCTAAGGCCCTCAGCCAGACACCAGTTTTTACACTGCAAGACCACGGATACAGGGTCAGTGTATTGTGCGGTGTGCCTGTTTACGTCCCAGCGGTGAAGCCGGTACCAAATTATACTGCTTGGTGACAGAGGCACATGTGTGTGAACAACTTGCCTAAGGTCATTACCCGGTAGTGTCCCAGTGCGGAGTCGAACCTGCGCCTCTGAGTTACCTCAGGATTACAAGTCCGACACGTTGCCGTTAGGCTACAGAGCCACACGATGCCATAGACCTCTTAAAATAAGGTCTGACGACGGCCATGCTCGGTTCTGCAAACTTGGGTTTATCGGTATTTTTAGTTTTTTAGTATAACTTTGTCAAATGTGGTCCGTTTGCTACAAAATTTTGTACCACATCATGTTGCCACTGGGCCGACATATTTTTCCACATATTTTGGCCACGGACGACATGAACAAATGCTGCAAATTCGGTGACTTTATGATTTCTAGTTTTCTACTTTCTCGTGTATGCATATATTGTATGTATGCATATATTGTGGCTAAACCATACGTTTGTACGTATGGTTTAGCCACAATATTTGCACACACAAGAAAGTAGAAATCATACAGTAACCAAATTTGCATCACTTGTTTACATTGTCTGCGACACCAAGTGTACAAAATTTTGTAGCAAACGGACCACGTTTGACAAAGCTGCAGTAAAAAGACTAAAAATACTGATGGACCCAAGTTTGCGGACCTGAGAACGGCCACCGTCAGTCCTTATTTTACGAGGTCTGTGGACAATGCATGTACGGCAGCATGTTAGTTTTTTTTCATGGTGTGTTAGGTAACTCGTGCTTCATTCAGTGATCGGCCTCGTAACTACAGCACTTTGTCACACCATGATGATTACTCTGCCAATGAGTTTCAACGCTCATCATCGCCTCCTCGACCGCTTGACAGAACCATTCAGTCACCTGGGGTACGTTTCTGTGTCACAGTCTATGTCTGTCATGTTGGAAAAATATGTCGGCCCAGTGGCAACATGATTATGTCGTCGTCTGTCTGATTGTTGACGTTTTTTAGCTAAAAATTGGTAAACCGGCTTACTTGGTGTACAGGCTGTGCAATTTTTATTTAGTCAGCTTATTTGAGATTAATTTTTCAGGCAGGCTGCAGCAACAGTGGGGGGAAGGGGCGTTACACAGTTTTTTTATGAGCTGTGACTATTAGTGTTTATGAAGCTAAATAATTGTGGTGCTTTGCAAGCATGTTATTTGTGTGTTCGTTTAGCGTTACAATGCAAGCCGATATGCTGACGTGCCGCAGGCAGCGGCGACGTCGCAGAGTTACGATGATCTGACGGAACGCATAGAGCAGGCGCTTAGAATCTCTTCCAGCGGTCTCTCAGCCTACTGCAACAACGACCAGTCATTGGTAACTTTAGTAAATAAATACACATGTCTTACTGCTTTACTTTGCTTATAACTTGCAACTAAACCAAGTCATGACTTCGAATAAACTCATGGGGTGAAATAGTGAGAGGCATGCTATATATAAGTTTTGCCTTAACTACCATCAATTTTGTGATTATTGAAATTTGGCAAATGAAATGCAGCATTCTTTTGTTGATCAAATGCTGCATTGCTGTGCCAGTTATATTTCTGCCTGATGGGCGCTAAGTGGAGCTTTCATTTCTCTGTTTACAGCGTTAAACATTTAACTCTTTGGTTTGTTTTTATGCGCGAAAGCAGCTGCTGCTTTAGCGCGTCTTAGCCATCGCAATTCTCTCTGTCTGTCCGTCTGACCGTCTGTCCGTCACACGGGTGGGTCAGTCAAAAACGGTGCAAGCTAGAATTACCAAATCTTTACCGTCGGCTGCCTGGAAGACTCTAGTTTCAGGAACCGTAAAGCTTTTCCATAAATTCGAAAGGGGTCACCCCAAACGAGGGCGCTAAATGAGAGGGGGTAGGAAAAATTTGTGATTTTTAGCCAATGAGTCACTGTATTTCAGTAACGGTGCGAGATAGGGCTTAGGTTAGTATTAATCAGTAATAGGAAGTCATACACTGGCTCTCGATTGGTACCAAATTCAATTACCTTGAATGACCTTGAATGCCAAAATAGGAGGGTCTTTATGGTTTTTTTGGTGATTTCAGGCTGCGGGACACATTTCAAGAGCGAATTGCGCCGAAATCAATTGAGATAAATGTGGAGAAGCTGCACATGAAATTTTCAGCATTGAACTTAGATTTTGACGGTCCAAGTCTCGATTTTCTAGGTTCAAGGAAACCTGCACACGAGGGCATCAAAGAGCGGTACCCCTGTAAAAGTCGTTATTTCACCATTGTTGGCCAGTCTTTCGTGAAAACGGTTGCAGATAGGCATGGGCATGCTGCCTATCACAACAAGCATTATTGACGAGCTTTTTAGTCGTATTAACATCGATGACTTTGAAAGACCTTGAACTTTCAAAATAAGGGGTTTTTATTGATTTTTTTTTGCGAATTTTGGCTGCAGCACACAATTTAAGAACGAACTGCGGTGAAATGGCTGGAGACTGACAGTTTGTGAACAGGAACTGTTATAGGCTTTCGCACATCTCGTGAGCACTATCTCAAATTTTTTGTTATTAATTGTTCTGCATTGCATTGCGAAGTCAGCTACAGATGCTAATCCATAATTGCTTTGATTCTCGGCAAGTCGTTTCTGTTGCTTGTTATTTCAGTGGGAACGGCATCTATAAAAACCACTGAATATCGAAATTTTGTATACAGGAAAGAAAGTAGGTGCAAGTGTAGTAAACAGCAGATTGTATTGTCATTGGTCCGTGACTGTACAGGGTGTTCCAAAAAAAACTGGTATAAAAACTAGCAAAAAAAGTAAAAAACACTACTAAACTCCATTTATGAATTTCTATGATCAAACTGCTGTTCAACAATATATTTGGTTTTGTTATTTAAGGCAACTGTAAATGCAGTTTCTGCTCCTGGTTGTTTTTCAGCACCGATTTTAACCATTCTTTCACTGTTACAAACAGAAATTTATGGCGCGTAAACGTGAAGTTTTTCCGCCCACCGCACCTTTATTGTGTGACCACATTACCTAGCAAAACAAACACTGTCAAAGCTACAGTGGTCTCGGAGAACAGGCAACACATAAAGATATCAATTTCGTAGCATAA
>Ga0056128_1004294_pt1 | contig 17782 bp, 9 predicted proteins | sample WorMetLIZISLAND2_FD_71113 | JGI IMG/M metagenome (GOLD analysis project Ga0056128, IMG submission 71113) | Marine gutless worms symbiont microbial communities from Max Planck institute for Marine Microbiology, Germany - Olavius geniculatus... ... | reverse complement strand
CGCCCCCCTAATTTCCCCCAATCGGACTTAGGGCGCCGGGCGGACTCACGTTGGGCTTTGCCCCAAATTTCTAGTTTCCTGTATTTCTGTGGCCATATGCATTGTATCAGCCTAATGACAGGTGATATGAGTGGAAAGGTGGTGCCGTGCGGTGCTAGTGCAAATAGTACTTTGGCAAATCTTTATGGGTGTTCTAGGCTTTTATCAGTAGCTGCGGTGGTGTGTGTGTCTTATCAATTACACGCTCCACACCACTGTGTACTGTACACCTGTCAGATGCCAATGTTGACGTCAGCCTGCTTTGCTGATGCTGGTACTAAATGGTTGATTGCTGTGGACAGAGATATTGATGAGCTGCACTACAGCGGGAGCGGGGTAGACGCCTTTATACCCCGTCTAGCTATTGGAGCAAGCTTCCCAGTCTCTTCTTCTGCTCCTTTCCCCTTTCTTCTCCCGTTTTTTGCCATTTGTTTTTTCTTTTTTAGGGAGTGGGACGTTTCCGTAAATTTAGTTAGTGGGTTTGGGAGAGCTTTGAACTTCTTCAGAGTTGCCTGGGGTAAAGCCTCCACAACCACCGTCGATTTTGGGACACTCTGCGCCTGGAAAAAAACGCGTTTAGTACTTAGTAGCAAGCTGGAAAATAAGTCGATAGAATTTAGGTTCTAAATCATACCAACTTTGAACTCTTCTCTCCAAGCGCTGAACTCCCTTTACCTTTTACTTTTATAACGGAGCCTCTTCTTCCACAACACTGAGGCAGTGACTTCCAACGATGAGAGCATTCCAGCTGGCTGCCGCTGTAGAGCCGCTATATGGTCGTATATATACGTCCTGATTAAACGTGCTCCGCGCTCCTGTACTGTTGTTGTTCTATGCAGCTCAGTCCGTGCACTGTGCCGCGGTCGCTGGCTGGGATAGCTTTATTTTTAGATTACCATGGAGTTGCCACTAAGGCCGGGCGAATGACGGCTGTGTTGGCAGTGACGTAAAAACGCGGTGGTTCTGGCTGTTCAGTGACAATGAACTTGCCAGCTTGGGGCACAGAATTGAGGCAAGAAAAAAGTTATAGGCTTGCTTGCTTGCTGAAGGCTCACAATATTTTGAGTGCTTAGCAGAAGTTTTGCCCCAAACCCTGCTGGTGGAGCACAATGCGCTTCCCCATGACCCCCCCCTATGTGGTGGCTTATTTCCTTTCTGTCTAAAAACCGACTTTATTCTCGGCCCTTTGGGTTTCGATCTTCAGACTTTTGTCCCTGGACCCTGGCAGGTGGGGCCCCTAACTTACTGTCAAACCAGGGTTTTACTGAGCATCGCTACTGTGTTGTGCTTTGTGATGTTGGACGTTGATGAAATTTAAAATCACGCGTCTTTCTTTGTGTCTGTCTGTCGTTGTGAGCGAGGTGGTTTGTCCAGTAGGTAGATGTCACTGTATGGTACCAGGCACTGTCACAGCTGTTCTCTGTTAGCGCCTGTTTCTTGCCAGCTCCACGTCTGTGCTGTCATGCATGCGTTAGATTATCAGCGTTGCTGCCAGATTTTTCACTCTGATCCCGGAAGACGTACTTGAAGGCAGTTATAATGGGCTTCACTGGCTGGTCAACTTGGTTGTATTTTATTGCTAGAACATTTTGTAGTAGAAGTTCATTCATACGTTGTCAAACGTTTCATATGTATATGGTTTATTGAAGTGTGCATTGTTTTGATGCTTTTGTTGATTTTTGTTTCAAAGTTATAACGTGAACATTTGGTTTGCATGTGAAAGTTCTTCTTCACCATTTTGCTACAGTTCACTTTTGAGGTCCCTACCCCTAACCTAACCGGAAGGAGTTATTCCAGAAAATGGCCAGTTTTGTCTGTGGGTACATAATCCACGACACCGTGGACCATCTCGTTAGGAAATTCGTGTCTGAAAAATTCAGTGGAAAGAAAAATGCAGTTTGTCATTGTGCCGTTTACTATTTTTAGCTGGTAGCTTTACTGTTACTGGTGCTGTATTATATGTTATTGCACCGCTTTGAGTAAACTGCGTTGACTGATGGATTGCCTGCTTCATGCTGGCGTTAAGTATCCAGCTGCGTTTTTCTGTTTATTTATGGACGCTTTTTACCAAGTATGCAGCTTGCCCGGGGTAATGTGATATCTGAGGTGATATATTCCAGTCTTAAAACGTGAGTATTCTGCAGATGGATATCAACTGCTGCTTTGGTAGGAAAAAGAATCCTGAGTGTGCTGTCTGGGTGAAGTGGTCATAAAATATTGAGTGCACATTGCCTCACAATTCATATAAAAATATAGTAAGTTTTAGTAACAGTGACTGCCAGAACTGATGGGTGGCTGGTATTGCATCAGTGATGGCAAAACTCTGTAATTAGGTGATCTCCTATGTGTAGTAAAAACTACCAAAATTTTATTTCCAGTTAAATTTTTTGTGCATTTTGTTTTTGCAAGAAGGCATTATTATAATGAGTGGCATTGCTGCATTGTTACTGTTGATGTAAATGTAATTTCAATGAATTAATTCTCTCACGTTTTGCTCATAACCGTTTTGCTGCCGTTATAGGTAGATATGGCATACGTTCCGTGTTGTAGCCTGGTCATGTTGTAAGCAAATTGTTGTTGGATAACTTTAATTATAGTGAGTTATTTCATCAAGTGTTTAGAAAAATGCAGTATGTTCAGTTTCAGTGTACATGTAAATGCAGCTGGTAAATGATAGGTAGAGATATTGGGAGGATGTGCAGAAATTAATAGTTGATTGCTTGTATCAGCGGACATAGCTAATGAGTTTGGACGTCGTCACTGGGAAATTGACTTGCACTGGATGAAATTAACGTCAGTCGATCGCTCGTTGATCGGTATGAGTACTATTAGTTGCTGGTGCTGCAGTGACCATTGACCAGCCGTTGGTTAGCAGTCTATAGCCGGTCAACCTGTGTGATAGGGCTTTGTAGTGAGAAAGTCTCCCAGAAGCAGGGACTTCGAAACCTATGTTCAACATTGTGGTCGAAGACCGGGGACGTGGGTGAGATAGGGTCTGGTAAGAAGGCTAAACTTATTCATTCTTAATTTCTGCCAAAGGGGTTTGGGCTGAGGAAGCTCCGGCCGCTAACGATTTTAGTGCTTTGTTGTCCTTAAAGCGACTTGTCTGGCGCTAATAATAACGTGTTCTTTTCATGCAAAAGCAATACTTCTAAGTCCTCCTTTCTCCACTTGAGGGGAGACCCGGGACCGTCAATGTTTCTCTCTCACCCAGCTACAACTTTGAGTGGGACACGGCTCCCTTTGTGTTATGGATGGACACAAGAAGCTGAGAAGACTAGAGACATAGATGATCGCGGACGGGAGTGGTGAGTTTGCCGCACTGACTGCTTTGAGCCACAGTGAACCTTTCAGAAACTGACAGAACTTAGAACGTCACAATACTGCAGGGTGAGAGGCTTGCTGAGTGATTGTTCAGTACTTGGAAGATACTTTTATAACTGAATGCGCTTTCTGAGTGATGGCCCTTGCAGCTTTTACCCCTGGCCTATTATGACTGACGATTTTGTCAGTAGCGATGGATTGGTAGTCTTATGAGTGTTTATGAACAGTTCCGTCTTTGTTATTTTCGGAGGCGTCTGTAAGCAAAGCATTCGCTTGACGCCCGTCCCCCACAGGCTCACAGCTAGGGCATTGTATATGCATTATGCATTGCGGTGGGTAGACGCAGCGTGAAACGTGCGTCAGTGGGCAATAGCTTTGTTGTTGTCGGCATGATCATTTGATTATCGATGAAGAACGTGGATGATATGCACGTAACTGAAAAGTGAACAAATGATATTGATTGCAATCACAGGAAACTAGTCTCCTTGGGAAACAAGATTGTAACCGAAAATAGTAATCTAAACTGATGGCATGCAAAAACTGACTTTGTTGATCAGTATTATTCGCCCACCCCCGCTCCCCGGTTTTCCGTATGGTCCTAGTCCTGTCATGAGACTCTGGCTCTGGTTATTCAGGATCAGCTAAGAGTTAAGGAGCAGCTTGTAGGCTAGCAGTGTCCCAATCAGTCTCGCCAGGCTTTCGAGCGATAAGTTGCCTACTACTCATTTCCAGTCCGCCTTCAAGAGCATGAGAGGCAGTGTTGACTTGAGCACATACTATACTTAGGTGTGTACAGCTTTGTGACAACAGGCAGCTTGTGACAAGACTCCAGAACTCTGCTAATGGTAGCCGCATGTGGAATGTGTCAACTGACCACTGACCAGTCTGTTTAGTTCTGTCCGCTGATTGCACGATTTTGGTCAGTTTATCAGTGACCATGGACTGACTGTTCTGGTGCATTGACCGACCTGCCTGTGGTTGTGAGACGATCTGTAGACCAGCTGGCTTTGATACTGTAGTGTGACGATTGGTGTACTGGGCAGCCAGACGCGGTCGCAAATCTGCAAATTATGCATCAGATTCTTTTTGGCCAACCGTTAGGTGAGCGGTTGAGCCTTGGGTACGATGTGTCAGCTGTCGTCTGTCGTCGTCTGTAACGCATGTATTGTGGCTAAAGGGTAAGTAATTTTGGGTCGGCGATATATATAGTTGCAACTGCTAGTGGTACTGTTTTTATTGAGTTTTACATGTATTTGCATAATTCATGTGTTTTTGTGTGTGTGTTTTGCTGTATGTTTTATGTCTTATGTGTATATGGGCCAAGTGCCTGAAATAAAACTGATGATGATGATGATGATGCGTACCGTTAAATGGGGCGCTGATTAAGTTCCATGCCTATAGCTGCAGCGGTTTGGTCGCAATTTTGAATGCAATGTCATTGCCTGCTACCACCACCCATGTGCGCCGAATTATACCGTATCCTATATTAGCGTTGATTGTAGCGTTCGATATAGGGCATCACCATAGCGTGAACGGGACTCTAATGAGGGAATCGTTTTCTTTCCCTACGGGAAGTCAGACGCTGGCTTTCTGTTGGGTTGACTGAAAATGTGGATATACAAAAACATGACATGTCAGGATGTTGTGGATTTGTTGTACCCTGTGAGTACTGTGCAGCATGTTGTACGACGCATCCGTAATGCAGTGGAGTTTGAGACTTGTTGAACTAGAACATGCAACTAATTAGACAACGCCTGGGGCATTCACACTCCTGACTTACCCGTCCACTACCACACGGATTGTCTTACCACACAGGGGCGTCTATCCTCCCTTGGACACACTACACTCCAATGTTCAACCCTCCCCCATTCAACGTTGAGTCGAACCCTTCCCACGTCAAGCTTAGTCAAGTGCTGCATTGCCCCCAATGACAGATGACGTTATCCTTACTCATGGGTGTCCGTAGGAAATTTTTCAAGAAGGAGGAGTATATGACTGGTGTAACGATGAATGCCTTTCTAAAGTCCTAAAATTTGCCCCCCCTCTTGAGAAAAGTAATACTCAAAGTTTTTGAGCGTAGTCCTCAATGGAATGGACGTAGACGCCCCTGTTACTACACAGTTATCAGCTGCAGTGTGCTTAGGAAGCCTGGATTAATTTAATAGCTACCCTATTATCCACAGTTCCATGAGTGTATGGATCGTTCCCTAATGATGTGTTTGCATGTGCAGGCTGCGTGCTGCTTCTGGGTCACACTAATCAGTTTCGCTTCTACTCGGGCACCACAGGGACCGCTGCTAGTACTGCGCTCACTGACCAGTCTATCGACTTAGCCTCACTGTCTACGTCCACTTCTGCAGGTGCGTTGCCTTAGTTTCATTTCATCTTAAACTGTGGAAAACATGGATTTTTTTTACTGTTTTGCTGAATATTTGGTTTTTCCCAGTTGCTGAATACGAATACAAGTACTGCATCTTGTGATTTAATTCTCTTAAGTGTTAGATTTCAGCAGTAGATTTTTAATAGTAAATGTGCTGCTGTTGTGGAAAGAAATAATGATATTTTAATAGGAACAGTGATGCTGATTATATTGAACGTTAAAAAATTCAGTGCTTGTCATACAGTTTTACAGTACGCATGATGCACCAGTATTGTGTTTAAGCCTGGTGTCCATTCGATGCAATGCATGCAACAGAAGAGAATAAGACACTGTTTTTTACCGTCCATTAGGGTGGTCTCCATTCAGCTGTAAGCCCATTGCATGAATGCCATGAAACTGGTGTTGTCAGTATGATTGCTTGGCTGCGGCTGTTTTGTCCGGTATATACATTTCTTGCTATCATTTCTGTTTGTCGTGGCCCATGGGTGAATATCTTCGGTCCTGCCTTTTGGGATCACTTGCGAAAACAGTTTATACCAGCTCACCTCGTGCTTTGCATCAGACAGAAACCAGGTTTCAACTGGTTTCTTCATCTGGCGTATTTGAGCTGTTAAGAGTGCTGTAATTTCAGGTGACGTGGACGACGTTGACGACGATGGCAGCGGCGAGCAGTCGCGCTACCGGGACAGTCTGGAGTGTGCTGACTTCACGGAGAAGCTGTGTCGGTTTGAGCGACTGACGTCAGCCACTGCTGCAGGTCATCGTGATCACGGTCGTCCATCGTCTCGACCAAGCTCGGCACCCCTGAGTTCCACCGCCTGGCGAGGTGCTCCCGTCGACCGACTGCGTCACTCCGTCAGCAGTGACTCGGCCCCTGTGGTGACCGTGACCTTCCCTGCCTCAACCTCCTCGCGTGGCTGGACTCGTCGTGGACATCGCGTTGGCGTCGTCGAAACACCCACTGGCGACGTCGACTTGAGTCCGTCTTCAGCATCACCCACCGATGACGTGATCATCAGTCCTTCTTCTGTCCAAGCCTGGCGACCTCGTGAAGATCCTTTGTCACCGCTGCAGAAGAAGTCGTCGTTGCAGCATTCTGCCCCAAGAAGACATACCACCTCCACTGGTCGCGATAGACAGTCTGACGTTCGGGCGGCTATTTTAGCGTCGGCTGCTGCAAAACTTGCATCAGCCAGTGAACGTGTTGCATCAAACAGTACTTCTCCGGATCGCACTCGAGTGGTGAAGTCTAGCCCAGCTTCTAGCAGTGGATCGGAAGGTCCGCGGACACCAGACCATTCTTTTAAGTGTAAGTTGAGTGCTGGTTTAGAGAATGGTGCAGATACCTGCTCTGATGACAGCAGTCAGCTGTTGAATGAACAGTCATCGGAGTCTGCACGTAGTTCATCTTCTGGTCGAACTGAGGATTCGCCAACAGCTCAGAAGCCGCCAACTGGACGAATATCTGTCGAATCTGCCCGCTTGACAAAGCAAACTGATCGCAGAAATTTCGACAAGGCGTCGTCATTTTTTCGATCGTTGCTGTCACGATCGCGAAGCCCTTCACCAAATCGAACGGATGTTGTCTCTGGCCCATCAACAGGAAAATCTGCAAGACCTAATGATCTGGCGGTGAATGGTTTTCAGGATCAGCATTCAGCTAGAGCTAACGGCAAGACAGCGGACACGTTAGCATCACCACAGTCTTCTGCAGGTTCTTTCCCCATTACACCTACTGAGTCATCGTCAGCCTGTAAATCTCTCCGCAGTTCAGAATCATACGAGCTCAGTACATCTGGAGGCAGAGATTTGTTATACACAGCTAATAATCTCAAGTCATCTTCAGAGAGTTCAAAGTCAGTAGATAGTACATCATCTGATTCTGGTGGTGAAAAAACATGTGATACTGTTACAACCAGCATTGTTATTGGAGATATTGGCAGAAATTGTGCACATGTTGAATCTGTGTCATCTTCTAACCATTCAGAGTTTGAAGGTGATAAATTAAACTCGTCAAATCAGCGATTACGCAGCACTGCTGAGATTGTAGTAAACTCTGCTGCAGACAATAAGCCGGAGGTGAAACGTTCTGAGCAGCAGCAGGCAAGTGTGGATGCATCACCCACTCAGAGCACAAGAGTAAGGAAAGTCGTCACATTTGCTGAGGAAGGAAATAGTAGCATATCATCAGTCCCTTTGGGTTCACGTGGCACAGTCAACAGTGAAATGCAGGCAGAAGCTGACATGTCAAGCAATAACAACCCTCTGCTGGTCTCCCGATTAACAGCCAGGGAGGTTGTGAATTCTGTTAATGAAAACCATAGCACCTCTCGGTCAGACATTACCTTTGACGTTTCAAATGCTAACATGCAGTTGAATAACGACGTTGCTAGTAGTAATGACATTGTGAGTAATGCCAGTAAATCCGCTGTTATCATGAACGGACACGAGCCTGGTGATTTGCTGGGAATGGAAGCTGATGACACTGCAAGCATCAGTGACGTGGAGAGTGAGGACATGTCTGCGAGCCAGCAGGATCTACGAATCCAGTACCAACAGCGACGAGCTGAGCGACTGCAAGAACAGAAGGCCGCGGAGCTGGAGAAGCAGCGACTTGAAGAAATCCTCAAACTGTGCACCGAGTTTGGGCTGAGTACCGACATTTCATCAAGCCTTCTTGTTAGTGACAACAGCAGCAATGTGGCTGCAGAGAAGGCTGAACGTCAGAACTCTTCTGTAGGTCGCATCAAGACCAACGGCTCATTGTCAAAGCTAGGTGGAGTGCCATCAACTGAAGTGGAACGGCGGCTGAACCAGAGTGGATCCGCTTCTAACTCTGATGATGACATCGATCGCGGAACGATTCGCCGACGACCAGTTACCACAAAAAGTTCAGTAGATTCTGCGTCGACAAGTACATTAAAAACTGCATTGCCAGCGACGACAGCATCTGACGTCGACAAGATTTCGCGGACTGCACTTGCCCGCACTGCGAGTGGCACACTGCCGACAGTTGGGCTTTCAGTGGAAGCAGCAGGACGATCCAAGAGCGTTCCAGTGATCGATGCTACGTTATTAGATGGCGATCTGGACCGGCTATTGCAGTCAAACATCGACTTTTCGCTACCTACTGCGGCTGACTGGAGAGTTGGCCAAACTAATCATGCTGGAATTCTGAAGTCATCTTTGGACTGGTACTCTGCTTCACTGCCGGAATACTCTTCCATTTGGGATTCTGTCAACACCTGGAAAAGCAGTCAGCATCGTGTTAGTAATTTTTTGCTGTAATACATATACTGACACATTTGTTGGTCATTTAGTCTGCTTATTTTAAGATGTTTTTTCCATTCTGTTAAGCAATAAGAATATTAACTAATACTATAATAATTATTAATTCGAAATAATAATTATTAATTCGAAAGCACTAGTTTAAACCTCCATCGAGGATGTTGTTTTAGTTTTGACTGTCTGTCAGAATCACAGTTGTCAGTAACTAGGGAGTTCTCCAAAAAGATTCATCTTTGACTGAGATCAATGTTATCTGCCTTCTGCATTGTTACCAAATGGTAAGTGATCATTCCTTTGGGTGCACTCGTTCTTGCTTCCCTCCTTTCCAAAAGATCCATACATTATGTTTTTGAGTTATTTTGCAGACAGCAGTAGATGGCTGAACCTCCTTCCTTTTTCTCCATTAATGATAGAGGGTTAAAATGTTATGGAAAACTTATCAAATGACCAAATTTGCAAAATTTACACTTCTTGCATAATTCATATTTTTGCAACATCTTTTATATACTGGATGCAAAAAAATGGCCGTGGCTGAGGGCACGTGACCAAATTTATTGAATTTGCACCCACTTACATATTTCTGCTGCTGTTAGCAATAATGGTTAAATTTTTCTGTGATCTGCATGCTTGTATAGATGCTCGACTTGAGGTTGCAGTTTGAGACAATTCGAGACTTGCGCGCTGAGATTGTGAAAAACATTGCGGAGACAAAACGACGGCTGCTTGATGTTGAGACACGCCAGAGTGAAACTGTTAGAGAGGTTGGTTGTTGATTGCTTATTCTATACTATTTTTCAGTTTTGTAATTATTATGCACATGTCTTGTCTATTGTCTCGTAGTTTGTTTAATATGGTGGGACACATGTGTTAATGGGCTAACTGATGAGAATAATTTGGAGGCATTTCACAGGAAAGTACAACGGGATATTCTGCAGAGTGCATGGAATGACTTTGTCAGTCTTTATTGTTAGTGACTCAGTATGGGAGCACTCTTCTGTAACTATGTGTTGTCCGTTTTCTATTTTTGACAAAACCAACGAGATATTTATCAGACCAAGTCAATATCCAGGTTTGAATTCACTACAGCTGGATGTATGCACATTCTGTTGTAGTCAGCGTTAACATTTCAGTGGAGTACGGTACTGTAAATAGGTGCTTGCTGAATGAGCCAAGCATTACGAGCCTCAGTTAAATTGCAGTGAGTATTTATTTGTAGCCAAAGTTAAATAATTGTTTGGCTTACATACAACATATGCAGATGACACAAATTTGATTTCTGCCAATAACATTAGTGATGTCAGTAGAACATACAGTGAAACCAATTGCAACACTCTATAAAAATTATCGTGTTAGGGGTGACTGTGTCGAATTGACACAGTCACCCATAACACAATAATTAATGAAATCAAATCAAATCAGAAATCAAATTTGTGTCATCTGCATATGTTGTCTTAACTATGTAACTAGTTAACTGCTGTCAGAGGAAGAGGTTGTGAAATGATAAGCATGACAGATGTCAAGAAGATTGCCATTATCCAGTCATAAGCACAGTATGAATTAGCTGGCCGGCATATGTTGTATCTGTAGTACATTTGTGTCTATGAATTTGTGCAACTTGTGTCTTCATCAGTTGGTTATTTATTGTGCACTGTATAATGTATATAGCTGGAGATGGAGCGTGCTCTGCTGGAAGGGGAGCAGCAAATACAGTTAGAACAGCTGGAAGCGGCGAAGGAAAAAGTTGCATCACTTGAGGCAAAAGAGTCGAGACTACTTGCTGAAGCTGCCTCTGAAAGAGCTAAAGTATTTGCAGTCTTTTGTAAAATATTCATTAAAGAATATTTTTGTACTATATTTATACTATATGTTACTGCCAATTATCAAGAATTATACATCTGATCACTCTTTTAATAAAGTGTCTGCTTTATCAGTCATTACAGTCAATTGTTTATTATGCCAAAGGCAGCATGTTACATACAATATACGCATGATGTGATAATAATGATTATGTAGTGTTTTCCAGTTGACATCTGTAGTTGATAAATGCAGGTCTTATTTACAGCAGAACAGCTGCATTAATCAGTTTTAATTATCTTTATTTTTTCTGCCTTATGGTGCATATTGTTTCATAACTTATATTCTACAACTAGTTGCAAGTAATTGGATTACATACATTTTGCTGGCTGTGTATCATATTTTGAACCTGACATGAACACAAGCAAGAACCAAGTCAGTCATTGTCTAGTCTTAAATAAAGTGAGTGTATTGGTCTGTGGTGTGTCAGCAAACGGCAAACATTGCGTGTGAGAAAGAGAAGCTTGAAGCACTGGAGCAGCAGCATGGTGCTACACTCCAGGACCTGGAGTCATCCGTGGACCAGGAACAGATGGAGCTGTTGAGACAGCGCAGCATGGATGAACAGGACGCCATCGACAACCAGAAGTTCCTGGTCGATAACCTCGAGTTCCAGCAACTTGAGGTTTGCTCGTTGTTGTGAGCATGCTGCCAGTTGTGTGCTTTCAAGTTTCTGAGTATTTACCTTTGCCAGAGAGGCCCTTTTCATATATTTATCTGTTTTTATGCAGTTCTATGCTGTTTCTATTTATATGTTTCTATGAACGATTGCACAAAAAAAACTGCAAGTGGATTTGGCAAAAATTTTCGGGGATTGGCCTATCTTGGAGGTGATTGCATTTTGGTGATGATCTGGAATACTGCTACCTGGCAAACACAATGGGAAAAATTGACATGCCATTGACAGAGGTTTGTACTCTCTGAGTGCTTTTTTAGTTGTACTTGTCTTATTTGTATCACTGGAAGGATAGAAGGGAGTAGAATGTGGTGATATCAGAGACTGAATTATCTGGATAGTTTGAGTACAGCAATATAAAAGTGAACATCCCTTAGCAATCTATGTAATTGGATTGCATAGAGTTTGCTGAGTTTATTCAGCATATTAATGATTAAGTCTTTTAGCTGTGGTACCTTGCTTTATTGTCTGGTGGTCCAGATTGTTTTGTCGTTTTTTTGTACAGTGTACAGTAGTACACAGATTACTGTACAGATATCACAAAAATGACAATAATAATGGAAAGCAATAGAAACTGATCGTATTATTTGTGTAGTATCATTTCTTTACGACTTAATTTTAACTGTGACAGATGTGGGTCCCTTGCCTGCAGGGGAAGGAGACATTTGGGGCCAAACCCCCAGATCAAAATGCAGTTGCAAATTGTTGCTGTGTTCTGGCAAATAGAAATGAGGAGTTGCGTGGACTGGCGATAGAGATTCCAGATCTTACCAAATTACTTTCGACTTGTTACGGTTGTGTGTTGAAGGGCGAATCGCACTATGATGAGGAGAAGGAGATTATACAGAAGCAGCTAAAGATTGAGCGTGATGAGTTGCTTGTCATCTGCCAGCAACATCAGGTCAGTCTCTCTGTCGGCTTTCTCATCACCTTGTGATACGATGCGAAGTGATATGATATGTGATTTGCACTGAAAAACTACATGCTGGCAGTTTTACCTAGCATGTAAACTAAAATAACTGAAAAGTCTATGTTAAACAGAACTGTGTGTATGTTAAACCGTGGTCTGGTGGGGTGGGAAAAGTAAGTGGTGAACGAATTTATATGGTCCAGGCAGTGAAGAATCCAGTAGTCGAGGCTAATTGTTTCTAAAACTAACCCATTGTTTGATCTCTGTATGTTACATTTGTCATGCCCCACCCTGCTGTAAAGCATCAGCAGTATTGAGTGGTTGTGTTGCAGGCAACATTGCAGCAAGTGCTAAGTCAGCAGTGGGAGCTGCAGCAGCAAGTTGATGTCAACGCCTCTCACCTGGAGAAGGAACGCCATCAGTTGGCTGAACAAATTAAAAAGGTACCACAGAACTGTATGTGGGTGTGTGTATTAGAGCATCGTTGTTTATATTGATGACCTTTTGTATGGCATTTACTACCTGTTTGGGATGAGGAAATTTTTGGTGCTCAGAATTTTAACTTTGCCCCTGAATTTCTTCATAATAGTCGATTTTCAGCCCCAACTTTAGCATTTCTGAATAAAAATTTCCAGACAAGAAGATTTTCCGGCATTTTATTTTGACAGCCCAAATTTACACTTCTTGCAATGACATTTGCCATGACATCACTGGTTGTCAACAGCGGTATATTGTTTTCTACTGTCTTATTCTGAAGGGTTTGACATTTTGATATGGTTTGAGAAAAAAGAAAGAAGCATGCCAATGATAGATTTGTCATTCGACAGACTCTTTAGATGCATTCATCAAGTAAACAAATTTATGGAGGTTTTCGTCTCTTTGGCAGACTTTTTATATTATGGGCCACAACTACACTAAAACAAGCCTGTAGCTTGTATTCTGAGAACTGTGTGCATTAATTTGAAGTTGTGTTTGTTGATTTCAGGACAATTTTGCCATTTACCGCATTGACCAGCAGCTGCGCGAGCTGTCCAGTATGCTGCCTGAGTACTCTGTTGATGGTTTTGATAACTGTGTGGAGGACGATGATGATGACGACGATGACGACTACGTCGATGATGCTGTGTTTGACAGCAGAATGGTATGCTTGGTTCTTGAGTATCTGTGTTAAGTTTTCATTGTGTCGATTATATCTATTGCCTGTGTATTGTAGGATGTTAGGGCACTATAGAAGTTGCATTCAGGGTGACCACTCACCTGGAATACCTGGAAATGTCAGAATTTTAAAATGGTTGGGGAAAAGTTGGGGGAAACTGACTCATCACACAGTTAAACTACCAATGACACATAGACTACTATCTGTTAAATCAGTTAGATTTGTGTATCATTCTGCAGCTGTTGTGTTGCCACAATTCATTAAGTGACGAATCCTGAAGGCTCAGGAGCAACTTGGCCTGTTTTCAATTAACATGAAGCAACAACTGTTGACCATAGTGTTACGCAGTATATTGACGAATCTTTGCCTGCTTTGGTAGAAAAGTCGGGGAATCTCTGGTTACTGACTGTTGAAAGATTTTTTATTCATAAGAAGTGATAGTGATTACATGCACACAATCATGCACAGTGATGCACGGAAGTACACTGCTCTGTAACTGACACAATTCTGTTTCCTGGTATTGCAGCCAGTGCCAGGTGCCACCGATGTTGCATATCATCGCGGTAGTGTGACATCGTCTCCATCACGCAGATATCCTGTCGGTACGAACACTGGAACTGCCCCAGCATATGATGTCAGCACTCTGCGCCGGAAATCTCTCGATCACCGACGTGAGTTTGCAGTTGTATTTGTTAAGAATTTGTACCTCATGGTAAATAAAATGGAAAATAGCATTACAGTTGGGTGCATGTCAGGAGAAAGCACAAAAGGCCACGATAAGGAGGTAAAAGATGAGTGCATGATGTCACTGACTGGACTGGTCTTGGGATTAAAAGCAGCTTGGAGAAAGTGTTTTTATCATGTCGCCGATTTTCTTTTTGGTGTGGTTTGAAAGGTGACAGACACTGGTTACAATACAGTTCCCTGAGGTAGGATGCTAATGTCCAGATTGGAATAGTCTGCACCAGGTTGTATTAAATGGTAACAAGTATGAACAACTGAGTGCAAGCATTGTAGTGATAGACCAAGGACTGTGTAATGTTATAGTTGTGATTGGCTTACAACTTGTGAGTTGACCTTGTTGGTTACCAGGTCAGCTCAGCCTTCTACCCCTATGAGATGATGAAATGAGTGCCAGCTTTTGGTCTGCGTTATAATATGTGGCAATGGCTTTAAACACCACTGTATCTTTAGACTCTATGGTGCTATATACGTGGTGTGTTATTATTACTATTTTTATGCTGATTGTAGTAGTTTAGCCAGTTTAGGTAGATCTGTGGCTCCGGCCGTTGAGCTTGGTCCAAAGGTTGGTAGCTCAGTGCTTGTGCTATAGTCATCAGATAAACCAAACAGTGGCAGTGCTTTGATGACAGCGACATAGAGATTGTTGTGGCTAATTCTATTACTGTTATTATGTGGCTCGATGGTGTAGCATGCCGGACTGGTGAGCACAAGGTTGCTGGTTCAACTCTCGCTTGGTGCACTGCTGGGTAACAACCTTGGGCAACTTTACGCACATGTGCCTCTGACACCAAGCAGTAGAATTTGGTACCAGCGTAACCACCAGAAAGGTTATATTATTGCAGTATATGGGAGACTGCTGGCCATTCGCCTGTGTAACCGATATGTGTTTGCACTCACTGGCTCGGGACCATGGAAACGGAAATGAGCACCTCTCGCATCAGTTACAGAGCTGTGAGGTAGTGCTGTCAACTGTCGGCGATTTGCTGGTGATCGGCAAATATTATGTCTTGTTTGGACTGTGTCATGAAGGTGAAGGTCAGGTGATGACGTGGGACCCGCGTGAGATACAGAACTCATACGTGTCGTCAACAGGTGAGCCATGGCAGAACCAAGCTTCCGAGTCTGAGGACTCCAGCAGGAGTGGCTCGGAGACACGAACTGACAGGACGGCTCCAAGGTAGCTTATACTAGCAGTTAACTTGTTCTTCTGCTGAATCCTCTGATTCATGTGCAGATTTTGTATTTTCTGTTATTTCAGAACTTATCTACACTGTGTCCAGTAAAGAAGTAAGCCGCTAGACATTGTACGATAAAAATGTCAAATGTTTATCATATTACAACCTCTATTTCAGTTGCTGCTGCTTTTCTCGGAATGATGTCTGTTAGCCACCAGACATACTACAACAAACAATTCATTGATATAAGTAAGTTTGGAGAAATACTAAACAAAGGTTGTAATTAGATGTATGTGATTAGATGTATGTGTATACTATAATTATAGCTTTCTAGTCATCATTAGGTCTGTATGTTTGAGATGTTGTTGCATGGTCCAAGATCACCTAAATCAGTTGGGCATTCGAGGCATGCAACGCAGACATTTTCCTCAGTTTTTTTTAAAGTTTTTTTTGGTTTATTGTTATAATGCGCATCTGGTGCCAGTGCCAACTGATGTAGTTTGGCGCCTGATGTAGTTGAACTATTAAAAGAATTGCACTGTGCGCTTATATTTTGAAACGCATCGTTGCATGTGTAATGTGATAATTTTTTTAAACGTTTTGTACCCAACTCTGTCAGCCATCATTCCGCAACCAGTGTTTGTTTGACTTGTTTGGTTTTTAGATGTGATTGTAATATGATATAATTTGTACTTTGTACTGTGCAGATTTTGCTCATTTGTGTTGTGAATGCAGTCCATGTTGTCTAAGCACCAAACTACTTGCATTGTTGCTTGTGTCGTTGCTATTTACTTCTCTTATTAGCAATCACCTCTTGTTTACTGATTGTGTTATTTGTCATTTCAGGAAGGACAAATTTCTCGATGCCGAGCAAATGTTGATGCTTGCTCAGGCGGAGAAAATACGACTGCTCACTGAACAGGTTTTATTTACTACACGTCTCAAAAATTGTTTTGCCTCTTTGTGTTTGGTTCTCAGCAGATTGGCAGCTTGCAGTGTTAAATTAGGGTGATTTGCTGGGGGTCTTGGTGACTGATTGGCTGATTTATAAGTACATGTAACACTTTTTATTGAACAGTATTTCAGGAAATACAATAAGTCTGAAGTTGTAGCTTTGCGTGTAGGTAAAGTATGGCAGGACGTTGATGTCTAAATCTGATTCTTTGCCTTAGCCAAGAGTGTATAGTATTCCAGTGACTCTTCATGTTTGACTTGAAGTATATTACATGCTGCATTGGGAGATGTTAAAACATTTATGCAATGCTTTATTAATTTTTTTGTTTCAGGCAGTTGTAATTCTGAATATTTGTTATCACTATCACAGTTTTAAGTGCAAATTCATTATTGTATCATATCATAACCTTTGTAACGTAGGAAATAATAGCCACAGATCAAGCTGAATGTCTTTGGCAAGTGGCAATGATGTTGATAGAGATGCAGACTCCACGTTGCATGTTCTTACCTTACACCGGGGATGGGTGAACGTATAAGCAGTTGCCCAACGCTGGTGCTACTGCACTGGTCCCAGTGCACAACCCTGAGAGACCTCATAGGTGGTCGATTAAATCTCTTTGAAGCTTTGGCAAAATTCAGGAGAAGTCTCACAAAATAGTATAGTCCCCAAGAATATCTTTCAGATGAATCATTAAAGCACTACATTGGACAATAAAGTGTATAGTTGTATCCTTATTTTTTGACAGAGGACAGTTTTTACGCGCAAAAGCAGCTACTGCTTTCAGCGTGTCTTAGCCATCGCAATTCTGTTTGTCCGTCCATCTGTCTGTCCATCACACGGGTGGATCAGTCAAAAATGGTGCAAGATAGAATCACCAAATCTTCACTGTCGGCTGCCTGGAAGACTCTAGTTTCAGGAACTGTAAAGCTTTTCCATAAATTCGAAGGGGGTCACCCTGAACGAGGGCGCTAAATGAGAAGGGGTGGTCAAAATTTGCAATTTTGGGCCAATAAGTCGCTGTATCTCAGTAATGCTGCCAGATGGGCCTAGGTTACTATTAATCACTAATAGGAAGTCGTACACTGGCTCTCGGTTCGCGCCAAATTCAGTGACCTTGAATGACCTTGAACGCTAAAATAGAGGGTTTTATGGATTTTTGGCGATTTTGGGCTGCAACACAAGTCTATATCATTCACAAGGTGGCGCCACGGAACTATCGTTATGCAATCCAGATAGAGAATTTGGTATTTGTATATTAACTTAGCGTGAACACCCCAATTT
>Ga0056128_1004293_pt1 | contig 17783 bp, 5 predicted proteins | sample WorMetLIZISLAND2_FD_71113 | JGI IMG/M metagenome (GOLD analysis project Ga0056128, IMG submission 71113) | Marine gutless worms symbiont microbial communities from Max Planck institute for Marine Microbiology, Germany - Olavius geniculatus... ... | reverse complement strand
GTCATAGAATGTGATAAACGTTTACAACGTTTACAAAAAAATCTTTGTAAACGCGTTTATTATTTTGTCAACGTTTATCTCAATAAAAATCACATGAGCGAAACGAAGCAAAATTATGACGTGAAGCCAAGCTATGGTGCATTGCGTTTGATCGCTGATAGAGTTCATTGGGCCACGGTGCTAGTGACGGTAAACAGGACAACTCAACTTAGTTTTCAAGTAGCTATAAGATTAAAGTGAGTGAATTCTGGGCACTTTTGTAACACGGTTGTCACAGAACTGGAGTAAGACATTCTTTGACAATGAAAAAACTTTTAGTGGAATTTGGAATTATCCAAATAATAAGCATTCAAACTTACGCTCTGTGTACGTTTACTTTTAGTTTACAAACGTTTACAATCTTTTTCCTAATAAACGCGTTTATTAACGTTTATTATAATTCTTTTGACGTTTATCACATCTATGTAATCAGTTGCATTAGGCCCTATGTTTACTTATGGTTCGCTGCAGCATCGCTCGCTACACTGCCAGCCCACGGCACACTGACGCAGCGCTGGCATTGTAGAAGTGGACTTTTAATTAAAATTCCAAAAAAATAACACAAAATACTGCACGATATGTATAGTTGACAGTCTGCGCTCCGCTGTAAAGAAAAGGAAGACTTAGGCCTATAGTCTGCTGCAAAGATTCGCTGATCGTCGTGACATGATAGGCCTATATGTTATGCTATTTTTTAATATTGAATTTGCAGTTGAAAACTGACAGAATAGGCTGTCAGTTTAACGTAGCACATAAACTAAAATAAACTAAAATGTTTCAAATAAAAATATAAGAATAAAATGAGAGAAGTTGAAATATAGGAGTAGGCCTACTCTGCAAAGATCATGACCAAAATCCAATGTGGATTGTAAGGATGTAAGGTTGTATTATGCCTAAGTCAGTTCAATTCGCCGCATGGTAGCACTAGTCCTTATATCGGTGAAGATTTAGCCTACTTTTCAAAGAATAATTTTTGTTTCCACCAGCCACATTTTGTTGGTTTCTCTCTGAGTCTATAGAATATAGGCCTATCTATAGGTATAGTATAGTATAGTAGCCTACCTAACAAAAAGCTGCAGCTAAATAGGCTTAAGATTGAAACAAAAACCAAAGTAGGCTGACAAAAAGCGGAATCGTTGATCGATACTGCCACCTGGTAATTCCTAATTTCTTAAGTCGGAAGCAATTAACTGTAGCCTATGTTTTGTCTGGGGTTTGACCCCCAAATACTCTAAATTCTCTATGCGATCCCCATCTAATACAAATACAATGTGTAATTTGAATTTAAACCTCACAATTAGGCTATAGGCCTACTTGTCAAATGGCATCTATCTATATATCCTTCGAACGTTTTAAGCAAACCGGTGCATGGGGGCGTGAATGTGACAGACAGACAGACCACGCTACGGAGAAATGTGTATAGGAATAGGCGAAACCGCTTGCGCTGCAAGAGCGAGAGCGATTACGCCTAATAATTTATCGCGATCAAACAATAATTTAAATTGGCACTGCGCATTGTCTCTCTTACTTGGCGTTTGCAATCTTGAATTGTGTGCTCGCGGAAAGCGATGACGTCACTTGCAGGCGAGTCTTCAGTCGACGGCATCCCAGTCGTTTATGGACCAAATTTACTATAAAAAAAATTGATCTGAACTGGCAGCTCCAAGAAGAAACGTCGACTGTGTAATTTTCCTCAGACTGTAGCGACAATATTGTGAACAGAAATCGCAAGCAATAAGTCCCAAGTACTGCTTTTTGCTACTGATCCAAATAGACCTAAGCCTACGTGTTAGACTGACGATTGTCCTCTTCAATGCTTATCCGAAACTAACTGCACTTGTCAGCGAGTATCTTAACTCTGCCAATGAACGTGTCATGTGAACGATACTTTGTGTCAGTGTCTGCTAATATCGTCAGCAAGAGACAAGCCTCGACTCGGCGACGTCGAACCTGGCTCACTCCCTCTTAGCCTATGCTCAACTTTCTCTTTTCGTATTTTGTTTTTACTTTTTGACTGACGCAACTGCAGCGTCAAAAGCAACGGCCACAACGCAAGATCGTTGCGTACTTATTGACGCAACTGAGGCGTGCTGGTGACGCAATTTAAGTAATACTAATTCTGAGCACTCAGATTATTATGCACAATGCCTTGCTGAGTTTTGTGGTACTGGTTTTGCTATCATCTCATGGCAAATAGGCATCTAATATATCTTCCCCTTAATTTTCTGGCTGTCGGAAAATTGTCGAGAAATCTTCTTGTCAGATTTTCGTTTTTGAAAGTGAAACATTTGGGACTACGAAAACTCTCATTTTGAGAAACTTAGGGTGATGGGTCGGTTGCCCCCACAACGATTCGTCAATTGCGGCGCCCCTCCCCCTCTCGGGGCGTGCAATGCCGGTATCGTGATGCAAACATTCCCACGCCTTTGCAGTTGGTAGGCGCGAAGCTGGTCGGTAAGGAGGAAGGGAGGGGAGTAACACCAGCATCAGCAACAGAGATGTGCAGACTGCGAACGCGTCAGTCCGCGGACGCAGATCCGCCGGATTTTTTACGGACGCAGATCTTGTTTCTTAATAAAAAGTAACAAGAAGCCCAGCTGTCGCTAGGATAGCCGACCGTACTGGTTGTTGTCAGTGACCTTTAAAGTCACGTCATTTGAAAGCCAAGCGACTTCCTATTAGTGATCAATAGCAACCTGGCAATATCTCGCACCGTTTAGCCACAATACATCCGCGATGGACAGACGACGACAACCATGACAACAGATCGACAGTGACTTAAGTACCGTCGGCTAGAAACAGAAAGAAGTTATATGAGTTGAGATGTGCGTAAGCGTGGAAAGTGGCCTAGCTTACGTACTAATGAGTGACTAAAGGCCTAGGCCTATTCAGTGTAAACGTGAACTGACAGCGGATACTGGTCAAAATCTGCGGACTGACGCGGACTCAAAAATTTCGGGATCCGCACATCCCTGCAACAGTAGGGTCCGACTAAGACAGTAAGTGGCGTAATAATGTACAGTGTACACATCATAGCAGTGTCCGCCGCCGACCGACTAGTGCTGGAACGATTGCGATTTTTTAGCGATTCGAACAGTTACTTAATTACGCCCTGAGAGTTGTGTCATACCCCCGGCGTTTATCTAATATTGGTTTATCTGTTTGTTAGCAGAAACTACACAAAAGTTACCAGTAAATTTGGTTGAAATTTTCAGGAAAGGTGCGACTTAGTCAAACTAATTAGAGGTGTTTAGATTTTCGTGCTGCCATCTAGCGAACGCAACGGAAAAATTGAACGCCGTTGACCATTTCACGGATTTAGATGGCATTTGCCAGGTGCATTTAGGGCCAATGACACATTGTGTTAGATGGGTCCCTGATTTACATGCGGAAGAAAAATTTGGGGTTGAAGTCAGAAGCCAAAAATTGCAATTGACTACTTATGATTCACTAGGTGGCAAAACCAACAAACGATTCCGCGTTTTACCGAATTACTTCGGTTCTTAATTTGTTCAACGGTAAAAACAAAAACATGTGATAATGATTTAGCCTATGTAGGAAGTGCTTAAAATGTCGGGAAGCCCACAGACTTCGCTGGGCTAAATAATAATGGGTTTTAACATTCTCCCGGTGTCTTTTTTTTCCTTTCCTTTTCATTTTCGCGGTGACTGTTTATCTGGCAATCGCACAAAATAGCCGTACAAATAGTCTAGAGCCAGATATATAGCCCACATTGGCCTGTCGTCTATTCATCAGGCCCCCGGATGAATATACTGTGCCTTTTATTTTTCTTTCAAGATAACTTTCTTTTGTTTTTTCACAACACTTTCTTTTTTTCACCTTAAACTACTATTTTAACTTTCGACTCTAGTTCGCTGTAATGGGATGTTTACACGATCCAGCAAACGTCCAGCAAACTTCCAGCAAATGTAGCCTATTCAAAAAACACGTGCTAATGCTGGACGTTTGCTGGATCGTGTAAACACCCTATAAAACAACCTACGTCAAGGAGTTCAATTTTCATTTATTATTTATTTACTAACGCTGCGTTATCTTATTTTTGCATCTTCGGTGTGAAAGTTTTTTAACAACAGCTACTGTAAATACTTCTAATCAAATATGGACACTGATGTCAAGTTTTTTTGTGTTTTATTGTCTATTTTTAATGACGCTTTTCTTGACATTTTATACTTTATTTTTCATTTTAGGTTTTTTCTTCGTATTTACGGTAAATAAAATATGATCATCGATTAAACCGACTTAAGGCGTCGCTAACCTCTACCGATTATTACCGATTATTACTTCATCAAGCGCTCTGTTGAGCCTGTTAGATCTTGATCTCTGTAAATTTTATTACCGCAAACTATAATTGGTAAATTGTTTCCTTTTCTTGAGCATGATGACAATGGCGATAACAGTAACGATTACAACGGTAAACTGAATCTTCTGAATACCGCCCATCTCCATACGTTCTGCACCAACCGATCTTCACAACAAATTTGACTGAGTTGCCCAGCGCCGCCTGTGTTGCCACTTGCTAACACAGTGCAGCAATTCCTCCCATCTCTGTCCCCTCCTACGCATTCTCCTCCCCTCTCAAATGCTACTTCTCCAAGCTTTAATGACTCACCGTCAAGAAGCGCTCATTGCCTTCTAGTACCGTGAAATGGCGCCCTGTCAAAGCGCAGCAGATACGGTTGCAGCAGTTGCTGCCTGCCGAGATAAATGATAAATGATCACCGCAACTGTTTTTTTACACGGAGATATTCTCATCTGAAGCATTAAGAATCATGCATACGTGCAAATACATTATAATACGCAATTCGATCTTTTCTGGCCCTTTCTTTTCAGTAGGCCAATTTTTGTCCAGTTTCCTATTTTGGGGTTTATGGCGCTATGAAAATCATTCCGCTTTTGACCAAAGTTAAATGCGGAATGCTTTTTAACATTTATCTATAACTCAACTAACCAATGCATTCGCATAATCGTATTATAGAGGCCCTAAAAGTTTCTAAATAGTGTGCCATACTGTCGCAGTTAAAGCAGCGACACACGACCCTGGTGCCCGGCTGTGGGTGACAAATTGACAATTATTTAATTTTGCGCAAGTAGCATACGCCCTTTTAGATGAGATGAAAAGTGTCGACTTTTGATGATATTGTTCGTTCAGGCTGCGCCAAGCAGGTTGTTAGCTGGCTATTGCCTACACCAAGCAGTTTTTTTATCGCGTTTTCGCGTATACTTTGATACATCATCGTATCATGTAAGGTCAGACATGTCTGTCGTCACAACGTCCGGAGTGGCCGTGGCATGCAGCGACTGTTCTGTAGTCTGTCTAGCGCCACCTAACAATTGACCGAGAATCGTCCAGTTGCAATGTACGCAGTGGCGTAACCATTATGATGCCAATCAATATGACAATATTGCACCTCTAGCCTACAATCTGTTCCAAGCATTATCACCAAATATACAGGTCCTCTGTTCACCAAGAATGCAATGATGATAACAAGAGCAGAACACTCAAGGCCGAGGACAAGATCTTGATGATCAAGGATAGAGCAAATAATGAACCTTTTCTGTATTTAAACGGGCACCCGTTAACAAGGGGAGCCTTGAAATTTCGCACAACAGCAGCAAAAAGTGAATTATGTATGCCTGCTACAGCCCAGTTGGCCAAGATTTAAGCCTTGAATTTGTGACCAGTTAAATTGAGTCGGGTCGGAAAAGTGTTTATTACTATTTCAACTACACTTCGCAGTTCCTTTAGTCGGCTAGCGAGATAAAGAAATATTACACCTTTCACCCAACAATTTCCACCCCGATGACGTTTTAATAGCTGGAAAAGCTGCCCTCTCCTCTAAATTTTGGGCTGTCGAAAAAATTCTCTTTCTTGTTAAATTTTTCTTCCAAAATGCAAAATTGGGCTGAAATCCCTCAGTTTTTTTTAGAAATTTAGGTCGCAAGATTGTAATTCAGAGCACATATCACCTCCTCTGTCGGAGAAATACAACTTCGTGCCCCGCGTACTTTTTATACCACGATGCCGCTCGGCCGATGTCCACCCTTGCCATCGTCGCCTTACACGCCCACAATCCATTTTCTCATAATTATGAGAAATTTGTCTGGCTACACCACTGATTCAAATAGGTCGCCAAGTCCAGGCCTGTCGCCGCCCGGACGATTGGAAACAGATGTCTACATCGTGGATCAATCGTATAATTCAGCTATTCGTCTTCGATTAGCCTATTTTTAAGCGAAAAACGACATTCTTTTGTGCTGGTTGGTGTAAAGACGATACAACGATTGCGGCGCAGTGCACTTCAAACGGTTGAAGACATATTTACTGCATGTGGGGCGACAGACAGTAGAGACACTGCGGGCAGCGGACAATCGCAGTGATGAAGCACCGAGTTCAAGATCGCACGCATCATCTGCAAAACTGTATCTACTACAACTTGAAGTTGAAACCAGCCTATATTATACATACATACTCGTATACGCTCACTTTTTGGAGGACGGTGTTCCATCTAGGACTGCGATCATCGTAGGACCTACTCTAGGCCTACTGCTTTTCGTGTCTACGTCCACTTGATTTTTAGCTAACCGCAGCAAAATGTTACGCGGAAGCACGTCGGGTTTTCCACGTGTCTTCACTTTCCACGCGCACAGGTTTCGGTTCTCGTAGTTTTGCAACAGCCGATTCCATTCGTTTAACCCATTATTTTTGAATGCCTTTCTTTGATCTGGACATTTACAAAAATTTTCTTTTTATAATACCATATGCTGTTGTTGCAATGTGCAACTCAAAAGCTAAAATTTTAAAACACTTATCTTGAATCTATAGCTTTTAGGCCATCTTAGTTGCCTGATTCCTATCTCACTATTCGCGCCTTAATTTCGGCCGATTTCCGGTCGACATGCTGCGCTATACTAATTAACTTACTTACTTACTTACTAGTAGCTCTTTAGTGTATGCCTAACACGCTACTGATGACTTAGGCTACAGTCCATTGATTCCGTACTGACAGCGTAATCACAAATATCCGTCGCTTGTGCATCCGCTGCCTACTGTATTGATAAAGCTTCCTAGAAACAGTTTCTTAATGGTGTAATCTACCAGATTGGCCACGGATGAAATCATGTGGTTTGCAGCTGAGGTCATCACGAAAGCGCTAAGTCATTGCTGCTCTAGATCTAGGCATGCATGTGTATTGAAATAAGGCTGGCTAGTCAAGGAGCTGACAGGGGTTACCATGCACCCATTCTGGGATTAAACCCCATGCATATCTTATAATTGTACTCCAAAGGCTAATCCTTAGAATAAATTATGTTAACAGGAAAAAATTGGGATACAGTGTGTTTGTTACTAGGTTACCACGGTCTCCATAGTAACGGTTGCTAGGCAAAACTATAACCACTGATGTTACTTCATATGGTAACTAGGTTTGGTTGAGGTCTCATGCTTATATCTCTGCTGAATAGGGCGTTGCTATGGGGAATCTCAGTCCATAGCAACCGTTGCTAAATGATAAATACACCGTTGGATTCCTTGTAATTAGTGACTTATGAACAGTTTATTATAGCCATAATATTTGACATATTTAGACATTTATTATCTTTATTATAGGCATACTAAGCTTGTTGCTAAGGGGTTTCGGTTGTCATAGCAACAAACGGCTGGTAAGCACCCTGTATCCCATTTTTTCTGTTAACATAATTTTTTCTAACGTTCAGCACCTAGAGTACAATAAAATATGCATGGATTTAATCCCAGAGGTGGTGCATGGTAACCCCTGTCAGCTCCCCGACTAGGCCTTTCATTGTAAGTTCAACAAGTTTTTAATCAGTCGGTCTGTTATTTATCTTATTTATCTTATACGTCGTGTTTGCATAATGCATCTAAAAACAGAAAAAAAACTAAAACTTCCAGATTCTTGCAACTTTTTTTGTAATTTTCGGAGCGTTTTTTTAAAAAAACTTTTGGAACAATCACGTTATAGAAAAAGCAAAGACAAAAACATCTGTTGAATAAATTCTCTTATCACAGCAACGAATAAAAGCGCAATAAAAGTTTACGGCATAATTGCGAGATTCTTGTATTTCCGCTGCGATAGACAGAAAAGTGATTACCGCAAGAGGCAAGTCGTATAACGTTAATGCGGTACTAAAAATGGGTAAGGGTTAGGGTTAATTATTTGCCCGGGCGCCGGGCGGGCACACGCATCGCGCGTACAGTCGAAATTGGATTCAGAAAGCTGTCCATTGTAGCCTACAGTTGATGATAGAAAGGGAACGACCCTGGACCCGACTGGGGGTCTGCCTGGTTGTCTGGCGTCATCATGGGTGCCGAAGGGCAAAGGGGCGACTTCCCCCATTGCTAGTAGCTTGTATAGGGGCGACAGCAGTGGCATAGTCAGAATCTAGTTGTAGTTGGGGCACTTGAGTGGTGGGGTATGAGAAGGGGTCACGGGTGTCTTCTCCCCACGGAAAAAGAGTCTGGGGAGGGGGCTGTGCTGTGGGCTGTGGGCTCCTAGGGGGCACGTTCCCTTAGTGTCCCCTCCTATGGCCACGTCAGTAGGAGATAGGCGCTTGATTAAGTGCTTTTGCAACAACTTAGCCACTTTTATTAATGCAGCCGCCATTTTATTCATCGAACTAAACGCTGTGAACAGTCAAAAATGTAAATACGTTATTGTACTAGCCCGCGTCGTCCGATAATCTTGAGGTTATTACAACCGTAAACCGGCGTTCGTGTCAGCATTAGGCCTATTGCAAACCACCCATTGTTCCTTCGAAATTCTAACCTGTAGAAAAAAATTTCCACGAACAAAATCCGGAGCTAAAAATCCTAAATTCCGGAGAATTTACGCGCAAAATTAAAATTTTGAGTACGCTATGTAATCTTTTCTGTCGGCAAGTGATAGCTGCCTGTGGAAAAATTGCAACTGTCTGTGCACCCTCTTTTAACCAACAATGCCGCTGAGGCCCTCCATCCACTGGTCCATTTATCGGTTTAGGGATTGCTGTACGTAAATCCCCAAAGGGCACCGACCCTCGCGGCAAACGCACTTTTGTGCATTTTGACTTCGAAAATCGGATCTAATGGTGAAGTTTTTGGTTATTTTTGTGCTGACGCCAAACGGGGGAGGTTCGATTTCAAACCCATCGAGCCTCCTTCGATATATGCCCGCGTTGCCCACCTTGGTCGGCGTTAGGGGCGTCATTTGCGGGGGTGGGGACTCGGAGTCTACGGACTCCCAATGATGTATGATTTCATTTTCCCCTGTAAATCGTACCTTTTAAACAGTACTACTGCAAGAACAATACGTTACGCAGACTGATTTCCCCCAATGATTTACTGAAATGACGCCACTGTCTGGTCTGCGTACCGGAGTGTATGGAAACTGAAAGAAAGCGTCGTGTCGTGTCTCGTCGTCTGTCGAGTGCCTAATGAAACTGTTCGCGCCGTGCACTGCTTGCAGTGGAAGCCGGAGTCGAATTTCCTCGGCCTCGGCGCCGACGAACGGTCATAAAGTTAACGACGCCAATTAAGTCGCCATCAACTATAGATACACGGCATGCCGAGCCGGACTACACTGACGATGTCTTGCTCCTTCGACTAAACTAAACTAAATCCACTTCGCCCTCCGCCCGGCCAGTGTCATATTAAAACGTCTCCCCCATGAAAAATTTGCTCTGGGAGAGATAATCACGGAATTGACATGTCTCCCCTTTATTAAAATATCGCCGGCCCCATAAAATGTCTCCCCATTATAGGATCGCTTCCAGAAAAGTCTCCCCCGGCTGACAATTTACAGGTAAAAATCCGTCCCGCCCGGGCTCCGGCCGGGCGGGGCAGATTTTTGCCGGTAAATTGTCCGCTGGCGGAGACTTTTTTGGGGGCGATCCTATAATGGGACATCGGCTAGGAATGCGACCGGACTCACTGACAAGCGTGTGTCCTCACTCAATATCGCACCCCCTGCATTCACTGCAGGTTGTCCCGCCGACGACACACACGATGCTATATGAACGGAACCCCCCGCGAAGAATCCAGGGACTCCATGCAGGCATCGAACTGAGACAACAGTAATTGGACAAACAATTCAAATGGAATTCCTTCCCTTGACATTCGCAATAGTTGTTTAACAATTACTTCTTTCGGTCGCCAAAACCATCTTTTCTTCAACTCCAGCAGTCTCTATATTGCTCAGTCCCACCCCAGCGCTTCAGATTCGGCGATTTTCTCGCTGACATTATTTTGCCATATGCTCTAAAGCCCAAATTCCATTACGCCGACTTTGCGACAAAGTCCGCGTTGTAACGGATGTATTGCGGCTAAGCGTTAGGTCGTAGGGGAAAACTTTTTATACGAGTAATTAACCGTGTGTCTTAAACAACACCTAAGCGTGCAAAATTATAGCGCGCTAGTGCAGGAGAAACATTTTCAAATTTGGAGTGAATAGAGAAAAATAGGAAAAATGTGAACGGATAACTGGCCATATTTTGAAAACGGTGAAAGATACGGCCAAGGTTACTATTACGCACTAACAGGAAGTGGCATACGCCCTTTCAGATGAAATGAAAATCATCGACCTTGGATGTCACTGATAACCAGTACGGTCGGCTATCCTAGCGACAGCTGGGCTTCTTGTTAATATTTCACTACGGTACTGCGATTTCGTGCCGTGGTACCGTGACAGTGATCAACTAGATACGGGCCTACTTCGCAGCTCGTGTAGTTATGCAAGCGCGGCAGCGGTGGGGTCAAATGACACCCTCATGACGTCACTAACAGAGCGGTAAGTGCTTGTTTGTTGCTGAAGCGTGGATTAGTAACAGTCTGTTGTAAACGTGTGCAGCAGCGGGCAGCGCGTGTCGGTAATGCACGTGTGTTCCCTGGTGCCTGGAGTGATTGGACCTGGACTAGACGTCACTCAGGAGCCGACTGAAAATGCGGGAACCGTCAAATGCAGGACCAAATCTTTATTTAAACAGATAATCAATCACTCAATCCGGTTTAATTCAGACGCAGGTTCATAGCCGTAGATATGTAAATTTCAACTCCTGCTGCCTATGGTTAAATTGAACCGGAAATTATATGCATAAAAGTCTGATCTCTTGCACGATTTTTTCTGCGTTTACCTAATCGAAAGTACAGGCCGCAGATTCATCGTAAGCTTTGTCGTAGTTTTAGCGTTTAAATTTTCACGTATTTACGTATGTCTGTTTTTTATGTGGCTTGTGCAGCACTAAACCGTACAAATTACTTTTGTCACGGGTAAACTGTGCGCGAATTTCGGTTTTGACGGAGTGACAAACTCAATACCTTCATAACCATACTGGTCATTTAATGCAACAGTTGAGGTCGAAAAACGTCCAGAGCCGCCGCAGTGCCCGGGAACAACGGAGCCCGTCTGGGAGAAAATTTTTGAACTTTGTTTTTTAATATGGCGCACTCTAGTGTAGCCTAACTTATATTTTTGAGCGACGGTGGGGCTCCCCAAACGTCGCTGGTAACTTACCTTCTTACTCTCCCTCTCGACAGGCCTGTTGAGATCCGCCATTTTCAGATTCTGCAAATTCAGCGCCCCGTCTGTCAGTCAGTCATCGCGCACTGTGCGTCCGTCCGTGCGTGCGTGCGGCAGCTTGTCCAGGGTAGCGACTATAGCGACCACTGCTAAACCGCCTGACCAGACCACCACATCCGGCGACGACTTGGGTAGGAACTAGAGATAGAAACAAGAAATTTGAGCCAATGCTCACGAGACGCGCGAAAGCCTATAGCAGTTCCGGTTCAGTAGTTTAGCTGAAAATTGCGGTGATCACGCTAAGTTAATATACAAATACCAAATTCTCTATCTGGATCGCACAATGATAGTTCCGTGGCGCCACCTTATGAATGATATAGACTTGTGTCGCAGCCCGAAATCGCCAAGAAAATTCATAAAACCCCTATTTTGGCGTTCAAGGTCACTGAATTCGGCGCCAATCGAGAACCAGTGTACGACTTCCAATTAGTGATTAATAGTAACCTAGGCCCTGTCTCGCACCGTTACTGAGATACAGCGACTTATTGGCCAAACATCGCAAATTTTGCCCGACCCCCTCTCATATTTAGCGCCCTCGTTCGGGGTGACTACCCTTCGAATTTATGGAAAAGCTTTACGGTTCCTGAAACTAGAGTCTTCCAGGCAGCCGATGGTGAAGATTTAGTGATTCTAGCTTGCACCGTTTTCGACTGATCCACCCGTGTGACGGACGGACAGACGGACAGACAGAATTGCGATGGCTAAGACGCGCTGAAAACAGTAGCTGCTTTCGCGCGTAAAAGCCCCTAGGTTTTGAATTTTTTATGGCTTTAGGTTTTCTAAGGTCCTTAGAAAGTTTTTAAAGATTTTAGTAGTGTATATAGAAAAACAGTGACGCATTCAGGGTAAGAGGCAGGCGTGCTGCCGCCTCTTCTATTGATTAAATGCATCTTATAACCAAATGAAAATGTTGCACAAAATGCATTATTTCTGCATAAAAGTTTCCAAACAAACAATTATAGCAAAAGGGCTCCTCCTTCACAGACATCACCTTACCCTTCCGTCTGCTTTATTCTAAAATTCTGGATCCGCCACAGTAGGGAACAAGACAAATTTAGAAAGCAGGAAGAACATCTTGTTGTCCGTGTCTTGTCACATCGTTTCGTTGAATGAAGTAAATGACGTGACGGTAATTCAGTGAAAAATTACATCTAAACACGTTTTAGACGTTTATTGCAAGTACGAATTTCTTGTAGCACTTGCTTGAAATTCCTTGACTTGCGCTGTTCGCATCGTAACCTACAAATCCAGCGCCCGTGCAGTGACGCTCACGTTAACAGGCACTCCAATAGTTTCTTTCACTTATACCCCGTTTACACGAGGAAGCTGGCTTTCAGAACTGGCTCTAAGAGCGATCTTAAAGCGCCCGTAGAGCCAGCTTTAAAAGCCAGCTTTTTCGTGTAGACGGGGTATTACTGCCTTACTTACTAAATCCCCCATCGCTTCGCAAATGGACACTGTATTCGGTTCGGACCCGCGGTCGGTCGGTCGGTCGTAGTCGGTTTTTACCGACCGTTCGGCCAGTCGCTGGCTGACTCAGACGGCGTCCGCGTGGCGTCAGCACCGGTCGGTTTTTGCCGCCGCCGACACCACATCCGTTCGACAACTTTTCACCGCCGCAACTTTCTGTCTGCAGTCGACTCGACTCGCAATGTCTTTGTCTCTCGACCGACCGACACGGACGGATGGACCCACCCTTGCCTGCTTCGCTGACTCCACTTACCGATTTCCTTCTCAATGACTTCCTATTTGACTAGCCGGCAAATTACCTTTGCCTGCCTGGTGCTTATACGTGATGCAGCGCATTGCAAATAATCAATATCCGATTCGCACAGATCGACAACGTGTGAAGTTGTGAAATTTTTGTAAACTTTTTTGTACTTACAGTTTAACAGACGCAGATTATAACCGTGCAGTGTAGTTTATTCACTTACGTCTGGGCTATGAAGTTAAAACTAGAAGTATCATTAATCGAAAGTTTTAACTCAGTTCATTTTCGACGATATCTGAGTCGACTTAGCTTTACAGTCATTGGCGGATCCAGAAGTTTGGAATAGGGGAAGAGGTAGGTGCCTATGAGTGGCCACAGCCCCCTACCAAAAATTTGTCAAAATTTTATGCAAACAAAAAAAACTGGGTCTTGGTACACGAAGTTTCTCGGCTGCTGGCCCATCACTCGGTGTGGAACAGTTCGCCGTCGGAGCTCAGAAAAACGGAGATGCTTACACGGAGCTACTACGCGTTTTAACAGAAGACTTCGCACGTACAAATATACTGTTACTGAACGGAACTCAATATGGGGCGCCCCTCCCCTTGAATCCGCCGCTGTATATACAGTCATTCCTGGTCACTTCATGCTAACGACTGATTGATTTAATCACGGCTTGTGCGGTAGCAACAAGCTGTTGTATAAGCGATGTGCCAAGTCAATGGGAAAACCGAAATTTCGACCCCCTACAGCTCCCACATTTTTCAACCGATCTTAACGAAAATTGAAACCAAGAAAGATATCCGGGATACGACCCCACATGCAAAATTTGGTTGATGTGGGACGACGGGAAGGGGGTCTGCGTAGGGAAGGCATTTTCCGTTACTTTGTGTTCTTTGATAATTTCAGTGGCGTGAGTTGGTCGGCGTCTGGAGGCGTGATAATGCATGCCGCCCGAGATCCGCCATTTGTACTGCATGGATTTTTAAACAGCCTTAAATCACTGCGACAGAAATAAACGCTTCTTTTGTTGTGGATCGGTAGCCGCAGAATGAAAATAATCAATAGCCTACAGAGTTATAAACTGGATATTATTATTAGTGAGAATAATCCCACCGTTAGCAGGCCTGAAAACTGTGGAGAAAAGAGTGGCGATTAGGTTTACACAATCTTGTAGACTGATTTGTTAGCTTATCTGTCACTTATTAAAATGACGAAATAATCAAAAACTAAACTATGACACTGTCTCAGAACTTGAGCCTTGGAGTCTGACGCCTTCCTCTGGGCTGGTGCCCGGACGCAGTTGCATCCGTTTGCCTCCAGAATACATATAGTTACGCCACTGAACACGGGACCTAATTAATTGACGTCCACTGTAAAAGTTAATTATAGTTCTAGTTGTTAAAAGCAGAGGTCATCGGCATGATCATGGCAAAGGTACAGTTTCAGCTTTTTACTATTACCATATCAACACCAAAAAGTAGCCTATATGTACGAATAAAATAGCATTTATTAATATCAGCAACTGAGGCCAAAGTGTATATCACGATACTGTATCAATCACTTTCAAGAAAATTTCAACACAAGCAAGTTCAGTGATCGATATTATAGCAACTGCTGTATAGCACAATGCCTAAAACAACGCAAACGTACAGAGAGCTCGTTCGAAAACTATTCATTAAATGCTACTTTATATAAACCGACAACTAAAATGGTCGGTATCACCACGAGGTTAACAATAAGCAGCGAATCAAATGATCAAGCCAAAAAGGACGTAGGTTTACTTAAGTGATATGGTCAAGAGTTTTTGGGCCGACCGCTAAGCTGCAAGCTTAAGGTCGGCCCTTTGTGACGAGTTGTCGTCCGTCTGTCTGTCTGCAACGGATGCATTGTGGCTAAACGGTGCGAGGTAGGGCCTAGGTTACTATTAATCACTAATAGAATGTGACATACGCTCTTACAGATGACATAAAAATTATCGGCCTTGGATGACATTCAAGGTCAGTGAAAACCAGTGCGGTAGGCCCCACCCTAGCAACAGCTGGGCTTCTTGTTCGAAATTCAGAGACACAAAAGTAATATTTTGTACAATGGGAGATACACGATTGACGATAATTTTTATCCTACAGAAATGTAGTTCCAAAATAGCAAATTTTGGATATAAATCTGAATAATTTGATTCGCCGTTAATCGCATCGATCGGTTAAACTGCTTTTAGAACGTTCTGTTCAAGAACAGCATGGTTTAAGGCGTGTACAGAGCGACAGAACTGTACTGAACTGAACTGGAATTTCAGTTCTTTCACTCATTTCAGTTGTTTTCGTTCGCTCTGTATAAACGCGCCTTTAGACGCCGACGCATGCGCAGTAACAAAAATAACAACAAACACATAAACATGTAGCAAAAGTCCTTCGCTAACAGTTATAAGTCAGAGTATCGCAAACAATTGATACCGGTTTAATTGCGTATAAAAAAACGCAGCGACGCACACGAAAGTAACAAAAATCATCGTATCAAAATTAAGTGTTATCGCATGGGAAGGGGTCGGGAGATCGTTGTCCCTAAAAATGCGTAGGCATTCTTAGCCCATAATTCTGGCAAACAGGCATGGGGTGTGCTCTTTTAATCGTCAACAACGATATCTAAAATAACTCCTGAGTATCGCCAAAAATACAAGGCACAGCTCTCAAAACGTTTGTCCGTTGTCACACGGTGTGCAACAAAAAATACACTTTAAATCTCTTAAACATCAAAACTGAAACTGAAACTCTTCCGGAAATCCCCCGAGCAAACTGGATACGAATGCATCTCAGCGGCCAGCCGGCCGAACTAAAGTCGGACGACAGTAAGCCCTACATATGTTTCGCCGACGCTAATTTAATCTTAAATATAGCAGTTAAATAGCACGGCTGGTGGCAGACAACAGAAAATAAAGCTATCAAAAAAAAGAAAACGTATACGGTAATACTGAGCTCAAACGGCAGACACGTAATACGTACAAAAGACTGCCGACAAAGGCCTCAACACCATTGGGCAAACGAGATACGGGGCAAAGAAAACTGAACGCGAATACTGCAAAAAAACGATCCACTCGCGGCGATGAACAAAAAAACTACTCAGAAAGAAACTCGCGCGCGCGAAATTGAATGCCATAAAATATAAGTGCCTGCATGGAAACAAATCTATACGAAGGTATATATAATACGTCCGCTAATCATAGGCATAGCCAGAGATTGGAGTCGGCAGAGGCGGACTGAGACCTAAACGGCCCAAAAAGATGCAAAGGCCGACAGCAGGGTGAACTTTCTTTCGCAGAAGCAGCGGGTCCGCCCCCATACAAGCTAGGCAGCGTGGAAAAGCGCTGGAAGATCCCAATAGCGGAGTATTGAACGGTGCTCCAAGCAAACGTATTTCTGGACATGAAAAGGCGATAAAAATGCATATAGGGCGAAAGTATAAATTTCGTCAGTTTTTACGCGCAAAGCAGCTACTGCTTTCAGCGCGTTTTAGCCATCGCAATTCCGTCCGTCTGTCCGTCCGTCCGTCTGTCACACGGGTGGATCAGTCAAAAACGGTGCAAACGGTGAAAAAACGGTGATCACCAAATCTTCACCGTCGGCTGCCTGGAAGACTCTAGTTTCAGGAACTGTAAAGCTTTTCCATAAATTCGAAGGGGGTCAAACCGAACGAGAGAGCTGAATGAAAGGGGGTTGGGCAAAATTTGCGATTTTGGCCAATAAGTCGCTGTATCTCAGTAACGGTGCGAGATAGAGCCTAGGTTACTATTAATCACTAATAGGAAGTCGTACACTGGTTCTCGATTGGCGCCGAATTCAATGACCTTGGATGACCTTGAACGCCAAAATAGGGGTATTATGGATTTTTTTGGCGATTTCGGGCTGCGACACAAGTCTGTATCATTCACAAGGTGGCGCCACGCTACTATCGTTATGCGACCTAGATAGAGAATTTGTTATTTGTATATTAACTTAGCGTGAACATCCCAATTTTCAGCTAAACTACTGAACCGGAACTGCTATAGGCTTTCGCGCGTCTCGTGAGCATTAGCTCAAAATTTTTGTACAGTTACACTGCCCAAATTTTTACTGCACAAGTTTTACTGCATTCACAAGTTGTGCGATGGAGGGGCGGTCGCCCCCTACCGTCTGCTCATCTGGCTACGCCACTGCTGTTGGTCGCAAGTTCAGAGGTGTGGTGAACAAATGTTCAGGCGTCGAAGACGAAGTAGAGTCGGTTCTTGTAGTCAGCAGTGACCGATGCTGGACGCGTCAGGCCCGGTGGTGGTGCCATCACTTGACGGTGCTGGTGTGAGTAGACCCCAGGGGCCGGAACTGCTGGGGGTGCATTGGGCGGGGGATAGACCCCTTGACGGTTGAACCCCCACCCCGCCGGCGACTGAAGGGATGGTAGGGGCGCAGTGAGGG
>Ga0056128_1004292_pt1 | contig 17785 bp, 7 predicted proteins | sample WorMetLIZISLAND2_FD_71113 | JGI IMG/M metagenome (GOLD analysis project Ga0056128, IMG submission 71113) | Marine gutless worms symbiont microbial communities from Max Planck institute for Marine Microbiology, Germany - Olavius geniculatus... ... | reverse complement strand
GGAGCCCCCAGCGGGATCCAGGGGCAGAGCCCCTGGTCGGGGGGTCAGGGGGCGAAGCCCCCCTGAAGCTGAAACACTTTTTGCTTCTAAATGTCCAATGGAAACCGCAAATTCGCCCATTTTTCTAAAATTTGGAAACACAAAAGACCATCAAACATTGTTGAATTTTGCAATTCTTGCTAAAAAATGGCAAAGACACACCTTTTCATATAAAGTCGCCTGTAAAAAATTTTTATGGTCGGGCCAAAGGGGGGCATCACACCGTGCCCCCCCCCTAAATACGCCACTGTGTCCTATGTAGTTGTCTTGTCGTTGCTTGATGACGTAGAGCAAAGAACGTTCTTCATTTGACACATGTGCTGTTCAGCTGATTTTCGCCATTTTGCACCAAATCCACATCTCGAAAGCTTGTATACGTTTAATGTTTTATTTTCTATGCGTCTACGTTTCTGAGCCATCAAGAGCATCACTTCAGAGTTCAGACTAATGTTTTCACTATCTTTTTTACGTCATTTGATGCAGGATTGAATAATAATTTTCTACAAGTAGCCGGGTTAGAAAAGTTGAAGCGCAGGCAAAAAGTTGCAATTTTCCCCCATACAACTGCAAATTTTTCGCAGAAAAGGTTGGGGGTGCTCAGAAGTTTAATTTTTCCCTAGATATTTTTAAAACGGCGGATTTGCAGTCTCAATCTTTGTATTTTTGTAAGCAAATTTTCTCACAAACTGAAATTTAGGGGGAATGATTGCCTCCTTCTTATTCTGGTACGACGCGACTGGGCGATACCTGGCTAGCTTTAGGCCGTGAACTTGCGTGAAGTGCGATCACCTATCTGCGTTGGAATGCGGTTGGCGCGTACACGTACGTACGTCAATTGGGTGGCGTACGTACGCCTAATCAGTTTCACGGCGCAACACGTGGACTGCTGCTGCTGCTGCTGCACACGCCATTAACGTAATAGGAAGCATGCGCAACGACCATAAACGCACCTTGCACCGTACGACGCCAAGTCAAATCAAGTCATCAAGCTAAACCACTCCAACTTCCTTATTTCACTAGTTATACTGTACAACTTCGCTACACGCCGCACCCAGTCCAATCTAATCCGGGCCACACTCTCACAACCAGAGCGCCGATTTGCCACCCATACTTCTACCATCGGCGTCGTGGGTCAAACAAAGCAGGCGAGGGAGGAAGTTGCAATTTTGCGACAGATAAGATTAAGGGTGCTAAACACTTTAATTATCTGTCATAGCATGGGACAGATTATAAAATCACTTGCGTCTGTTTGTCTGTCAGTCTGTCTGTAAACACTCCTTCGGCCGCAATTTTGATTCGATTTTGATGAAATTTTGCACAGTGATTCGGAGCCCGAAAAGTAAGATCGAGTTTGTTTGGGATAAAAGTCTGATAACTCCTTCCCCTGTTTTACCCCAAATTTTTAAAAATTTGCATTACGGCCTATGGGGACTTCAAAGCGGTATAACTCAGTCCCCGTAAAAGATTATTGCGAGCTGTTTGCACCTACCCCCTATGTTTGGGCCGGGCTATACGATGGTGTCATTTAAATTTTTTCCCTGCAGACCCATGTTGCCATAGCAACGAGTTTTGGGACAAAATTGACTATAACTCGGCCCCCGTGAAAAATAATTGCGCGTTGTTTTCATCTGCATCTTTATTTTCGGGTTCGGACTATCCCATGGCGTCATTTAATTTTTTCGCCTGCCGAGCCCTGTTGCCATGGCAACGAACTTTGGGACAAAAATGACTACAACTCGGCCCCCGTGAAAGATAATTGCGCCCTGTTTGCACCTACCCCCCTTATACGCAGCGTGGCAATGGGACAGATACCTCGTTCCACAGAACGTTTTTCTAGTTTTGCTTCTAATTTTTTTTGAAAAGACGAGTTTTTAGCTTCAAACTTTTTATTTCGTGACAAAAATTTTCAGACAAAAAAAATTTTACCACAATTTTTCGGCAACCCAAAATTTAAGAGGAAAGGGGCAATTTAACGTGCAAGGGGCAAGTGCCTTTTTGTTATCCTGCCCCGATACCACTAATACTTACTAAACGAATATCACATCTCAGTGGCTGTAGTTTTTTTTCTTCCATTTTGGGATTTGTATTGTTTTAAGGCCTATACCGAAGTCGACGCCTGTTATACTCTGCAGAATTATAACATAACGATTTTTACTTGACGTTTATAAACGTTTTTCTTAATTTTTAACTGATGGTTTTTCCCTTAGAGTTCGTAATTTCTATGACACTTGAATTGTGACATCGATATCGTTTACGCTTACGGGAAAATACAAACCGTTAAAAAGTTTGCGCAGACCTTCATCCGCATTCTGTCCCAAAACTGTGTCACGCATTCGATTCCAGACAAACTTGTTTGTTCTAGTTTTTTTGGCCAGTCTTGGGGTGGTCCATAAATGACGTCACGTTCGGAGGAGGAAGGGGTTTACATTATTGTGACGACGTGTGACGTAGAGGAGGGGAATTTAAAAAGTGTGACGTCACACACGTCACATCTGTGGAAAGGCACAATAGACAGCCAAATTCACGGTGCCAACTCGCCGTATGTGTCAGAACGAGGAACATTTAGGAACATTCTGCTTAATTTCACCCAATTTTATGCATTAAATTGACAGTAAACAATTATGATAATGGATATAATTTTATATATAAGAATTACGATATGCTGAAACTCATCTTTGTACTCTACACAGACTGCGGGGGGTAGACGTTTGTAACGTCATATTTGAAGGGGGGTCCAGGGAAGTGTGACGAAGTGTGACGAAGGGGATTAGAGGGGTAAATGTTTTCTGACGACTTCTCCAGCGGAAGGCTGCAGCAGCTGGCCAGGTCGTCTGCAGAGCACTCAAAATGGTCGACACACAGGGAGAGAGAGGGAGAGAGAGAGATTATGGTCCGTTCGTGATGACCGCTGCGTGCCTGCACGAAATGCCGTAGAGCGGTATTTTGAGGCGACTCAGTCAGCGCGCCAGTCGCGCGGAAACGATTTAAGCATTAAGTGCATTGAGAGCTGCTGCTGCTGCATGGAATAGGCGCGCTCGGGCAACAACGAACGGACTGGAGCTCACAGGGTTGATTGAAAATGCCGGAAATGAAAATGCAGGACATGAAATTGCAGGACAAAAAAGATATTTTGATAAAAATAAATTACATTACAATGCAGTCCGCAATTTTTTTTCTCAAAACGAGTAAGAACACAAGTCAGAATTTAGAGCCGGCGATTGGACTGTTTCGTATGTGCTGAAGCCGGTTAAATATGGCAACCATGGTTTGATCTTAAACATTTTTCGAGTCGAAAAAGTAACAGGATACGGGGGAACAATGGTGCAACTAAATTTACTTAATTTATTTAACCGCCTGAAACATTTGCCGTTCTTTAGCTACTTTTATGTTTTGCAATTTTGTGTTTTGCATTTTCATGCTCTGTTATCTTGTCCGTCAATTTAATGTGTGTCATTTTCAGCGCGCCCAGCACGCAGCAATCGCCGGTGCAGGGCGCTCGACATAGCTAAGTTCAGGGCTGGAAAATTGAAAAAAAAACAAATTTTTGGCAAATAAAAAAACTTTAAAATTACCAAAAGTTTAATTTTTTAGGTTTTTAAAGTTGTTGTTTTTTGGTAACATTTATTACATATTGTATTTTATTTAATATTTTAGTCGTATTTTTTGATGATTTTATCTTGCTATAGTTTATAGAAAACTATGTGATTATGTGATGAACAAAATGTAAAAAATGTTTTTTCTGGGTCGTAAATTTGAGCACGGTGTTTATGAGATACTAAACCAAAAACATTTCAAAACTTTTTAAAACTAAAAAAAATTTAACTTCCAGAAATCTCAACATTTTCATTAAAAACCTAGATTTTTTAGCCCTTTGTCGGTCGGTGGCTTTAAACTTAAGACCCACGCGTCAGAAACCGGCGCCGGCGAAATCAACGCAACTCATCATCATTATCATCAAAATGTTCGTTTAATTAAAAAAATGACAAACTCGGAAATCTGGCGTCGATTAACTTTGTACTTTAGTTTTATCTAAGAACTTATATATTTAACTTAACCGCGTGTGTTCTTCACATACGCGTTTCTGTACTGTAGTTTAACGTTACCTACTTACTCACTTAATACATTTCATTGTTCGGTTTTATTTCTGAGTTTTTTCAGGCGCGTTTTCAACCATCACTGTAAGTCTTGTCGCTGTTCTATGTTACCTCTTGGCATAATAAACAACTATGACGACGACGTCGATGACGATGGTGATGATGTGCTTTGTCCCAAGTTTCTGGTGCGTTTGTTCGTCCATCCATTCGCTAGCTGTTGAAATTGCGACATACAATGCAATAACTCAAAAGTACGCAGAAAGAATTCAAAAAGGCTAAAAAAAGTTAAAGACCGTTCGTGCAAAGCCACCGCAAAGCTACAGGGCGTTACTTGCCCATGTATAAAACGATTTGAAATCACACATCGGTGCTACCTGCCACCCGACACAGATAAACGCGTCTAACCATACATGACGGTACTTGATTTACCTACCCCGAAAGACTGGTGACTGGTTATAGGCCTATACCAAAATGCCGCGGTACGACTGGTCACGAACGCATCGAGACGAAACCACATCACACCACTGCTTCGCGAGCATCGCTGGCTGCCCATCCAGCAACGTATCGACTACAAGCTGTGCATAATGGTTCATCGTTGTCTGTATGAACGAACGTGCTCCATGATCCATTTTATCTGATGAAGCTGGACACAGCCGAGCTCGACTCAGGTGGGCGGAGTCGAGGACCGTGTCAGTACTGCGCACACTTTCATGACTTGGAGATCGGGCGTTTGCCGTCGCAGCGCCCCGTGCGTGGAAGTCTGCCGTTTGCCCTTCCCTCAATCGACTCTGCTGACTGTTTCAAGAAAATTTTTTTAAAAACATTTTTTTAAATATCGCTTTTAATTTGTGATGTTTTGCTTACTTTTTTGCCGTTGTTCTGGTTGTTTGTTAGGCGTTCTTGTCGTAATTTTATTGCACTTAAGGCGCCCGAAACTTGACATTATTGGTTGATTGATTGAGATAAACGTAAAAATACGGTTATTGTGAAAACAGAAATAAAGCCATATATGCAGAAGCAACGTTACAGATTTCTTCAGACAGTTTTCATGCAACAATCCGAACAATTTCCTCGCAAAGACACCGTGATAGATGACCACACGCGTCGGTCGTTTGATCGCGAGGTTTGGCTGCTGTTGCTGGCGGCTATAGGCGAGGAGGAATATATACAGACGCGTTGATGCATTCCGCGCGTAGCCAGTCATCATTCTTGATGGCATAGGCTACGCTCCGCCGGCGAACTCGTGCACAGATTCTTTGTTAAATACAAGATTTTCAAACACATTTGCGGTTGCTCTGCTAAAATTACTTGTTTTCTGCTGAACGTGTCATTGATCTCTGAGATAACTTGCCTGCTAATCGAATCGACATGATGCATTTTGCCTAACTAATTTCTTTCCAAAGTTCAAACATTTTCTATAAACCTAATCAATTTCTCTTCTCCATTTTTCACGAGTACCACAATTTTCCTTCTATTTTTGCAGTGCACTGTCACGTGCTTAATGCTTGTACGTGTCAGTTTTGGTTTTATTATTCAGGGGAACCACTGTAAGAGCAGTTTGTGTTTGTTCCGGTTCCGGCCGCATTACTGCTTCACTGTAGGCTAGTGATTCCCGTTTATATCGGCCTTGACAATTTAAAATGAAAAAGACGACGACGACGATAATGCAGTTACGGTAGCAATGTATCTTTATTTGCCAACAAAAGAAATGACACATCGATGACGCAGTACTATAAGCTAGACAGAAAGGGCCCCGAGAAGCACTGGCAGATGCCCACAGACAACAAAAAGTGAAACACAAAAGCACAGTTATAAAAAACACAAACGAAGTAGGCTACTCCTAATGATTCAGCGCCGAGAAACCGCATTATGTTTCGTTAGCTTAAAAGCAAGCCGTTCCATATAACATGCTGGTTAAAAAAAAGTTAAGACAAACACTGCTGGCTCATCTTGGCTTAAATAATAATCCTATATGGTAGTTTTGGTATCAGTGAACTCGAAAGTCATTAAATTTGACAGATGCAAAACTTAGGATTATTTTGTAACAAAATATCAAGTCAAGAATCAAGACACAGCAGTAATTCGACTCTAAGCAGATGCAAACGTTTCTCATAACCCAAACATCTCATACCAACCAGTCTCGTTGTAAAACGCCGCCCACAGTATGATAGTTTCCACAAGTCGCCACTACTGGGCAGCGGAGTGGAATGCATGCAGTCGCACCGCACCGGACGTTTATCATAGATCCACGAAGTCGCTGTTGCTAGGCACTGCAGACCGATGTGGTGTATATCAGATCAGTTATTGCGATGATGCCGAGTAATTATAACAAATAGAGACCCTTTGAATGTCGACGGATAACCTCCACTCGTTCCACGGCTAGCTAAGCCCGTCAAGCAGATCTAGCTACACAATGCACAAAAATAAATGCACAGTAAACTTCGTTAAGAGAAATCCGAGTGGCAGTATAAGAGCGTTGCAGCCGCGCTACAGATCTACGTTGCAATGATTCCGTGAGCGTATACGAAACAATTAATTATAATTTGACAGATTTATAAAATGCTGGCCGAAAACCCCCGAAAAATTTGACACTAGGTATATGCATAGGCCCATATTATCTGCAACATTGTGTTCTGAGTCAACTAAACATTGCATAGCAAACTGATTTCGTGTGAAGCGTAGCCCAAAATAATAGTCAAAATTGTGCGATGAAAGTTGGAATTAGTGAAACAATTTCTAAGTTTTCGCGCTTCGATTTATTGTGTTTCGCCAAAATTTTCATGAATCTTTTTATAGCCCCATCAAATACACAGTTTAGTGTGTTGTATCGTTATCACATTTTTTTGTGGCTGCATATTTGTAAAAATGTCGGTTTCATAGATTTGACCAATTGAATTTTAATGCAGACTGTGAAAATTGTATTTACAATTTTGCATAACAATGCAACTATTGCGCATTACTATGCGGCTGTTCTATAGGCTGCATTAAAATCCGTCTTCAGTCTGTCTTGTGCGGGTACTTAACTTGAAAACAGAAAAAAAAACATACAAAAATTATAATTGATCTTAGTTGACACCAGCGTTAAGTTTTAGTAATTAATTCATGACGCCTCGAACTTTTCCACAAGTTGAAGACACGGTCGCATAAATATCAGCAATGTGTTCTCTACTCAATCTCGCGCACTATGATGTCTGGATGTCTGCAGCAAAAGCAATAATCTCGCAGTCGTTAGCGCCTTAAGGAAAAATGCAAAAAATACCAAGTCCGTCAAAAAACTATCATACATACAGTGTACATGAAACTAACCACCGAACGACAGTCAAGAGTAACCTTACCGTTAACTTTTTATATATGTAAAAAACATCAGTTTACAACTGTGCGTAAGGATGATGTGATAATATTAGTCCTCTAAAACAGCAAAAATCATTTGGGTAACCTTACACGGGGCTATGCATATGCGTTCCTACAATCTGACTTTAGTTGGTAATCACTAACATAGTCTAAAGCCTTCTTCATTTGATGTTATTTGTCGCAGAATCGCGTCACTTGACGTATTAAGCATAAAAATCGGTCTAACGGACTCGCCTGTAGGCGAGTTCAAGTACCAAAAAGGTGTAGTAAATTTCGAACACCTACATGGCGAGCAAAAACCCCTGGGCGAATTGAGCCCAATTCTTTTGGTGGTAGGCGTCCACGACTTAACCACGCCATTCAAATTTGGTGACGATCGGTTCAAGGGTTTTGGGTGGGCTGAGGGTCAAATTTGCCTTTTCCCATAGACTTTGAATGTCTTCCTTATAACACTCACACTATCGTGTTAGGTGTGATTATCCCCGTTTTTTTTGCTAACTAGGTTGAGTTTTACTAGCAGTAGCACTGACGCAGTCGATAGGGGGGGGAGTTTAGTAACTCTACTTACTGCAAGTCCATGCAGCGAAATCCACATTAAATGAAAACACACAAAAGTGATTTGATTCTATAGCTTCCTTATCTTATCGATAATGTAGCTATAGCCAATAAGAATGTCCCAGTAATTTTATCAACGAATAATTTTTGAGGAAAAAGCAGAGCAATGCAAAGATAAGTCTCGCTTGCTGGATACTCTATTGTTTAACTGGAAGTGTTCTGTAAGGCTAAAATGCGCCCAGTTCATACACCCTTTTTATCCCTAACTCCCCTCGATGCCTGAGTCGTCTCGTTCTTGAAGCAGTTGACCTGTTGCCCCACTGGAAGATTTTCTATGCCGCCGCACACGCTTGCACTGACCAACCGATTAATGATGTCGCGCGCGACCGACGGCAGAGGAGCGAGAGGTAACGTAATCACACATAGCTGAATGGCAGCATTTTTATAGACTTCGACAGAGAACGATAGAAAGGCCGCTGCTGCTGCATGGCTGCAACACGACCTCTGAGACTGATTAGAGAAGTGCTGTGGGTCCGTCGCAGCCGCCAGGCCAGCACAACCGGCCGTCAATGATCATTTCTGATCTGCATGGCATTCATGACCGTGAAAGACGATTTCATTTCTAAGCTATTTTTACGACCACAAATTCAGGAGACTCTCGCGTAGATGAATCCCTCGCTTTGGAGGTCATTTGCTCCAAATTTGCTGGTCTTCGTTTGCTGGCTTGTTGTTGCTTGGCCTTTGTGTAAATCTAGGCCTATTAGACCCAACTGTTCAAACATGTGCGGAAGTAATATATTGTTTTAGGCCTTGTTTCTGAAAGCGTAGACACAAAAATAATCTATTAGCCTACATTTTGGAGGTAAGCCGGGTCAGAATCTACACCATGGCTCCAAAAAACTAAGCGAAATTGTTTTAGGCTATCAGAACTTCATCAAATTCTCACAAACTTTGATAATTTTTGGCACAAAGATGGCCAAGGCAATAAGATTACGCGAGTAGGGCCTACGTGCAATCACTTTCCGCCTTGCCGTTAAAATTATCAAATTCAAACTTCGTAGAAATTTGACGAAGTTGCGACAGAACAATTTTTATTGGTGTATTGATCGAAAAGATAATACAATTTGTACATTTTTACAGCGAATGTTCTTACGGGTGTTAACATTCAGTTAGAATTTAGGATCTATAGCGTAGACTATTCTAGCTGTTAGTTTTTCTTACTCACTCAACCTAGCGCGTTTTATCGTCATTCACCAGAAGACGCATCTTATCTACCAACAAAAAAATCTGGGCCCACGGGTTGTATTCTTATGTCAGACGCGACTGGCTCATGAGCTGGTGATGGTTAAGGATGGCTTATATTTTCTGTCCGATATGAACTTTCTGCATTCTGATATTCTCAAGTCATTGTGTTTTATGTAGTGATTGATTGTTGATATGATGATATTAAGTTTTGTGGCAATGTATCTTTTTAATGCATTATTAGTGTGTAAGGTTAGCCTCTATAATTTATGTTGTAATTTTATTAGAGCCTAGTCCGTTCGGAAGCGATAGCTTTCGGAGCAAACTTATGTTTTACTGCAGATGTTTTAAGACCACCTGAAAACGATAGTTTTCGGAGAGGGCTTATATTTTGCTAGCATTTCTTTTTTTCGCGAGATCTCCGAGCTCCGTCGGCCGATCACCACGAAATTTTGCGCCGTGATCGGAAGTGTGTTCGATTTTACAATCCCGGTCCAAAATTTCGGGGCCCTCCCCCTAAAAAATTAAGGGCCAAAAATGCAAAATTTGGCCAGATTTCGGACGACTTTAAAATTTGGCGGCGAATGTCTTCGAAAGTTCGAAACGGATGAAAATAATTATTCAAAATTGGACAAGTAAACTCTACATTTTCTACCTCGATTCCTACCGCGTTGTGTGAAGAAAGTTCGGTGAACTTCGGTCCACTAATCACGGAGATCTGATGGTGAAATCGTTTTCGGAAGACCGTATTTCGGCCAGTAGAAGGTGCGGCGCCTCCAAATTTACTAGTGCACCTTTACTGGGGACGGGGTCCCCTTACAATTTTTTTTAAAAAGGGTTGAAAATTGGCTTACAATTTAGTAAATGAGCTCTGATGGCCGATTGCAGCGAAATTTTGCACAGTGGTCTGCAGTTCGTTGTGCTTTAAAAATTGGGTTCGTACATTTGTACGTGAAAACATACCTGAAAACATACCTGAAAACATTTGTGGGGCCAAAACATGCAAAATTTGGCCAGATTTCGGACGACTTTAACCTTTAGTGGTTTGATGGTGGGTCTATTTGACTGACCCGTTGAATTATTTTTTGTGTTACAAGTCATCTGTTAGTTTTCAGAGGCGAGGATCCATGACTTTGTACGGACCATACACGTTTTTTTACGTATTACACGTATAGCTGCCCAACCACTTAAGGCATAAAAAATTGGAATCTCGGGAGCCCTAATCAGTTTTTTCTGTATTCAATAAACCCGTCACTAGGAGAGGCGCCATATCTCCATAACGGTGCCAGATAGACGCACGGTCACAATGGACGATCCATAGGAAGTGGCCCACCGCGAGTCAAATAGTCACGTAAACGATGACGTCACGTGACCCCAAAAGGTCAAGGTCGTGACCCCATTATTTTTGAGGCGCCATATCTCCATAACGGCTGTCGGATAAACAGCCGCGCCGGCTAGGAACGGCTATTTATACGACAGCCGGATAAAAAGCTTATCGGCTATTCATCCCACTGCCAGTTAAATATTCCGTGTGGGCGTCGTACCGCCGCAGCTTTTTTTCTTTGTCAACCCCAATCGGACATATGGCGCCGGGCGGCCTCACGTTGGGCTCTGCCCCAAATGTCTAGTTCTTCTTTTTTCGACGCGAGATTTCCGAGGTCCCTCGGCTGATTGCCGCGAAATTTTGCCACCTACTTTTGAGTCGTATGCAGGATGCTGTAGACCAGTTACTTCGACAACAACAAGCTGCTGGTTTCAGGCGTTGCAGATCTTGCGCGGATCAGATGTTTAGCCTACTTTAAGCCAGATCATAGAGAAAGTGACCGAAATACGTCGGCCTGTGATAGTGAATTTCATTGATTTCCGCTAGGGATTCTACAGCATCCACCGGCCAGCACTGTGGAAAATCCTTCAGCATTGTGAGCTTCCAACAAAGAAGCTCTAGTCTTGGCGAAGCCTGTGACAAAAGCTAGGCCTATGTGGGCCAATATATTCCTATGACATTCTGTCTGCACAGGCTGGCACTACCGGCCTGAAGCAAAGATAAACGGCGCATGATAAGCGTGGCAAAGATCGTCACACTGATAACATGTACATAATACACGTATACGTTTGCAATGGTAACGTTCGGTTAGTGCATTGTCGGCGTACAGCATTGCCAACATTACACTGTAGTTCAGAAAACCAGTCGTGCACCAGATTTTCACTAACACCCACTGATGTTGTCGGCTTCATAGCTGAGACGATATGCGTTAATGTACGTTTTTCATAGATGTAAAATAACTTTTTTTACGTTTTTTTCATTTTTGCCACGTTTTTTACGTTTCTTAACGTTTTTAATTTTTACAGCTTTTTAAAATTTTTCAAACACGTGCATGGAAAATTTTGTCATGAACTTCGAGAAGCATTTTTGAAACCAAAGCAACAAATTAACAGATCATGGTAATGGTAGTTTACTTAGTTAGTCCAAATATACCAAAGAAAAAGTTTTTTTATCGAGTATATGTGGTTAGTCTAGTGCTATGGTCTTATGACAACACGATTAAGTTGAAATTAAATAGTTTTCTTTATTTAGACTATAGTTCCCGGTATACTGCACCTACAGGCATTAAGCAAAAGGTTAAACAAATTATGGTGAACGTATTTTGTTCAACGTTTTTAAACGTTTTTTAAAACTTTTTAAAAATTTTTAACGTTTTTCAACGTTTTAAAAAAATTTTTTTTGGAACGTTTTTTACATCTATGTTTTTTAAAAGTATACTCGGCGCGCCATTAGAAAGCAATACCCTAAGAAACAATTTAGTTTAAATTTTTATGCAACGTACCCAATTATATAGTTTTGTCAAGATAACTTGATTTTTAGCCCCAAGTCCTAGCTCGTAAAATGTTCGAATGCACAAAAATTTACAAACACGGCAATACCGGTACTTACTTAACGAAATACTGCGTATTCATATATTATTTAGTCGTATACCAAAATTCGTCATAGGTGTATGTTGCGGATGGTAATTCTATAGTCAAACAAAAAACCTAGTTATCGCTAGGGTGGGCCGACCGTGACGCCCATATTCAGGCCAACGTCCGACAGTTTCTTTACAATAATTTTTAGAAGTCGATCAATATGTTTGTAAAAAAACAGACTTTTGTCGAGTTTTTGATGATTTTGTTTTCCGGGATTTGCTTATCTTTCTGTGTTGTTTGTTTGCTCGTTTATGCTACAAATAATTTTCTGAAGCTTTTAGTTTATTCGGTCTATGCACGATTTGATGCGAACGATACAATGACGAATGTCGTCGTTACAAAACGTCGTTGTGTGAGGACTCGGAAAGATTACCATTTGCTCTAACCTTTTGCCGTGATTGTGTTGTACTTATGATTATGACTCACTGTGAATATGCAGTTTTCTGGTTCATTCAGTAAACTAGCCCTCGTCTTGCTGCATTCGTAATCAGTCAGTGACTCCTCCAAACGACCGGTTCGTGCCTGCCGTTCAACGCTGAATACTTGAGTCGTCAAATTTGATTGCGTCTTATAATTTCTGTGTGTAGCCTCGTGGTCCCAGAATCATAGTTGACAGGAGCAATTAAAAAATTTAAAATTACGTCGTATTAAAGTATTGTTTTGCAGCTAGTCTAATTCTGTATTTTTGTTAAAAAATATTAATTGTTAATAAATTATTTTTTTTATGTTTGTGTATGATCTAAATATGCGAATGAAGTTGTCTATGATTAAAAAGTTTCCCAGAATAAAAAGCAAGCAGCAACTTTCTGTCTCCTAAAATTTGTTGTTACCTAATCGCCCTTTTCGGGATACGCTCTTGTAGAACCATGCCACCCCGCATTAGTGCGTCGACAAAGCCATTAGCGGTGAAGTTAGAAGACCAAAACGTGTCGTAGACACGGCCATGATAGCGAACGCCGCCGTTTAGTCGTCTTTCAAAGTGCTGAGCTGGAGCTATTGCTCTACTCTTTCCTTCATGCCTGGAAATCATATTCAGCTTCAGCGTTGCATCGGGTTTCGATGGTGCATCTAAGAACATTAGCCGAAGCAGAAGCAGCAGCAGCAGTTATGCGGATCTCAAATGTACATTTGACAGATTCACGACCGTATTTGTGCTTGCCGCACCCGCATCTCTTGTAACGTACGAAACAGAAACAGTCTATATACGAGGAAGTCGTTTGTTGCGTCTACGTCGTCTTACACGATCGAGAGTCGGATACGAACAGCTACGGCTTCATGCATACGTGTTCTCTGACGTGTGGTAAGTCAACTTCGTTTGATACAGTTAGCGTTTTAACGCATGAAAGCAGCTACTGCTTTGAGCGCGTCTTAACCATCAAAATTCTGTCTGTCCGTCTGTCTGTCCGTCTGACACATCGGTGGATCAGTCAAAAACGGTGCAAGGTAAGATCACCAAATCTTCACCATCGGCTACCTGAAAGACTTTAGTTTCAGAAACCGTAAAGCTTTTCCATAAATTCAAAGGGGGTCACCCCGAACGAGGGAGCTAAATGAGAGGGGGGTGGGTAAAATTTGCGATTTTTGGCCAATAAGTCGCTGTATCTCAGTAACGGTGCGAGATAAGGTCTAGGTTACTAGTAATCACTAATAGGAAGTCGTACACTGGCTCTCGATTTTCTCCAAATTCAATAACCTTGAATGACCCTTAACGCTAAAATGAAAGTTTTATGGATTTTTTGGCGATTTAGGGCTGCGACACAAGACATTCACAAGGTGTCGCCACGGAACTATCGTTATGCGATCCAGATAGAGAATTTGGTATTTGTATATTAACTTAGCGCGAACACCCCAATTTTCAGCTAAACTACTGAACTAGAACTGCTATAGGCTTTCGTGCGTCTCGTGAGCATTAGCTCAAATTTCTTGTAGTCAAAGCTTGCGACATTGTTACAATTAAACAGAGTGCTTTCGATGGTGTTTAGTAGAAATAAGCTTAAAACAAATAGTAAGCAGTGTTGAGTACATAATGACCTTAACATACAAATGATTAGAAAGAATGTGAATAAAGCTTAACATTTAACAGTATAAAAAGCACTAGTCTGAATTTAATGCACACTATTTTCTTAATATAATTTATTTTATCGAAATCTGGCAAGATTAAACTACAGTAAAACACTCGGACTGCCTGCGAACATTTAAAACTAAATTATTTCCCCCAGGATCTTTTTCCCAGTTGACTGTAAAGTGACTGCAGTGTCATTGGCATTTTTCACTTTTAATTTATTGAATTGTATTGCATTATTGTATTGATCGTCTGGTCTAATAGGCCTATCTGACGTTCTAAGGACAGTGTTAAAACGTGTACAAAGCGACGAAAATGAACTGAACAGGACTGAACTGTAATACCAGTTCATTTCAGTTCTGTTGATTTTGTTCGCTCTGTACGCGCTACAGGTGGCTGGAATATCGGCGGTCAATGTGTCGGGTGAGCCTAGCATCATCATCGATGTGGTGCTGCGGTGATGAGCGACAAGTCAACGCAGTGGAGCAGTAGGCACAACATTAGGACGAGCTACATAAAGTCATCATCACGAATCAGCGTCATCACAACGCGTCTGACTGCGACACTACTGATACTGTTATGTCTCTTCAGCACCACGGCTGAAATGCAACCGCTCATCAGTGTGTTGAGTCAATGCAAACTTAGGGGGCCACTTCTTTATTGGCGATGTGTATTTAGGGGAACAATTGCTCACCTTATATTTTGCGCTGTCGAAAAAAGTGTCACAAAATTTGCTTTTTGTCCGAAAATTTTTTCCCAAACGTGTAAAATGTGGGGTTGGAACACTTGATTTGGAGAAATTTAATGGTAAAATTAGAATTTTGAGCATCGGTAATCTGGTTTGTCGAAAATTTGCACTTTAAGGTTTGAAAAAACAGACTCGTATTATACGATAACGTACGTGATCATGTTAAGATAATTGTCAATTTAACGACAGTTATTGTACGACATTCTTATAATAAAATTAAATGAAATTATGCGTCGTTCGTTTGCGTACCGGTAAACAAACGTCTTCAGTTTGTGTGATAGCTTTTGTGTGTTTATCTTTTGTGTATTTTTTTGCATTTACGCATGTTTATGCAATAAAAGATGTACTTACTTTGTTGCTTACTTACTCATATTATATCTGTCTAAAATAGCAGTTGACCAATCGAAAGCAGTTAACAATAATGAAATAAATTATTAAAACTTGAAAATAAAACTATAAGTCGGCCCAGTGTCGGTGGTTTTTATGCTTTTTCGTGACGAAGTTAGGAGTTCGTATGGGACAGACAGACAGACGAACGGACAGAAAACGGACAGACCGGCAAGGTCTATAATGCGACCTAATTAGACGGCAGCATAATAATATGTGAAAACGATGTTGCAGCACTGCGTATCAGTAATAATTGTTTCAGATAAGTTTGATGCAAACTTATACCCCGTTTACACGATGGAGCAAACATCGAGCAGACATCGAACAAACGTCGAGCAAACATCGAGCTGGCTCATCAAGCTAACATATAGCAGCTCGTCGAGCTAGCTCGTCAAGCCAGCTTGATCGTGTAAAGAGGGTATTATTGTTGCTCTTTCTAGTAAAAGCATTTCAAACACACAGTGGTGATTAGAAACCCGGTGGCTTTTTAGACCACCTTTTAGAGCCACGTGTGGATGGTAATGATGCACATGGCATTATGTGGCAGGTACAGTGGCTACATGTGAGAATGACGGAGAGGAGATTTACGTACCGAATATATCAAACGAATGCATACGCTGTTACTGCCGTGTAAGTTTATCTTGGTTAATTTCTTAGCGCCTTCACCAGTTTTGTGTCGGGTCGCAGGTCACACTGTGTGATCACTTATGGCAAGTAATGCTTTCGACACAGATGAACATGCCCTATCTTAACCCTAGCCAGGGAGATCGATACTCAATTTATCGACCCTGAGCAGACGAAAGGTTGAGTTGACTTCGGTGGTTAGTTACTTACTGAAATGCTTCACCTGTCCGTAAACAGTCACCCATCCAAATAACGGTAGTAACCGTTATAGCGATCCGCCCGACCGGAAGTCGAACCCGAGAACGCCTGATCCTGAGTCTGACGCATACCGTCACATCACCCAGTAGTGTTTTGAACTAGGTTGATATCAGTACTTTATATTCGTATATTCGATTGACAATAGTTGACAAATCGCAACGATAATATACAGCGATGTAAGTAAAAGTTTAAAAAATGATTATAGAGTCAAGGTCTCAGAACAGCGGCAATGAAGTACATAAAGGTGCATCAAGGTTTTCATTGTATATGGGACGTGCTTTTTACTATGTTCAGCAGTTTGATGTTGGTTGCTGTCGTACAGAACAGGGTGATCGAGTGCGTGCAAGAGACTTGCAGAACGTTGGAAGGATGCCACTACATTCTGCACGACAAGCCGCCTGCATCCTGCTGCCATGTCTGCAAAGGTCTCTCAGTCTTTATGCAGCGTAATAGGCAGCGTCGTGCAGGTTGAAAACTTGGAAGGGGGGCAGAGGGTTGCAATTTTCCGGCAGACCGCTGCAAATTTTTAACCAGGAAAATCAGAATTGCTCAGAATTGTAATTTTACTTTTTAATTCCTTCAAAATGAAGATTTTCAGTCTTAAATTCAGTATTTTTGGTTAAAAATTTTTTTCATGAAAAATGTTTTGGATGGATTGAATATTTTTGGGAGGAAAAGAAGAAAAGACAAATGTTTCTGTTTTCTCCTGCTATAACGCCATTGACGATGCTTTATGCAAAACAAAAGAAATTTATTTTAAAATTTCGGAAAATGTTTTGTTTCATTTCATATGCATCCGACTTAGATCTTGAAGGCATGCGCAGTCGTGCGGGAACAATCTCTGATTGACTTGAAACATTTCTGCAAATGTTTTGCGCAAAGCGTTTCTGAAAATGTTTAGGACGCGATTACGTTGAAAACAGGGGGATGTTTACATCTACTTGCAATCATCTACTGGCTACTTGTTTTGCTACTTTTTTCATCCATAGTTTTAAAATCTTTTTTTCTGTCTACGTGCAGTCGATTAAGTTGGTTAACCGCCGGTCACCAATGATACGAGTTTTGTCACGTACTATTATCACGTCGCATAACGTCATCTTTTAAAAAATTTTTTTAGTTTGTTAGATAACACATCGTTAAACGGTCGTCAGTTGTATGCAAAAAGTTCATTGCGGTTGCAACATGATCAGGTATCAAGAATTCAAAAACTTTTTAAGCTCTTAATTCTTTAAGCATAGTCGCCATGAATAGTAGCCGTGAATCTCCTTCTGTAAAATCAACCAATTTGCAAAATTTGTAAAGCGAACTTTATATACAGAGTTCTTACAGGCAAAACCGGCCATTATATTTAGGGCATATTATCAATGACAGATTGAATGATAATGATGACATTTGCCGTGAGATAAAGAACTTATTCACTCGCTGTAATATGCTGATTACTCGTTTTAAAAAATGTTCTGCTGA
>Ga0056128_1004291_pt1 | contig 17785 bp, 7 predicted proteins | sample WorMetLIZISLAND2_FD_71113 | JGI IMG/M metagenome (GOLD analysis project Ga0056128, IMG submission 71113) | Marine gutless worms symbiont microbial communities from Max Planck institute for Marine Microbiology, Germany - Olavius geniculatus... ... | reverse complement strand
TTATGTCTGGGTTGTTTGGGGGCCACATGCCAGGCTCGATCAACGTTGATCACGCAACCGGTCAGTGGCGTTGCAGGCTTGAGTGCGTCATCTGATATTTCACGAGGTAGTGTAGCGACAGATTTGAGGTGTGGTGGGATCTGTAGTGATAGTTTCATTACAAATTGTCTCCTGATTCTGACAGTAAAAGAATTTTAAAAATCGGTTAATATATACAAAAAAAACTGTGCCATTTTTTGGCCCACCCTATAGTTAACGTAAGTACTAATATATCAATCTTTATTCACCAAAGAATAATTTGGTAACAACAGACAGAGACAGACAGATACAGAAACATACAAAATAAAGAACAGAGACAGACAGAACAATAAGAATAGGCCTAAATGTCTTTACAGTCTTCTATCAGCCAACAACTTCACAATACTATTGCTAACTACAATATGTCATGTCATTGTTGTGCACACTGACTTTGCCAATGCGTTTAAGATTGCATTGCGGTAAATTCAAACTTTTTTGAAAATAATGTACTATATATATACGATAACGGCAGTCTGCTTTTTTGGCTGCTTTCATACGCAAGAAAATAAAATGAAACAAAATAAAAGTGATTGTAAAACACATTTTGTTTTATTGCAGTGCGCGCAAACCTCTGCGCTATAAAATACAACTTGTCTTAAAGCTTTTGGCGTCATGTTTTGCTTTGCGATAAATACTCGTATTAAACGGAGTCGACAGCGACCGTATCCACTTATTTTAGTTTATGTTATTTTATTGCATTTTATCGCACTTGTGTGCGCGGCGCTTTTTTGGATTTTTGTAAAAATAGCATTGCAGCCAAAGCTTGTTGCATGGCTATTCAGCGCATTAGGTTTTGTTAAATTGTATCACTTAGGCCTATGACATCGTATTTTTGTTTAACGGCACACTAGGCTAACGATAGTTTTGACATCTGTTAGGTGTTCAAGGTAGCTTCGTTGTCGCTGTATGTTAACGAACATCGTTTGTTGTTTGTGTCGTTGTATCTTTTTTGCTTTCATGAATAAACTTAGGCCTATAGACTCACTTTAATTAACTAAGCCTGATATTGCTCCTAAGCCGACACGCCAGCGCCGAATGGCTGAACTCCGGTCCAAACGCCACTTGTGGACTTGTACAAGATGCTGTGCAACACGTTGTACAATAAATCGTCAGCAAGGACCAAAATAATATACTAATAGGCGGAATTGCTCTGGCAATCTGCTCAACTCCTCGTATGTGTTCGCAAGGTGTCAGCATTTGACTGGCGGATTGGCTGCAAGTAGGAATTGGTCGTTCTGGCGGTGCGTTCGACCCACTAATCTGTGGACTCAGTGGACCTGCATTTTAATCGATCGAACGCTTGAAGCAGAGTGCTCAAATGGGACAGACGACAAACGACAGACAGACCACGCTGCGGAGAACAAGTAGGAATAGGCGGAAACGCTTGCGTGTAAAAGAAATTTTGCTCAAAAAATCAAAAGTTTACAGAAATTTACAACTCATTGTACAACAAGTAGGGTTTTATACTGACGGTCGACGGCCTACAACGAAGTCAACATCTTGACATGTTAGAACGTTGCATAGATGTGAAAAACATTTTTATGTTTTTTATAAAAGTTTAAAAAAATGTTTTAATGTTTTTTTTTATTTTCTAATTTATTTTTTGATTTTTTTAGGTTTTTTTATTTTTGAACTGTTTTTGTGCTTTTTAATGTCGTTTTTTTGTTCTTGTTAAAACATAAATGTATAAAATTACAAATATGATTTGTTTCTCATGGGCAAATTGCGTTCAGCTGTTTTTGATTTGTACATTCGGTGCATTCCGGTTTTTAGTCTTTAAAAATAGTAAGTTTTTTTAAAATAATTTAATTATCTGAGTTAGTTATTTTTTGGATGTATAATGGCAAAAAGTAGCGATTGGAAACATCTGCAGTTTAATGTTTTTATGCACGTTTTAGAATGTTTTCTTTTATAAAAGTGAAAATACATGTTGTTTATGTTTTTTATTTGCAAATCAATGTTTTTAACATCTATGGAATGTTGTACTGCGATTTGTAAGACTTGCTGTATAACAGATATAAAAATTCAAAAAAAGTCCATTGGGTTTATATTTAGCAAATTTGGAGGCCATTGGTCTTTTGTGACGAAATCTGGACAGCTGGCCCGCAACCAGTTCTGTGCACTGCGCGGCGTTGCGTTCCTGCTGGAAGACGAATCTGGTGGGCAGCCGACGATTGTTTAAAAGGAACGGTAATTTAATAATAATTTCTAAACAAAATAAGTTACCGTTTATCAGAACGTTATTGTTACGTCATCGGCAGTAACGCGGTAGCCGGTTTTTAAAAATTAAATACCATTTCAGCTTAAATATTTTCGAATGCTGAAAAATCGGTAGGCGGTCATGTTAAAAAATCTATAACTTCGTCGTTTTTCAAGAGAATTATTTGACCGTTAGATGAAGTAGGGTCTAATTAATAAATCTGTGAAATTTCAAATTAAAACTCTAAACGGTTGCTGAGAAAACAACGAAAATCTTTGGGGTTTACTTTTTGCCGCACGCTGTAGAAGATAAAGACTTGGACAGCAAAAATTTACGTTCAATGTTAAAAATTTCAAATGCAGATTGTTGTGATTTTTCTCCAGCCATTTCATCGCAATTCACGGTTGAAATGTGCTTTGCAGCCAAAATTGCAAAACAATTTACTAAAACCCCTCTTTTGGGGGTTTAAAGTCGTTCAAGGTCATCGATGTTGACAAATCTAAAAAGCACGTCACCAGTGCTTGTTATGATATGCAGCAAGTCTGTACCTATCTGCAACCATTTTTACACTGCAAGAGCCAATAATGGCAAAATAACGTTTTTTTGGCGGGTACCCTACTTTGTGGCCCTCGTTTGAGGGGAACCCCATCACCCAGGGACACTACATTTTGTCACTAAAAGCTAGAGTCCTTGAAAGAGTCCACACTAGAAATTTCGTGATTCTAGGTTTTGTCGTTTTCATACAGTGCCAGGGTGTGACGGACGGACAGAAGGACAGACAGACAAACACCTCGACGATAGCTGTCGAGCGTAAAAAGTCATTATTTTACCGCTATTAGCTCGTATAGCGTAAAACGGTTGCAGATAGGTACAGTCATGCTGCTCATCATAACAAGATTAGTTACAGCTTTTAGGGGTATCAACATCAATGACTTTGAGTGACCCTAAACCCCCAAAATAGGGGTTTTAGTGTTTTTAGCAATTTTTGGCTGTGGCTCACATATAGAGAGTGAACTGCGTCGAAATTGCTAAAAATAGACTAAGACAACTTGCGTGTGAAATTTTCAAGATTAAACGTAAATTTAAGCACTTTTAGTCCCCATTCCCTAGGTTTAAAAAAGACTGCGCACGCGAGCGTCAAAGAAGGATACCCTCCTAAAAATCCGTTATTTTACGGTTTTGGCACGTTTAGCTTGAAAACGGTTGCAGATAGACATAGACGTGCTGCTTACCGTAACAAAAACTGCTGCCAAGCTTTTAAAGAGCTTCAACGTTAAGAACTCTGAACGACCTTAAACTATAAAAATTAGGAATTTTAATATTTTTTTCTATTTTTTTGGCTGCCACATAGATTTTAAGAGCGAAATGCGACGAAATATATGGAGATAGATCAGGGCAACCTGCGAACAGGAACTACTGTAGGATGTCCCGCGTCTCATAAACATTAGCTTAGATTTCTAGTTTTTGCAAGTATAAAAACATGCACAAATGCGATTCACATTGCATTATAATAACTGATAAGAACCTCGGCATTCGTCTAATGGTTTGTAGCATTTGCCTGCACTGTTTTCATACGTTCCATAAACACAAAAAAGTATCATGTTTTATGGGATTGTAATTTCATAAGCTTACTAGTGACAGTTAGATTAACTAAGAATGTTAATACTGAATGTTATAATTGTTCATACAGTAAAAATATAAGGTATTTTGCGGTTTATATGTCATTGTATATAAACGGCCCACGCGATATATTATGCCACTTCGCTATGCAGCAACTGCAGCAGTGCTGCGGCTTGTAGTCATCTTCAATGTGCTGCTGACGCTACTTGCTGATTTAGACGAGTTTGAGCAGCGATGGAGAACACGTCGTTGCCGAGCGATGGCGTCTGGAATGACGTCACGACGACGTCATCATCAGAGTCCGACGATCTGACGTCATACCTGGCACATATCCGTGACCTTGCACACAAGGTCAGATTGCGTTTACCTTAACATGAGTACGAGTCAAAGTACCCGTGGGCATGAACTCCAGTTTGCACGTAGTCCAATAACGGTCGTTTACATTGATACAATTTTTGTACTCGTGCGAGTAATAATTGCAATCATTCTATTTGTACTAGTAAAGTTTGCACGTTAAAGCTAATATACGTACTTATGTCAGTGTGAACGTAGCCTCACTCATTCCGTGACATTGCTCTCAAGGTCATCTACATCATTATTGGAACTATCGGCGTCATTGACAACCTGTTGGTCCTTATCGTCTTTGTCTTGTTCATCAAGATCACTGACAGGGTATTGTACAGACAGATTATGTGCGTAAGCTTATAGGCTTAACAGGGCTAGCTATATTTACTTTACTGACGTGTTTGTACGACATATCTCTAGCACTATATCTGCGGTGGCTTGGTGGCTCATAGGGTGTTTACACGATCGAGCAAACGTCGAGCAAACATCGAGCTGGCTCAAGCAGGCCTATTGGAACTCCGCCCTCTGGCTCAAATGTAGACCTATGCTTAGACTCTTAGCCCACAGCTGATCACGTGTTATATAGGCCTTCCAATTACAACCCGCCCGATTTCCTAATTAGCATGATAATTACCATAGAACGTCGAGCTAGCTGCTCGATGTTTGCTTGATCGTGTAAACACCCTATCAGCGATTAGGGCGTTGGATACGAGACCGAAAGGTCCACGGTTCAATTTCCAGCCGGTGCATTACCAAGTAACAACTCTTGGCAAGTTGTTCACACTTATGCGCCTGTGTAGGTGCAAGTGTCTAGTGGCTAGTGTCGACTCGTAATAATTTGCTGTTGTTTATTCAGACGATAAACATTCTGATCGTGAACCAGAGCGTCATCGACTCGTGTGCAGCTTTTCTCACGCTGTTAATCGCTGTTGTCGAGGTGGATGGCACTCGCATGTCACGTGACAGCAGCTATGATCAGTTTGTCTGTCGCATCTGGCTTACAAGAGTCGCGCTCTGGTCTCTTCTGACTATGTCGACCTACGGAATCCTCGTCACTGCATTCGAGCGCTACTTCGCTGTTATTCATCCGATCTGGTACAATGTAAGTACAATAGGCTAATAGATTTTTCTTTCAACGGTAACGCGGTTAGACGACGCCTACGATTGCGATACAACTAAAGCAAAAACTAAACATTTGGGACAAAGCCCAACGTGAGGCCGCCCGGCGCCGTAAGTCCAAATGGAAGACAATTTAACGGATGAACACTCCGCTCATAGCAAAATCACGTGGCCCGAAGGCATTAGCTTACACAGCACACACAGTGTTATACTTAAGTATTTCGTAGTGAGACAACTAAACTTTGTTGAACTTTTTTTGCTTTAGCTTGGAGTTGATAATGCTGTTTTTACTTGTCAATAATTTAATTTGTTCGAAAAATATTAACGGTAAAAGTCTGAAGTCCGAAATCGCATTGCTGATTTTGGATGAGTCGAAATGAAACAATGAAACTTTTTTTGAACTTTGATTTACTAACCAAAAATGTTTCGTTGTTTCATTCTGACTCATCCAAAACCAACAGTGAGCGCGATTTCGGACAAGTTTAAACGTTGATTTTAATTTTTTAAAACGGATCGGGGGAGTCAAAAATCGGAAAATACAAGTGATAAACTACAATTTCTTTTACGTTGGACGAAAAAAAACTGGTAAACTTTAATCCACTAACGAAAAAGTTTCGTTGTCTGGGAACCCACCCAAAGTTGATACTGCACATTTTGTGTGAAGCAATGCGATTGCGTGTTATAGGTGGCGTTGCTGTGAGTGGAATTTAAACCTCTAAATTGTCTCCCCGGGCGGCTTCACGCTAGCCGCCGAAAATTTCAGTTAACGAGCCGATACTTCTGAAACAAATTTGACTCGGGGTTTAGGTATCGTGCATCGAGAAATTGTTACACGCGCTAGAAAATGACAACGTTTTGCTGGCGCACACTCCACCGAAGACGGGAATGCCCAACAATTTTTAACAATAAACATTCAAACCCGGCTTATAATTTAGCGCATGCGCGTCTATAACTTTGGGCCAGTTGAAGTAATCTCGAGAAAGTTTTCCACCGAACATGGCGCCAGGCAAGCATGACAATGTGAGTACAATATTTCGGGGGCTGCACCGCAATTGTGAGAGGACGACAAACGTCCAAAATTGGCACTCTGTTTTTAGTTAAATTCTGTTACATTTATTCCCGTAAAGAAATATGATAATAACATTGTTAATGACGATGGTGAGGCTACGAATGCTGATAAGAGTTGATGATGTACAGCAAAAGATCAAGAAGCGGCTGGCGTATGTTCCAGTCATTTGCGCCAACTGGCTGCTCATCCCAGCTATCTCGATAATGTTTGCCTGCGTGGCTACGGACGTAGTTGGGGGTGTCTGTGTGCCGTACGGAGTCTACAGTAGCGTCGCCATGGAACAAGCGATTTCATCTCTCATACTGATCATCGGATACATTCTACCGCTGGCGCTCATGAGCTTCTGCTATTCTCGCATTGTTTACGTCCTGCGCACTAAGGTAACGTGACGTTATCACGCAAGCTGAAAAACGTGTTTTTGAAAACTGTTTAGCTTTTTACGCGCGAGAGATAGCATAGCTAGCTATAGGGCGTATTAGCTACGGTAATTCTGTCTGTTCGTCCGTCCGTCCGTCCTGGTGTCACGTCCCGGTACCATTTCAAGCCAAGATGAGATAGAGACTTTTTTTTCTCTATATGATAGCTTAGTGTCTCTAGTATTTCGTAACAAAATTTCATGCCACTGGGTGAAAGGGGTTCCACGAACGAAAAGACGAAAGAGGGGGACGCCTCCTAAAAAAGACGTTATTCTACCGCTATTGGCTCGTAAAAATGGTTGCAGATAGGCACATACATGCTGCTTACCATAACAAGCACTAGCGACGACCTTCTTAGAAATGTCAACATCAATGACCTTAAATGACCTTGCACCCTCAAAACAGGGGCTTTTAGTGGAATTTTTCGGATAGCTAAAGATAGACCAAGACAACCTGCGTATGAAATTTTTAGCATTGGGTTTAGATTTTAGCAGTCCAAGTCCGGACCCTCTAAATTGAAGGACGCCTGCGTACACAGGTGTCAAATAAAGGTACCGGTTTAAAAAGTGGTTATTTATTCACTGTTGGCTTGTCTAGCGTGAAAATGGTTGCAGAAAGGCGCAAATATGATGCTTATCATAACAAACACTGCCGGCGAGCTTCTTAGAAATGTTAACATTGATGACCTTGCATGACCTTGAACTTCAAAATAAGTGTTTTTAGTGAAGACTTAATTCTGTCACTAAGCAGGATAGCTATCCCTTACCTTTGATTGACAATTGTTTGAATGCGTTGTCCGGTTCATCTTGGTATAGTACTCTTGACCTTCGTTCGGGGTACTATAATATTTCAATAATATAATATTCCGTCTAAAAAGTGGTTATTTATTCACTGTTGGCTTGTCTAGCGTGAAAATGGTTGCAAAAAGGCACAAATATGATGTTTATCATAACAAACACTGCCGGCGAGCTACTTAGAAATGTTAACATCGATAACCTTGCATGATTTTGAATCCCAAAATAGGGGTTTTTAGTGATTTTTTGTGATTTTTAGCTACAGAAAAATGAATTGCGACGAAGTGGATGAAGAGAGACCAATACTACCTGTAAACAGGAACTGCCATAGGCTCTCACGCGCCTCATGAGCATTAGCTGAGATTTCTTGCTAAGTTTTTAAGTTTGCAAAAAATTTGTAAGTTTTTTTTCACTTTTTTGTTTAGAAAAAAAGAAAAGACAAATTTTAATGCCGAGAAAAAGCATCTTAAACACCATTCTCTATAGTGTTTGTTAAATTAATGACGCTATTGGGTGATACGACGTCAGCACTCACAAATCGTTAGATCATAGTTGACCCACTTAATGTCAACCATGTGCTTTCTGCATATGTATATGGATTAGAATTCGAGCCACGTAACTTCGCTACGAGGATAATGTCAGCTTTCTAAAGTTTTCTCTAATCGGATTTACAACGCCGGACGGACTTACGTTGGGCTCTGCCTAAAGTTTTTATTTTTTACATAAAATAAAAAAAACAATGCAGTATGTTCAAAAAATTAGACAAGGAAAAAGTTGAGTAAGCTAACATTTGTATGTAAAGTTCTGAAATTTGAGAAGTTTTACCAATAAATCTATGTGGCGTGTACTACATTACAAAACGGTTATTTTTCTGCAGTCATAAATTTCAAATTAAAAATTACGAAATTACATTGTTAAAAATACTACTACTACTGTCTATACAAACAGCTAATCTTAGTGTACAGTACAGGTGCAGCATTTTTCACACTTTCCGCGATGGCGTGGATAAGGACAGATTGACAAAGGTATTACAGAATCAACGCGACTAATTAGGAAAAACCAATTGTCAAATAAACCAGAGTTATCAAAAATACGCACGTTCTTTTTCTCGACACATTGTCCGTTCTTTTGACAACATTCATCTTTGCACATACCGGGTATTATGAGTTTTTCCGCTCATTAGCGTCGTCATCGTGTTGTGCCGTTCGTTAAGGAGGGTACAAAGCAACAGATATGCGTTTTATTTCGGTTTAGTTTTGTCGCTAGTTATGTTTCTTTAGATTTTGACTTAGGGTAGTGTTGGCTTTATATTAGCTGAAATGTGAACGTGGACACGCAGGCGTACGTGCAAAGAACAATGCGCTAGGCTTCGTCATATCTTCTCTATGTTTTCTCTAGCTTTGTATGTCGATTTTACGTTAATTAGCTCGTTAATTCAACAGTCACGAAGTGCGCTAAGATGGAATGAAGGTACAAGTCTGGTATTCGATATAGCGTTGCCTACATAAGTCAGACGTGTGACCAGAAGAAGCTTTGTAATGTCGGAAGTGACAGCTGATTGACATGAGCTAATAATACCATGGCACAATGTGCGGTCGTCCATTGTCAGTGCCTGCTGGCGTGTAGCCGCTGTGCAGCACGCGGGCATACGCTCGTACGTACCAATCAACCACGCTAAAGTTTTGATCTAAAACCCCTAAGCTACTACTCCTTTCTCACCCAGCTGAAGGTAGGAGGCTAAGTTTATCTATGTGGCATGTTTTAGTACTTTGAGCACCAACGATCAACCAACAAAAACAGACAAAGACTTGACTTGTACTGACCGAACAAAGCAAACTATTTTTCGTTATAGTTAACTACTAACTAGTACAATCAAGACTGCATGTAGTTGGTCGAGCTGTTGTAGGTGAGTGCTGGAGGGAATTCAGCGCTGAACGCAGCAGGACGCAATGCCGCGGTCACTTCGCTGATGGTTTGCTGCGGGTTCATCGCTTGCTGGTCACTCAATATGATATTTTTCTTTGTGAACATTGTATTCCACTCGGTCGACTTCTCCGGATGGCTCTATCACCTGACCGTGGTGCTGGTTCTGATGAGCAGCTGCATCAACCCTTTTATCTACGCCGCCAAGTACCACGAGTACCAAGTACCATGAGTTTCAAGTACCACGAGTTCCAGAGGGGCGTCAGGCGCCTGCTGAACAAGCAGCAAATTCAACAGCCTTCAGATCTGCAGATCGGCGTGTCGGCACCTTGAGGAAAATTCTACAGGGAACACCCGATACGAACAATTCTCTAAACAATATCAGCAACAGCAGTCACAAGACGAAATTGAGCCAAACTTTCGCACTTTATGCGAAAGTTTGCATAACGTAACCCAAATGTTTCATTCAAACATTTAAGTTCGTTTAAGAGATGCAACGATTTGAACATTAAAGTTTACTTCTAAGTAAACATACAGTTGCGGATCAAATATTTGCGACAAAGGAATCAAACTTTGCAGAACTTGTTTACTTTGACAGTTTAAATGTTTTTGCAACGTGCACAAGCTACAGTTTTTTTCCAGTTATCGCTTTGACCTTAAGTCTTTAGACGAGAAGTGTTCGAATAAGCTTTCCTATATTGCGAATTTATTACGAGCCACCGCAAAAACATCAAATTACGACAGTAAAATTGCTGCAGAACTATAATAGCATTATAACAGCAAGCAGTTACGTCGAAAATAACGCGCATGCCGATCGACGCTACATTTCTAACAATGTTTCCGAATTTAGGCCTACTGTGTACGAAGCTTGACGTAAACGAAAATAGTTACTTGTCTATCACGTTTAGACGGCAACGACAATCTGCACTGTGAACATAAGTGATTTTAGCAAAGCTCATCCGACAACACTGGTGCTATTACCTGCGGAATTGATGTACAACGTGCAATAAAATTACAATGCGTTTTAAAAGAGGACCCAAATTTTGACAAATTCGTAAAAAATGACTTATTGAATTTAAGAGGTCAAAAGTCTGACGGTTACAACCCACGTTTATGTTGCAGAGTTCATATTCAGTTGTACTGCCCTAAGCTTATCTTTAGTAATTTCGGTGCAATCTTGTGCTGAAATATGCCTCGTATTTTAAAATCGCGAAAAAATCGATAAAACTCGCTTTCTGGATTTTAAGGTCGTTTAAGTGTATCACTGCAGGTACTTTCGGAAAGCTCGTCAGTAGTGCTTGTTACCATGAGCAACAAGTTTGTGTTTATCTGCAATCATTTTTACGCTTAACTAGTAAAAAAAGCAGAAAATGTGCATTCTGAAAGGGTACCCATGCAAATTTTAGACCTCCGTACGGAAGACTTTTTAAGCCGTTGAGTAAAAACTTAAACTGCTAAAATTTTCGTTTATTATTAAATTTTTCATTTGGTTTATTTTAAGCTATTTCAGCGCAATTTACTCTGCGCCGCAGCATAAAATCGCAAAAAAATAACTAAGACCCCCCCTATTAGGGGTTAAACATTATTCAAGGATATTGATTTTTTGCGTCAATTGAAAAAGCGTACAAAACAGTTGGCTTTGGTTTTATTTCGCTCCGTTTCTGATATATAGCGGCTTGTTGGCTCAAAACGCCAATTTTTTTGTATTCGTTCTTATTTAACGCTTTTAAGCAAGACGTCCCTTTTTAATTTCTGGAAAAGTGTTACAGATCCCAAAACTAGAAACAGATTTGTTGCTTCTGGTGACAAGCACTACTAACGAGTTTTTCAGGGGTAGGCCTACTTACATTGATAACTTTGACCGACCTTGAAATCTAGAAAGCGGACTTTAAGTAAGTGATTTTTTTGCGATTTTCGGATACAACTCATATTTCAACCGTAGATTGCGCCGAAATCGACGAAGGTAGACCAGAATAATCAGCACACAAAGTTTGCAGCATAGAACTCAGATTGTAACTGTTCCAGTTCTGACCTCCTAGCTTTAAAAAATCCTCTGTATTGAGGTACACTTTGGAAACTTTCAAAACGCACAAGCTTTTTATTGCGCGTTTACACTGATTCCCCAGGTGGTAACACCGATGCTGTCGCGCGTCACGTGAGCTCTGCCTCGATCATTTGCATGTAATGGTGACAATAAGCAGATGTGATGTGCAGCAATTAAAACAGGTTGCTACTGTGCTATATTAAACGTTGTTGCACGAAGTTGCATTCAGCGTTGTCGTTTAGTTGCATCAGACGTTGTTTGTCGTTCATGCTATAGCTGAGAAACTCGTAATGTATATAAAGTTATTGTGGAGATGTTGTAGCTTGCATACACGTAGGCCTTCATTCGTGTCATGACAGGTACTCTCAGTACCCGGTAAGTAATGAACTACAGTGCTGCTTTAGTAAGATTAGCAGCAATACGACTATTCGTCTGCTACGGAGTGGGCCGAATTAAATGCAGCCATTGCCGAAAAAAGTTAGTTAATTGCATGATTTTTTCAAGATATTAAATACGGTTTACTTGACTAACGAGGCATATAATTATGCTGCTGTATTTGATATTATTGTTGAAGTGTCGCACGTAACCTTTCTTGGTCTATGGCCTCGTTTGTCAAGTAAACCGACATTTCTCTAGTGGCTTCGAGTACTCGATTAATAAAAGAAACACCACATTTCGCAGAGCAACCTTAGTTGATAAATGTTTACCGTCGGCTTTGCTCTTCCGGAGGGAGTCGGATCGGGCAATCATTTGTTCTACTATGCTGGAATGTTGCACATTGCATAGTTGACCGGACTGTTCTTACTAACAGCGAAAAGAACATCACTCGACAAAGCGTTTGATCTCGACAGTGCACGCAAAGACAAAAACATGCGATGTCCTGCTAGACATTTTTAATCACCAATACATCTACGGGTATCACAGCCGTGCTAAATATCTGGGCCGTGTTTCAGCAAACGTTTCCATTCGCTTGCACAGATATTTCTTCAGCTACGTGCAACCAATCGACGGTCTGCCGCGACTTAAGTTACGTTAAAAACGGACAGATTTTGTCCAGGAATTCATGCGCATTAACGTTCGGAACACTTTTGCGCTTCCCGAGTCGGTGTTCACGTGCGGCGAAGTGACTTTCTGGGTAGTTGGGTGATGTTATTGGTTTAACAGTTGCCAGTAAACAGTTAAGCGATGTCGTATTTCGTTGACGGTAGGCCTACAGTTTTTTTTTGTAGCTAGCAACGACACTGCCTGGTGCAAACACAACGTCAAGCGGCCCTTGTACAGTACAGCCAGGAAAGAGTCGCATAGTATTTTCCGTTCAGACATACTACCGAAAAGATTTTGTACTACTTGCCAGCTGCAACCAATCAATAATGTCTCCAAAAAGTGTCGTGTTAGCTACAAGTACTTCTTGTTTCAAGAATCGTTTGCATAAATTTTCTTTAGAGAAATGTAGGTCTGTTTTAGGCCTATCTCTACACTACACTTAGACCTACGTGAACACATATACGGTGTAGTTGCTTTTAAAAAGAGTTTGTTAATGATGACTGTTCCCTTTTTGATGTTTGTGGACACGTAATTTGATATTGGTGTTCTGATTATAGTACTGTGTGTTATTGATAAATTTATTTATTTATTCGTTTATTTATTTTTATTCAGGTAATTACGGATGGTGGGCGGCGTAGTTGGCAAACGGCACGATTGTCTACTATAAGAATTTTGTAAGATCCGGATCTGACGTAGGGCGCGACAGTCAAGAGCAGCCTATTATTTCAATTTGACGAGGATTAAAAGTAACTAAACGGCAATTTTATAACTGCATGTTTTAGTGTCTTACAATTTATATTTGTTTTAGTTAGATCTATGGCACTATGACGTTGTACTACTGTTTTCATTTTGTGGCAATAAACTTGCCAATCAAAAAATACTCAAAACTCGGCGTCTCTTTTCTAAAGTGGTCATTACAATCGCTAGTACTCATTATCGTACGGCAAATGTTTGCTAATCGCTCTATCTCAAAAAGCAAAAGTTCAAGACATGTTACATCAAAATTTTTAATCAGAGGTGAGTAATGTGTTGCGTGTGATTGTAGACAGTGGGGAAAAGTTAACTGTTACGCTTAATAACCGCGCAGATCACAGTGAAACGTCACCGAAAAAAATCACTGAATAAGTTGCGTAAAGCGTTCGATACAAAAGTAGGGATTAATGATTGAAATGCAGCAGTTATGTAAAAGTTAACTGTTAGACATTCCGCAATGACTGTCAGTTAGTCGGCGTGCAACTGCAGTGGAGTGCCGAGTGGGTGTCGTTCTAACGTCGACGTTTGCCGCAGTAACTCTGACCACAAGCGACGTAAGCGTGACGGTTGTTGGCCAACGAGCCACAGTGTGCCTGCAGACACACCCGGCTGCCCCAGCGCTTAGACCACGAGCTCCCCATGCCGTCAGAGTAACTCATCCTGCCCACGCGATTTCCCCACTTCTTCATCCAGTTGAGGCGGTTTCCCCAACGCTTCTCGTCGGCCCCTTCCGTCGGCTCTCTACCCTGATCACAACGCACGGTAACACTTCTGAACTTAGGTGACGCCGTTCCACGTGCTCTTGGTTCATGATCTGGCACATATCTGGTATTCTACGTTTTCAATCATTACTTGCTCTTTGAGGTTTTTTTCCGAAGCCGCATAAGACGATTCCGTGCTACGGTCATTTTCTACTACTATTACTATGCTGCCACCACCACCGCTACTAAAATCATTGTGCTTACTTTGTCCTAAGTTGTGAGAAGTCTTTGATATCTTTCGCCTGATGTTCTTGGTCCATGATCTGCACGTATTGCTTCCTATCTCTCTACCCTGGTCACCCTGATCAGCACTGAGCGAGCAGTAGCGCTGCAGACAGCGCTCCACGTTGTCAGGCGCGATGACGTTGCAGATCGACGGACAGAAGCTGGCAGCTGCTCGAGGTTGGTTTAAGCCGCACGACTGGCTAAGACATTCCAGATATTTGCTGTCGACGAGCCCTTCGCACACCGCGGCACAGTCGCCTGCTTTCACGTTTCCTTTATCGGCATTTTGCTCCGCCTCTGTGAAGGCAGCAGCACAGCTTTGCTCTAGACAACGAAGAAGTAGATCGACTGAACCGAGAGTTCGATAGAGCAGACATCGCTGAGCACCGCATTGCACGAGTCTTCGTATCTCAGTTTCCGTGTCAAACGTCCTGCGCCACAATCCAGCAAGTAAGCCATGACGTTCATAAACGTTTGCTATTTTTTCACGAAACATTCCTGTTATTTTTCAAAGCTTTACTTTTAAAAGACGTTACACGGTCAGTGCGCAAACAATGAAAAAGTGATTTGAAAATGAGTGTATACAAATAATAACAATAATCCAAATATAGCACAACATCATTCTGCCTCCATACTGAGCTGTCAGTGCCAGTCGACGGTAAAGGGTCATGTGCACTAAATTGAGTGTCATTCAACAAGCTATTTTTGGTGCCAAGTCTGCGAGTTATTTTTTCCACTAGACACTTAAAAAGCACGTCGTGATGCAAAAGAAATGAAGGTATTTGGTCGTTACCCAAACCATTATACATTCTCTACAACAAACAACAAGCTACCACTGTGACAGTGTTTCACATACGCAGCGATCAGTCAAATTTGGTAACCTGCAGATTATGTTTAGTTTGTATGCGACCATTCTAATAGGCCACATTGCATGTCTTGCTCGTCTTGTCCGTCCCTCCGTCCCGTATACGACTTTTAGCACGAAAACAAAAATCGTAGAAAACCAAAATTAGCGTAAACATTTCCGAGAAAGGAGTAACCAGTGTGCTAATAGTTTGTTGTTCAAAAGGCTAAGGGTCAAGCCGCGGACGGCTGCATATTATGCTGGCACTGGCGCTGGGTCAGCACATGTTTCTCGTTATTTATGGCGTAAATTTACCAGATATCAAATAGTGCTGAAAATTGACGGCCTCGGGCTTGGTCTTGCAACTTGTATCACTGTGAAGCCTTTTCACATTTTACCTGGGTTTACTATGCACGTAGGCCTACTGATAGATCTAAACGTATGTCTGAAGCATCAAGTCAACAACGCACTACTCATTTCTCGCAACGACTACATGACATTTAACATAAGAGTCGGCTATTACGACACAAAAACGCAAGGGTCTATACTGTCTGCAATATCACTATTAGAAGAGAAGAACGGGCTAAATCTGACAATCTCCTAACAATCGGGAAAGAGACCACATTGTAGGCCTAAATATAAATATAAAGCACGAAAGTGTTTTAGATAGGCCTAAGCTTTTCATTTTTAAAGAATAAATGGCAAAACCATAATTACACTTTTGACGTAACGTTAAAAAATGAAGTTTATTTCGCGAACTTGACAAAAAAAAATAAAAAACCAAAAAAAATGCGCAAGCGCAAAATAAACCTACAGTCTACCTACATTCTCCAGGCTGGAGAATGGAGATTTCCCCCGCATACGGACATTTAACTGCCATAGGACATTTCTTCTTACGGTTTTTCTTTCCCGCTACGATACGGAAGCTTCTTACTGCGCTTTAACGGTGAACAGAAAGAAAGAGAAAGAGAGAGTATTTATTTGCCAAACACATCAAACAAATTAAACACAATAATATGCACTGAAAGCGGGCTGCCAGAAAAGCAAACACTTATCAACGCTAGCCGCCTATAGAAACTATAAGTAATGACAATAAAATTATAACAGTGTCCAAAAAAAGATAAAAATACATAAAGGTGCAAAACGTCAGTTTATAACAATTACCAGGCAAACTTATATAGACCAAAACAAGTCTATTTTGCTTTACAGCTTGTAACTTTAAAACTATTGTTCAATCAGCACTAAATTCGGCTCACATCACAGCACCAATTCGTCATTCGTTTGAAACATTTTGAAAGATAAACCGGCGTCGTATCGCAAATGACAGTAACCCCAACAAGCGCCTGTAGACTTTCAGCTGAGGACGGCCGTGAAATGCCCGTCTTTTTTAAATTTCGTACGTGAATTTGTAAATGTGCAGAGCACTTTTCGTGGCTAAATGAGCTCCTTTACAGGTTTGATGTTTTTCGAAATATATGTAAAAAAACTTATCAGTTTACAACTGTGTGTAAAAACGATGTGATGATATCAGTCCTCTAAAACAGTAAAAATCATTCGGGTAATCTTAGATGGGGCTACGCATATGGCGTCCTAACTTTAGTTTGTAATTACTAACATAGTTTAAAGCCTTTTTCATTTGATGTTATTTGTCGTATTAGGCCTATTTGCGCAATGTTTCTGACAGAGATGGACACGGGTCACTTTTTTGAACCCGGATCCGACCCGACCCACAAGCATCCGACCCGTGACCCGACCCGACCCGACTCCATGCAAATGCAATGCGTTACATTACAGACTATATTTTTACAATAAAAAGCAGCACTGTGCGAAATACTGAACATGAGTACTTAAGGAAAAGTAACAGTTTTTGCCAATCGCTGAAATTTTGCATGCCTAAGTTGAATACACATGGCTAATTATTCGTGTAAAAAGTTTTCCTCTACGACTTAAAGCTTAGCTACAATACATCCGTTACAGACAGAAAGACAGAAGGACGACAACCATGCCAGTAGCTCGACAGTTACTTAAGTGTGGTCGGCTAAAAGTTAAAGTACAAAATAAATACGCAGTTCTTTAATAACTACGGGTGTTATTTTTTATCCCGGGTCTTATTAGGCCTATTTTATTGTACGATTTATTTTAAGGTGTCGTAAAGTTACAACGTAGGCTAACTGCAAAGGCACTTAACACAGTGGACGAAATGGAAAATTAAACAGAATGTTTGCGCCTAAAGCATAACCATGATAACCTCACCAAAAGTAACGTTTTATGAGAAGGTCAATATTTAATTGTTAACGTCATTGTAACAACTTTATTCGTCACATGGCTGAAACAACTTTGCTTAGCGTTTACCACAAGATACAGTCATAAGTCAAATTTTTTCTACAGTACAAAGGCTTCAACGACTTCTTCTTGAGTATGATCAAGTTTTCAAATAGTTCGTTTAGTTCGTTTCCTGCTGCTTTAGTCTGGCGTCTACCAGTTGTCTATTCACACTTCAAACGCGCGGTATAAGGTCTACGAATTACTATATAATCGTCTGGCTGGCAG
>Ga0056128_1004288_pt1 | contig 17788 bp, 12 predicted proteins | sample WorMetLIZISLAND2_FD_71113 | JGI IMG/M metagenome (GOLD analysis project Ga0056128, IMG submission 71113) | Marine gutless worms symbiont microbial communities from Max Planck institute for Marine Microbiology, Germany - Olavius geniculatus... ... | reverse complement strand
CATACGTGCTGCTTATCATAACAAGCACTGGTGACAGGCTTTTTGGATTTATCAACATCGATGACCTTGAACGACCTTGAACCCTAAAAATATTGATTTTAAGCGATTTTTTGGCGATTTATGGCTGCAAAAGAGTGAATTGTGACGAAATGGATGGAGATAGACTACGATTACCTGCGAACAGGAACTGCTATAGGCTTTCGCGCGTCTCATGAGCTTTTCTCAAATTTCTTGTTTTCAACGTTTTACTGGAAAAACTGTTCGCATCTAGTCTGTTATGCTGCAGTATTTTTTTTAATTCTGTGAGTAATATCTATTGTGTCAACTTGTTTTATGAGTTGCTGTGACATGTCATGATATAAAAATGTCTTTTAAAAAATTTTAAAAAATACGTTTCATTTTTTTTGCTTCCGCAACCAGAAGCACATAATTTTAGGCTCAACCAAAAAAGTCAATTTGGTTTATCGTTTAAGTATACACAAATAACGAATTTTATCGAAAATTCACACATACATTGTCATTCTGTTACCATCTGACTGAACAGAGTGTACGTCGTTTGAGTTTCGCTGTGGATCGGGCGAATGCATTTCCAAGTCTCTGAGATGTGACTGGTTGGGCCAGTGCCGCGACGACAGCGACGAACATAACTGCAGTAAGTCAATTCATTACTTCTGGTGACACTGTTTTCTGTTGAGTTTATTGAGTAGAAATTAAATTACTAACTGGCAGCCGTCCACATAATTATATAATTTTAAAACATATCATAGCACAATTACACTTAAATCATAGTTATCCGAAAAAGAAGATGGAAGTGTTTTTTGGCCCCTATGTCATCAGCATAAAGGTAATCGTGTAAGAAGAAAGATAATATAGAGTAGCGGACTAAGAACACGTTGTGTTCTTACGAACGCGACTTGGGTGAGTAACACAGTAACATAGATTAACAACAGAATTTAGAAGCAAGAGTGATTATTATCACGTTAGTAGGCTTATAATAGAGTGACCAAAATGTTTTGTTACAGCACTAAGCCAGGAATCTGATGTTTGTACTGTATCGGAGTATGTTAATGACATATGACTGCAACCGTTTATGCGCATTATACTTTAACAGAATTAAATGTTTTATAATAGTTTATAAGTGGCAAATGATAAATTAATGACATGTAAAATATTGCGTTTTGATAACAATGGCGGATTCAAGGGAAGTGGGCGTCCCCCTATTGACAGGATGCATCTTAAAATAAGGGAAAATTTTGTACCAAAATGCGTGATTATTGGATAAAATTTTCCCATTTCTTTGGAGGGGGCACAGCTTTCTTTTCATGCCCCACCCCTACCATTTCCAAATTTTAAACTTCTGGATCCGCCACTGTTTGACAATAAATTTCCACTAGTGTTGGTCGATATCACAATGATTTATGAACGACTGAAATGTGGTCATTTTATGATGGTCGGGTAGTCCATTTTTCGGGTAGTCCAGAAATTGCGCACCAATTCCACCCAAAAACGGAACAATGTTTATGGTCTATATTTGGCACTTAAAAACAATAATTGTTCTACGTTCTACAAGATAGCCGGTGTACACCGGCAAGTGTGTGATGTTTGTGTCACTGTAGCATGCGCCGCCGATGGAGTTCGTTGTGCTAACGGAAGGTGTCTTTGGCCGATGGAAAGATGTGATGGGGTTAACGACTGCGGAGACTATTCTGATGAAACCAATTGCAGTATGTTTATATACTAGGTCAAGTTCGTGACCCCAAAATCGTTGAGGCCCGTATCTCCGTAACCGTGCGAGATAGACGCATGGCCATAATTGACCACCAATAGAAAAGTGCCCACGGCGAGTCCAATGGTCACGTGACCGATAACGTCACTTGACCCCAACAGGTCAAGGTCGTGATCGTTACGTGGTCGTGGTCGTAGTCTTTCAGGCATTACTTGCATTTATGTCGCGTTCAGAGCGGCATAACTGTACTGAACTGGCACGTTGTCGTTTTTGACAAAGTGACCAATAGGCAAAAAGGGCGAGCCCATTGGTCATTGGTTGACGCGTATTCACGTAAGGTCAGTGGCTTCGTTAGACGGTGCCCACTGTCATGCATTATTGCTTGCCTATTGCTTATTTCGTTAAAAACTGTCCAATATCAGGTCAGTTTAAATCACTTCACTTCACTTTAGTACAGTTACGTCGATCTGCACTTACCTCAAGTTCAGTAGCGTAACCCAAGTTGTTGCTAGTTAGGGAGAAAGCTAAATTGGAATGCAGTTAAATAGTACAGCTTTTTTTAAAGAGTTTTTTTTACGTGTAATGATTTTTAAAACCATTTTAACAGCTTTTTAAGCCCATCGCTGTTTACACCACTGTGGTGCAGTTAAATTTTTGATTATCACTTTATTACATTTTACACCTAACTGTGTCAGCGAAATAATTATGACAACTGTCGTCGAAGTATTACAAAGCGTAAGGTATGATGCTATAAAAACGTAGTCGTTTATTTCTTAATGGACCATTAAATACTTTAAAGCTCAACAGGGTGCTACAAAAAAAACAGCCCCCTAAAGTTTTTCGCTGTTTCTTAGCAACCGTTTGGAATTTTCACTTGAAATTTTACAGCTTTATTTACTAACTGCTGGCTTAAACAGATACTGAGAGCATTCGTTGTTTCATCAGTTTGACAGTCATAACGCAGCAAATTCGTCTTCTGCGCACTTAAAAAACTAAAACATACTTTTGACTACTGATGATTTGCAAACAAACAATAAACATTACAGTTGAAGTTCATTACGTTCATAACATCTGTGTAAAATTATTGCAATTTGAAAGTACGAACACAGCAAAAGCGCTTCAATATTATTGTATTACTTTACGTGCGTATGTAGCATCTTGTGCATCGTCTTACCAGTTCCAGTGTCGCATGGGTCTGTGTCTGAGGCGTGATGTTTACTGCAATGGCACAGTCGAATGTCCGGATGGCAGCGATGAACCGCCAAACTGTCACCGTAAGCTGCTTTGGTCTAAAGAAATTATTGCGGTATTTTTTGCGTTTGCAGCACTGCATACCTGCCAAAGTTTTCTTTTCGCGTTGTGCGCAGTGTCTTACAAGTATTTTAGCCTGTAGCCGGGTAATGTATATAACGCTGTGTCAGAAGAACCTCACTGTGTGTGAAATTGTAAATGCGATTTATGCAGAACTGCTACCCTCACCACGACAGTCGACAGATGCAGATCAGTCTAGTAGGCTAAGTAATTTGTAGCAACTGTTAATCTGCAAGGTTAAGAAGGACAAGTTCAGATCACAAAAAAGTTTCACGTTGCTCCATTTAAACAGTATTTAAACAATTCACAGATTGTGAATGTTTAAAATGTTGCTTTAAAATAACAGACAGAAACTTAATCCAAAGTATAAAAAAATGCATTACAGAGATTTATATTAGACATCTTGCATAATTCTGCAATTTACAAGCTGATTCCCGTTACGACGTATACCGGGTGCTCCAAAAACGGAACTTCTGTTTTATTTTTGCGATAACTTTCGCAAATGTACGGTGATTTTAACGATTTTTTACTGTTAGAAGAAAAAAGGGAAAACTGTGCTGAACACGACATTTTTATTATGCAATCATTTACTTGCCGTCTTATTTTGTGCTGATGTGCCGTTGAGAAACAACTCACTCACCCCCATCTATCAAAACAAAAAAAGGTGCAAAAGATGTTGAACTCTGTAGGTTGCGGGAGTGCACAGTATGCGTGCGACAATGGTCGTTGCATTAATCATTTTCATTCATGTGACGGCATCAACCACTGCGGCGACTTCAGCGATGAACGGCATTGCAGTATGTTTTGACACCTAATCACTAACATAGTCAGAAATGTAAACTGGGGCTTTTCTCCTTTTTTCTTCTTTTTGCTTTTTTCTTTTTTATTTTTTCATTTTTTTCTTGGTTTTTATTTTTTCCTTTTCCTTTATTGTTTTTTTCCTTATCTTTGTTTTTTTTATATATCACCTTTCTTTTCATTTTTTCCTTTAGAAATAAAATTTCTAAAATCCAACTAAGTGTTGGGAAGGACTATGATCTCTTCCAGGGGGTCTGGGGCAGTGCCCTAGCCAAAATCGAATTTGGTGCATTGCATTTTTAAAAATATAAGATCTGGTGGCAATCAACTAACCAAATTTAGTGCAGTTTAAGCGTGTCTTGCCTGGCAATGTAGGAGAACTGGGCTTTCTTTGTCTACGCCACTGCATTTAGTGTTATTTATGAAGTCGTGGTACATTAAACAGACATTTAGTGTGTACATGATAACACAGGAAATGCGGAAAATTGCCGTGAGAGTTACATTTGGACTTAGTGCAAATAATTGCCGTTCTTTGCAGTTATGATATGTTTTGCAATTTTTGATCGTTTATGAGATCTAGGTGATTTATAGTGAAGTTTACTATTCGCAGACGTTTTCCGGACAGTTTTAGGGAGTAGACTGCTGTGCTTTTGTATTGTAATACCACCTGTGTCGTGTAATGCACAACTGAGCCATATGTATGCGTGAACAGTTTGTTCGGCGAACCAATACAAGTGCAACATGGGTCTGTGTGTACCTGCATCTGCGTGGTGTAATGGTCACCTGGATTGTCCTGACCGGAGTGATGAAATACCTGGTTGCAACGGCAGTAAGTTTTTGTTCGTTTAATTTGTACCGCTTATGTTTGTATTTAGTTATAACCACTCAGGCGTAATCTGTTGTAAGGTAGACTGAATATTTTTCTCATAAATCTACTACATAAACGCGAAGTGTTTTTGGTGTAGTTTTAGATTTGAGATTTTGCATAAACTGGCGAAGTGTTTGATTTCTACGCAGTCACATGGGTACAGTTTTATTATTTTTCATGCTATTGTAACACAGTACTTGCGATACATTTCGTGCTACTGTTATGACATGTAGTGAATACACGAGGAGACTGTTGTTCGATCGTTGCGGCGATGATCGCCGCAACCGAACAGGCGATCGTTCGAGCAACAGGTGCGACGATCATCGCCGATCATAGTGTTTTCACGAGGCGATCGTCGCGGCGACAATCGCCGACGATCGCCTCGTGTATTTACCGCATTAGAGGTCCATGGACACCAAAATTAACTTACCATTTCCTAAAAGCGCACAATTTTCTGAGAATATTGACACTAATATCGGCACCCAGCGTTTTTGTCAGCACGAAGAAATTTACATTTGGAATCGACGATCTACGAAAACGACGCAGAAAACGAGACGCCATGTTGGCAGGTTGATGACGTCACCGCATGTACCCGTAGTCAACGTAAAATACGCACAGAAACATAAGCAATATAAAATCACATTGTCTACCTATGTACTGATGCAGTTGTCATGCGACACAGTATTTTTTGCCATTAAAAATATTAAAATTAGTTAGTATACACTGACTGGATACACGCTGTGACGTCACTGCCAGCTACTTGCCAAGGTCAGATTTTTTAGCATAAGGCAACGTAACGCCATTTTTCGTTATATTCGGGCATTAATTTTATACATTTACAAAGCTTAAATTATCATATTATATAGGCAAGGTGAAATGTCTAATTGAGGTCTACGTAAATTTTTTCAAGTGAGTTTGACCGTGGCCATGGACCTTTAAAATACCATAGAGCTAAATGGTTTTAACTTGATCGTTTGTTCTGTGTATGACTGCAGCATGTCCGAATGGGACTGGTTCGTATAGGTTTTGCAAACCCACCGGAAAGTGCATATTTCCCAGTCAGGTTTGCGACTCATTTCAGCACTGTCCTGATGACAGCGATGAAGTTAACTGCAGTTAGTACTTCACTGTTTTTGTTTTCATTTGTTTGTTTTTACGTTATGCAAATGTCAAACGCTTAAAACTGCTGCATAAATTTGTATTAATGCAGCCATAAAAGCAGCACCACTTTAATTTTAACGACTCTGTTAACATGTACTGACTTTGATGTTCGTTTTGCGGTTAAACCTACATTCACAGATAAACAACAGAGAGAGCTGAAATATGTTGCCGCTTCACCATCTGATGCTATAATGGGCAGCATTACATTTAAGGCATAATAATTAGCGTAGCTTTAGACGTCACGATTAATATATTATGTTTGTTTTGTAAATTGTTTTGTAGAAAAAGGTGTTCGGTTAGCTTGTTTTAAAGTAAGTGCAAAGTTCTGAACGCGTGATGATTTGCAACTGCACAGTTTGATGACCGTTCAGCACAATATTAAACTAGACAGCAGTCATAGCCCGCAGGTATCTCCGCCAAGGCAAAGCTATTCGCCAGGTGGCGTCACCATCTTTGGTGTTGCAGAGGTTCTTTTATGCCCCCTTTAACGCAATGGTAACAAAAATTTCAAAGTGATCCAGAATTCAGGATTCTTGCTGGATCACCACCAAAATTTAATCACTTGTAGCTTATGCCATGCCCGACATACCCTGAAAATTTTAGAAAGATCCGTCCATAACTTTTTGAGTTATCTTGCTAACAGACAGACAGACAGACAAACAAAAACCGGCAAAAACATTACCTCCTTGGCGGAGGTAATAACGCGTCTCTGACTCCGTTCATTACATTACACGGTTATTTGTGGCACGCCAGTTATGGTAGAATTAAAATCTTATCCTTTAGTGGCAAATCGCAAAAGTCTTAAAATGATGTGTATAATATTTTGAACTTGAACGCTCAGCAAAAAATACGTTACGATAGTGGATATTTTTAACACATGCTGCGATGATTTTTTTTTATCAATCTGCATGTGCCTTTAGACCTAAACAAAAACTAGCGTATGGATTTTGGATCATAAAATTACACGTGGCAGCTTTTCAGGAACCGAATAACTTCGTTCAAAAGTTGTACAACAGTGATACCGTTCGTACCTTTATTATGAATGTGTGCACGATATATAGCGTGTGAAAGTCATCAGTACGGCTGCGCAAACGGACGATGCATCTACCGAGACTGGCTTTGCGATGGAGTTGAGGATTGCCCACAGGGAGACGACGAACTGTCCTCTATCTGCGGTATGTGTTTTTTTTTCGAAAAAACATCGAAGGTTGTTCGCTAGTCACATAAAAATTATTTACTAAAATATGCACTCATGGTTATTTAAATTATTTATTTTATGATTGTGTCAAATTGTTTCTGATAAAAGTATAGCCACAACGTCTAGGCAATTCTTAAAATATTTCGTAAAAATAATCACGCAAATTTGTTCATTTTTCACTTAAGTTGCTGAAATCGCATTAACAAAGCTAGCCACTGAAGTGCTATCAATCGTTATTGTATTTTCATAGACCCATGGAATGGAAATTACAGATTTAGGTAGATGTACTGCGAACGGCGTTTTTGCATTGCGATTGGCGTTTTCGTTGTCTGCACAGGTCGCTGCAGCGCTGATCAGTTTCAGTGTTCACGCGGAAATTCCTGCATCAGCCTTCGTCAGGAATGTGACGGTTTTGCCGACTGTAACGACACTTCAGATGAAGCAAACTGCCGTAAGAAACGGCGCACATATGAGTGTTGTCTGTAAATGGAACGGAATGTGATGTCAAACTTATTTAGATAATACTCATTGACATAGCTACGACGTGTCAATTGGTTACAGTTAAAATGGCTAAAAGCTATAGCTCGTCATAGGAAACTGATCTCAACGCTACGGAGCGTCACCTGCCGTATAGGATCACACAGTGTTACCTGCCACCCGACACAGGTGAACGCGGCCCACCTTAACCTAGCCAGATAGGCCGGTACTCGATTTTCCTACCCCGGAGGGATGGAAGACTGAGTTGATTTAGGCTGATAGAATCGCGCTTGCACTGCACTGCAATTGCACTGAGTCTTAGAAAAAGCCAACTTTCTCATTTCGATAATTTATTTTCATAGCATTTGGCAGCCACCATAATGATACTCCGGCTGCAAATTACGTAGTATTGTATGTCATGTTTCTCGGACGATATTTACACAAATGAAAGCGCCGTAAGTTTTATGACCTAGAACAAAATGAGCCTTTTTGCTTGTGAAGTAACAGTGTAGTTTAGGATTTAGTTAAACATTATTGTGCTTTTTGCCGCTGTTGTGAATTAAAAGGAAAACTGTTCTAACGATTTTATGATATTGTTTTAGTTACGGTATAGTCAATAATGATTATTCGTTCGTATCTATCACGATCAAGCCCATCGAGAGCCATAGCGGGACCCGGGGAAACAATCTCGCCCCCCAAACATTTTTGCAGGGCCCCTCTGGGGAGAAATTGTTAAATTGTTTTTTTTCAAAAAATGGTACATTTTGGTGTACTTTTTTATTTCTAAGCGACGGCGGGCCCCCCAAACGTCGCGGGGCCCGGGGTAGCTTACCCCCATACACCACCCTCTCGACGGGCCTGATCGCGGTGCCGTACATCGGAATGTCTTTGTTGTATTGATTACAGTGTCTGTTGATAAATCGACGTCAGCACTGGTGGTAAAATACGCCGGTGTATCTGACTACTTTGTCTGTTCTGAGCAGTGGACATCAGCACAACACAGTCACGCCGTCTGTCGACAACTCGGATACTCGTTAGTTTGTTTGAATATTTGCGTACATACATGCCTGCGTGCACGCACATGACGTGTGCAAATCACAACTATGTTTAAGAAAAAAAATAATTTTTATCGATGGTTTGACATCTTATGAAATGTTTCAGTTATTTCGATTTTTTTGCAAACACAAACATAAAACGTTTCAGCGTATTTTCGCCGTTTCGTAACCACACTTGTTCAAAACGGTCAATAGTTTAGTGAATTTAATCTCAAACGTTTTGATTTTTAATACAAAATTTTTGAGTTATGATAGAATGAATCTGATTGATGTTGGCGATGTCTTACTATTGGTGGTTGATTTTGCCGTGAGCGGAAAGCGATGTGTTTCTTTTTTTTATGTTACAGCTCGGCAGAAGAAACTGTCAACATAAGTATCTCCGATCTGAACTCTACTTCCACACTTCGACTAAACAATACACCGTCATCTACGCACAGCATACTACAGATGTTACAGCCTCGGCAAGTAGTTTTTTTGGTTTCATTAGTCATACAGACGTTTTAGTTGCTCTAGAGAAAATGTTTATAAAATAACATCATTAGCAGGAACAGTGGGTCTACACGAAGATATTGTGCAACTCAAACACATGAACAGACTTTTACCACAGGCAGATGTTATAATGATTTGGTATCTATGTTTATTAGTAATCAACTGTTGTTGCGTCTCCCATTTTTATGGGAACATTGTAAAATTTGATGTGTTTGCTTTAGTCGCCGTTTCTACTGGCGATTAAGTGCAAAATACAGATTCTGATATTATTGTTTTTACGCATGCATTGTTGTGGCAAAATGTCACATTTTTAGAGATTTTGGATCATGTTCTATAATTATTCACTGTGTATAGTTTTACTTTTAAAGTTGTTCACTAATGAAAAGTTGTTGTTGTTATGTTGTTGTAGTGAATGTTCGTCAGAGACGGTTGTTGGCGTGACATGCGTGAATACCAGTGAGTCTCCTACACAGCTGTTTCTATTGATTAGATCTAAGTAGACTAGTTAAAACTTAAACCAATATGTTACATATAGTAACCTACAATGGATTTTTTGGGTATTGACAGTGGAGTAGCCAAAACCTAATTGTAGTGGGAGCACTTGAGAAATGAGGCATGGGGAGGGGTGTCTCTTCCCCACGGGGAACTGGTTTGGGGAGACAGCATAGCCGCTTTCCCAAAAATTTTCCGGATTTTGGTGTCAAAATTTCGTGTTTTGGTGCATTTTGGCATTAGTTTTAGTAACTGAGTAGGCGCCTAGGGGGCACGTGCCCTCAGTGCCCCCTTATGCCCCCCTATGGCTACGCCAGTGGGTATTGAAACTCATCCTGCAAACAAATTGCACAATTTGCACAATTTGCACGTTACTTTTTTGTGTATTTCAGCGCATATTTCGCTTGGTCTGATTTCTCTAGGTAGTGCAGAAGCAGACACTGGGTGAGATGGGCAACTAAATAGTCGTTTGATGGCAAGTTGTGTCAGGAATATTTACACAAAAATTATTAGAATTTGGTAATTGTTGTTTAAGTTACAATCGCTGACGTCAGGGATGTTTTTTGAGACACAGTGTATAACACGTGATCACTTGAGCCAGAAATTTCCACCAGGCCTGCTTGGTGAGAGTTTTATGCTTGCTTTATGTATGCTTTTAAGTTCACTTTAAATGTGCTTCATGTATGTTTAAGTATGGTTTATGTATGCTTCCTCGTGTAAACGGGGTATAACTCATTAGTGAATCGTGATACAATTACTAGAGCAAGGACAATTGAGATTTTTTTTTCAGCATGCACTATGTAACTTTGCATTTACTTACTATACAAGAATAGAGCCAGTTGTTGGACTCGTACGAAAATTGAATTTGAAGACGGCGCGCTAAATTTACAAAACCTAAAAATGACGGAGGACCACAAAAAATAATGGATGGCTGGAAATTGCAAAGCTCTAAAAATTACGTTTTAAATCGCAGGTTCGTCATTTTCTAGCTTTTACAAATTCTAGTGCTGCGACTAGGTCCGTCAGTTTTATGGTGTTGCATTTGGCAGATCTTGCACTTTCAGTCGCCTTGAATTTGAATTCGCTTGAATCGACTTGTGAGTAAATCGTCAGTCGTTGTTGTGTTGAAGCATGTGGGCGTCGTTCGCCCAATATCACAAGCGTCGGTCCCTACATCATAAATGGAAACTGGGCAGTACGTGGTGCATGGCCGTGGCATTGCACGATCAAACGGCGCGGATACATTATATGCGGCTGTGTCGTGCTCAACAACCAATGGATACTGACCGCAGCACACTGCGTCTTTAACGAAGCCACGTATGTCAATATCACACCCACTCGTCGTCTTAAAAATTGCATTTATTAGTTTTCTGTAAAAACCACCGTCGTTTTTGCTAGCACTGCTTTAGAAAATTCGCTGTCTGTGTTAGACTTGCTATTAGATAAAGGATAAAGCCCAAATTCCATCGTGCCGATTTCCCTAAACATCGCTGTGACACGTGTTTCGGGGATGTCTTGAGAAAAACAGCCACTTGTCACGGGAAAGTCGCAAACGTGAACCATAAAACGGGGATGTCACGGGAAAGCTTCGAGATTTTAAACCATCACGATATGTCAAGATGGTTTGGAAAAATCTTGTGACAAGTGTGTGAAAAGCCCGTTTGCGTCGTTCCAGTAGAATTTCGAAACGGTTACGACGCGGCAAACGGACTTTGGCACGTCGCAAACTTGCCACGATAAGAAACGGTGAAGCTGTGGACTTTCCCGTGTTTTTCTGGAAAATCGGGGAAGTGCTGTCGAACTGTTTTTATGGCGGTGTTGATTGTTCTGCACAACGTGTGACTTACAGAGCATTTCAGAGTTTAGATGTTTATTTGTTGCAGTAACCGACCCGAGAGAGCGTCCGATCTGCAAGTGCGATTTGGTGCCGTACTGGCCAATGATACAGATCCTGACGCAGTCCATGCTAACGTCTCACGCGTTATTCCTCATCCGAACTACACAGATCATAGTCCCACTAGTAGTTTTCCGAATGATGTCGGTTTACTGCACCTCACTAGACCTATCAGCTACACCGACACTATCCTTCCAATCTGTCTGCCGTCACCGGATGTCAGTCTTGATCAGTTTAAAGTCTGCGTCGACACCGGCTTCGGAAAAACGTCACACGACAGTAACGTTCATACATTTCTCAATTTTTTTCAGTCCAAATTTGTAACTTACAAACGAAATACAAAGCCCATGCCAGTGTCATTTTGCAACATCTTGGCGTGCACAAAGTATGCATGCGACATAAATGTAATAAACGATAGACAAAGAAAACAAGTGTCACACTTTGACGATGTGTCACAAAATTTATTAATATCGTCGAAATAAAACTGCACCCGTCATTACACGTCTGAAAGTCACATTTACTACGTTTATTCGTTTTTATTCATTTATTTGTTTATTCGTTTTTATTCGCTGAACCCTAGAGATATAGAATGTCAAATCTGCTGTCATGAAATTTGCATCTCATATAGCCATTACTGAATCGGCGTTTAACTATATGCAGGACAGTTTATTCTGGCAAAACTGTTTTTTTTGTCACTCTAGCGATTGATGTTTGTATTAGGTGAAATCATGCTCCGATCGAAGTCTGTAAACTTACACTGTTAATTTAAAACACAGTAGCCTAACTACAAGCTAATATTTTGTGGTGTTTTAGTTTACGCGATAAACAAAGCGTTGCTTTTATATTTTTTTTTGTACCGGTTGACCAGTGACTACATGTGGATTGTAATTCAACCGTTTTATGCTGTATTAGGCCATTCTGCTTCAAATGAAAAGCTTTGTTGTTTAGGCTTATGTGATATTTGAGGCTAAGCCATGTTTACATCGCCACGTGAATGTTAAGGGTTACGCCAGTGTCATTGCGACATTATGTTAATCTTTAATTCGTGATGTTTTTAGGTTCTCCATCCAGTCGTTTGCTGCAGGTGAGAATGAACATTATACCTTATGAAACCTGCCGAAGCATGGGTCGATCAGGCGTTAACGACACTGTTCACATCTGCATCGGTTCAGTTCCAACGTGGCACAGCGGCATATGCTTGGTTAGTTATTATTTTTTGTACGCTTGCGAGTAAAGACTCCGGGGGTGAAAACAAAATTAAAAGCAAAGCTTGAAGTGACTCAGAGGTCCGATGCTTGTACTAGTATGTGTACATAAAGCTACTTGTCGCCAATGATCGCCGATCCGATGCAGTAAAATGTTCTGTGACTGAGTTCAAATTTAAAACTCTATGGCAAACCAAATACGCAACACACTGCAGTAAAATGCAGTAAGCTGAATACTGATCGGTATTTAGTACATGCTGATGTTTAGTTAAACCAGTCGGCTTGATGACATTTAGCTATTTTTTTTGTCTCAAAAGTACTTGGACCTAAAATAAGTGAGAGTGATGATAATTGTTTGTCATTTTAGCAACATAACAGCGTTGCGCTATAGCCTAAACTGTTTGTACCAGCAATGTGTGCTTAGAATGTTTTAGCATTTAGCTCTGCAGCTTAATGCCCCGTTTACACGATCAAGCAAACATCGAGCAATCATCAAGCAGACATCCAGCAAATGCATTCAAAATACCCGTGCTCCCTTACTCGTAAATTGCCTCTATAATTTTCTACATACGACACCCTGTCGATGGTGCTGATGTATTGCGACTGTAGGGTGACAGCGGCGGTCCGATGGCGTGCAAAGATCACCGCGACACGTGGACTGTCATCGGCATCAACAGTTTTACGTACGCCGATTGCACACAGAGCGTCGTGGCACGTGTCTCAACGTACGTTGATTGGATCCAGCAGAACATGAACCTCTACGGCTGACTCAGTCACTGCCCATAATCAGTGCACTTGTGTCAACTGCAATTAGCTTATATGATGTTCCTGATATCACAGACAATAGGCTATGACACACTGCAGCATTATAAGAGTTTACGTGTAGTTAACGTTCACAGCAACTTCTGCTGAACGACGTAAAAATACTTATCGGTTTTCTTTTTTGCTTTGACCTACATTGACAAAATAAGACTTTAATTTTGATGAGTCTGCAACTTAACATTACTGTTTTTACTCATCGCGCGCTACTATCGTAACGTAGCGAAGAGGAGTATATAAGATCAGTGTAACATTGAGGACCGACAGACTGACCGACGACCGACCTCTGTTCCTGGAAGAGCCTTCCTGGAAGAACTTCAAACGGCCATATCTCCATAACGGTGCCAGATAGATGCATGGTCACTATGGACCGCCCTTAGGAAGTGGCTTACCGCGAGTCAAATGGTCACGTGATAGATGACGTCACGTGACCCCCAAAAAGCCAAGATGGTGACCACGTTATCTTTGAGGCGCCATAATCTCGACAACGGTGCCAGATAGACGCATGCGTTAAAGTATAACAAGACAAATGGCAACTTTCGTCATCAACCATTATTGGAAACTTTTTCTCCTCAGTTCGTAAAATCGGGCAATATTTTACGAACTTCGGAAAGACAATTTCCAATAATGCGCGTGAAGAGTACATTAGATTGGTCGGAATCTAAAAATATTTTTAATAATCAGCTTAATTAGTAGTGATTTGACATCTTAACAGTTTGGAGGTGTTTTTAGACTTTTTGTTGTTGTTGTTTTACTAACCCGGATGCTTCGCTGAGTAACGTAAATTTCCGTTAGATAGCGTATAATAATCTCGCTTATATAAGGGGCCTCGTGTATTTTTGTGCACATGCTATTTCCAGTTACATATCCGATGTTTGAATTTGTTCAAGTTTGCTCTCTGCTTGTGCGAAAGTTTGCAGTAAATTATCCGATGCGTTTTTTCCTGAAATCTAGGTAGGCCTATCTGCTACCCACCGTGGTTTAGCAATTTGAGCTGTTTTGCATTTTATTTGAACTAACCTCGTTGTGACGTTACTCTGAAATGATTATAATGTAAAATTATTTTTTTTGCATGGGTCCATCAGATTTTGTTTACGTTTTGAGCATTTCGATCACACACGTGTCAAGAGGCAGTTAGCTAGTTGCTGGCAAGAGCCTGTCCGTCTGCCTGTCTTTCCGCTGTAGGACCCTAACGTTAAAATACGGTGATCATATAACTCAGGTTACCCGAATAGTTATTACACGAGTAACTAAATAAGTGTTTTTTGCTTTTTGAGTACAGAATACTAATTCTGATGTTGAAAATAAACTCGTGCTTAAGACTAAAAATAGCTATACACCAAGACGCGCAGGCTAACGGCCTGGACAGTTTATACAAGACGAATGTGCGGATTGCGAACGGGTTCGCTTGCGGATCGGATCTACAGAGTAATTCAGATCCGCAAACCACTAACAATAACAGAAACTAAAATATTTGAGTAAAGAGGCCGGAATCGTTCTTCTAATCTGCATTTGCTAAAAGAAGCAGCATCGGATTGACGGTTTGGGTGCAATTTGCAGTTGCATGTTTTAGCTGGAAAAATTCACCCTTTTCCAAATCTGCCCTTTTTCAATCTAACACATGTAAACTTCACACGTTTACCTGTCAAATGGCATATCGATCCGCCGAATGGTTCAAGCAAAAAACAAACACAAATGTGACCGACAGACGACTTCATTATCATCATCATCATAACATCCTTATAGTGCGCAGATTACAGATAAAAACAGGCCATCTCGCAGTAAAACGTCACACAACAAAACAGTAAACTAGAAACAAAACTAGTTAGAAGCATGATTAAAAATGAGTCTTTAAATGTTTTTTAAAAGTATTAACGTTACTAATACGTCTTAGTTCACCAGGTAGATTGTTCTAAGCGTTAGGGCCCGCAAAAGAAAATGCACGTTCTCCGAACTTGGTTGACAGACGTGGCTTGATGTAGTCGGTGGTCGATGACGAACGGAGACCAAGTTGCTGCAAGGCTGAACGGCGTGCAGTGGCAGTGTCACTAATGTATACTGGTGATCTGTCGTTGTCTGCATCGTGCATCAGAAAACACAGTTTGTAGAGGACCCGTTCACGAATCGGCAACCAGTGCAGGTGACGAAGACCTTGTGTGATTTGGTCGCGCGGCTCAAGTTGCAGAAGGAGTCGAGCTGCTGCATTTTGTACTCGCTGCAGCGACAGAGAGACCACGCTGTAAAGAAATGCGCAAGAATATAGCGGAGTCGCTTGCGCTGCTTATAGCAATCAGCCCGCAGGTAACTACATCACAAACCGTCAAGTCGCAAAAAGTACATTGTCGTGTTGCTTTATACCCTGGCCGAACTTATCTTCCAAACTGCAAAGCATTAACGCTTTCTGGCCGTAGAAAATTATACTGTCTGTGCAAACGAGTCACATAAAGTGAATAAATAGTAATTTTTTCGTGTTCTTGTTTGAATCGAGATCGATCCCGCGAACTGTCAACTGCATGTCCGACGCATGCATGGACAATTACAGCAATGAAGTAGGCCTAAACAAATCACACAGATACAATTTTACAAACATTCATAAGCATGTAACTGCACGTTGTGCTTTTTTCTTGGTCGTTATAAAGACGGTCTGTATGGTACGCTGGTTTTCAGTCAATGAAGAGCCCAGCTGTGGACGACTTTAGCAACACTTGCAATCTAGCGAGTACTGAGAATAGATGTGCAGGTTGTTTTGATCTATATCCAGTGATATCGGCGCAATTCGGTTTAAAAATGTGTATCGGGACCAAAAATTGCAAACAGTTGACTAAAACCCCCGTTATGGGGTTTCAGCTCGTTCAAGATTATCGATATTAGTACCCCCGGAAAGTCGTCGGCAGTGCTTGTTGTGATGGGCAAGAAATCTGTGTCTATCTGCAACCGTTTTCACGTTAAAAGAGTTAATAGCGGTAAATAGCAATTTTTATGGTCTTTGACACCCTCGTTCGATAAAATATTTTTACACAAAGCATGAAATTTTGTCACACAAAAATAAAGACTATATGCCATTACATGACGGAAAGACGGAGTCTTTATCTCAGCTGGGCTTGGATCTCTATACCAAGTTGTGACAAACACCAAGAAGACAGACAGCCAGACGGACAGACGGACGGACAGACAGAATTGCGATACGTGCTTAACACTACATGCTGTCGGGTGTAAAAGTTATCGTGATCGTGCTGTCACTGAGCGGCGTCATTCTGTTGACACGTAAGCACCGGTAGTGTGGGAAATGGTGACAGACAATCTGACTGCTCTAGGGGAGCACGGCAAGCCTATAACGTCATCCGTCTCAAAGACGGAGGGAGATGAGAGAGGTCATGGTTAATGCACACTGCAGTGCTACACTTCAAAGCACATGTTTTGTTGCGAATCTCAGAAATTAGCGTTACAGTTTTTGTCGTCAATATCGGCTATACAATGTTGACGGTGTCATCACTGTCACTGTCATCACGAATCGTTCACATTTACCTAGGCCTAATGTTAGGTTGGAAAAATATATAAATAGTAACTACCGTGAGGTCATCATTCACATTTTCTCCAGAGCAACATTTCACGAACTGAGGAGAAAATGTTCAATAATGACCGATGATGCCAGTCACTGTTTTGTTATACCTCAAAACCAAAACAAAAGTCGTTGTCCGCTCACTTTAATGTTGCTCACTGTTGCCCTTACCATCATCAGCGGGCAAAAATGCGTATTTGTTAACGTCAGTTGACCCGATTTGGACCAATCGCGTGCAGGTATTTCGCGTTCAAGTATAACAATTTTAGGTTTAGATTTTTCAAATTTTAATAGATCGATCTGCTCCAACGATATTTTAAGATCAAAGTCTAAAATTGTCCATGTTTTGTGCCTAACAAATTGTTATGGTGCGTGCTGCCCAAAAATTTGTACACATGTTCTTATTTTTGTTTCTCGCACATCACGCAAACACTTATGGCAAGGTTATTTTTTCTGAGCCCAAATACATTGGCTTTAATACATTAAACGTTTAATAAAGTTTTAAATTTTTGCCTTTTTTCTCAAAACAATTTTACAAGGCACTCGATTTCTGATCATTCAGCAATTGAAGCTTTATGGGCATCACGGCGATCGGCAAAGGAAGCTTAAAGATTTTGCGTTTTTATGTAAAACAAACAATTGCTTCAAATTTTTGTGAACCCCAAAATGTTGGGACATACAGTAACAAAATGTTTACACTTTCGATCATGCGGCAAAGTTTCACGGCAATCGGCCG
>Ga0056128_1004287_pt1 | contig 17796 bp, 8 predicted proteins | sample WorMetLIZISLAND2_FD_71113 | JGI IMG/M metagenome (GOLD analysis project Ga0056128, IMG submission 71113) | Marine gutless worms symbiont microbial communities from Max Planck institute for Marine Microbiology, Germany - Olavius geniculatus... ... | reverse complement strand
TAGAATAAATCGTTTGATATGGGCAGAATAACAAAGGATGATCGCTGTTTGATCATGGGCTTACGAACAGAGAACTGTTTTGCTAGGTAATGTGGTCACACAATAAAGGTGCAGTGGGTTGAAGAACTTCACGTTTACGTGCCATAAATTTCTGCTTGTAACAGTGAAAGTATGGTTAAAGTCGGTGTTGAATTACTGAAGTTATCCCAAAATAAAACTGGGTATCCGTTTTTTTTGGACCACCCTGTAAGGCTGACTGTATTTGCACTTATACACTGTGTCTCAAAAAAGCATCCCCGACATTTTTAACTGTAACTCGAAAACCAATTATCAGATTTTGATAATTTTTGGTATGAATATTTCGGACACAACTTGCTATCAAATGACTGTTCAGTTTCCCACTTCACCCAATTTATGCTTCTGTACTACCTAGGAATAGCAGATCAAGCGAAATATGTGTTGAAATAAACAGAAAGCCTGACAAAACATCCTTGATAAAATTGATTGTAACATGAAGAAAGATTAGCAGATTTTAATAATTTTTGGCAGAAATATTTCTGACACAACTGGCTATTAAAAAGTGTTTTAGTTTCCACCTCACCCAACGTCTGCTTTTGCACTACCTGGGAAAACAGATCAAGCATAATACGTGTTAAAATGAATTAAAAAACGTCGATAAATTTCATCTATCCTAATCTGTGGGCCCCAACAGCAGGTTTATTACAAGGTTTTACTGTCATGCAGCAGTGTGTCTTCCAGATGAAGTTTAGGAATGTTTGTGAAGTCAAGAAGCAACTGGTACAGCCTGGATTGGTCTTGAGCAGAACTTTATCAACACTGACTGTCAATGAATGGAGAAAGCATCTCCTTGCCTGTGTTCGTATAGTGGGGCAACACTAAGCAATTTTACCACAGGAAGTTGATAATGGACAACTGGATGAAATGTCAGCCAAAGTGTCAAAAAAGTGAACAAAATGTGTTTTTATGTCTTACGTTAATTAAGCAATCGTATTGCATTGGATAAAAAAGTGATATTTCGCTGGCTGTGTTTTTCCAGGTAGTGCAGAAACGTTGGGTGAGGTGGGAAACTGAGTGGTCATTTGATGGCAAGTTGTGTCAGAAATATTTGTACCAAAAATTATCAAAATCTGATGTGGAAATGGGGTACCTTTGTAGTAGCAGGCTAACACCCACTACTCTGTTCATCGGTAACCGGTCAGTTGTAGTACTGTGGATTGATTGTGTTGTACTTGTGTGTTTACGCTTATTTACGCATATCATAGAATGCGCTAAAAGATCGCATGATCACTGTGTGCATTGCAGGGTGACAAGCTGCTACCAGTGTTATGAGATCTATCACCGCACAGTCAACGTGCTGCAGTACAAGAAATGTATGTAGATTTAGTGCATGTTTTATTCATTCTGCTGTTGATGTTGGCTGCTACTTTTTGCATTCATTTAGTCAGTAAGTCTTACCGTTATTACTTTTGGTTTTTTGGTGTCCTCACCAATAAACTTTTGGCAGCATTAGACTTTATCAGTCAGTAGTGTCAGCAAAATAAATTTGAATCATCAAATATTTTATGCTATTAAGTAAGTACCAGTGTTTCCTTTGAAAGTTTTTGGGTGTTATTTTGCATGCATCAGTGGAGCTTTTATTAAGTTTCACACTCAGTTTTTCATTGACATATTTTTTACTTACTGATTCAGTTACACAGTTGTAGTTCATTATCGATCCCTAAGCCACCGACTTAGTCGCTGCCGCTGCACCGTGATTTTGCTAAGCCGCCTCCGCCGTGAAAATTGCGGCTAGCCGAGAAAAATTTTGTAATATTGGTTTGTGTGACTAAAATTCACAAAGCGCCGTAGAAATAACGTCCTGTAACGTAACTTTCCCTTCAATCAGTAGCACAGTATTACAAATTACAATGTACAGAACACAGTTTACTAGACTGCACACTGCATAATGCATTGCAAAATATGCCGGTTATGCATTGCATAGATGTAAAAAACGTTGCAGAAAAAATATTTTAAAAATGTCAAAAGTCTTTGAAAAGTGGCAGGAAAAACTGTTCATGAACGTTGAATAAAAAACGTTAGCCTTAATTTGTTCAACCTCATGCCTAAGTCCTAATTCTGTAAACACAGCACAGCCAGAACTGGGGAGATAGAGAGAGAGGAAAGAGAGCGAATTTTATTCAATTGCAATTCAACCATATGGTCATATCAGTAGACTAACTAAGCAAACTATGACAAAACCAAAATCTGCATGTGGCCTATAAATTCGTTTCTTTGATGGTTTCAAAAGTGATTCCCGAAGTTCTTGATAGAATTTTCAATAGGCCCTAAATGTTTTTTAATACAGAAAGTGTTCACAAAATAAAAAAATGTTAAAAACACAAAAACGTACCAGAAGTGTAAAAACTGCACAAAACTTCAGGAATGTAGCGAAAGTGCTAGGCCGCCATTGCCGTGAAAATCTTTTCTAAGCCGGGACCTTAGCCGCAAAAATGCTAAGCTGACCGTGAAATTCACGGCTAGTTGGCTTAGGGGTCTAGTCCATTATGTCTTTTGATTAATCAGGAATCAGTTCCAAAAATGATTAGACTTTGCAGCATTACTGCTGAGTATGTTGCTGAAAGAATGTAGAAAATCTGTCAGCATTTGACAACCTTATGAAACATGGTGAGTGCTAAGCTGTAGGGTATAAACAGAAATATTCGTTTCTGATGTTTTAGCAACGTGTGTCTCTCGGACACCATCACTCACAGAAATCTGTGGGCAGATTGCTCCGAATGCAGACTTGCTCACCATGTTCAGTAAGTTTTTTCTTTTATTTCTGTCCGAGTTTATTTTTCCTGGTGCCATGATGTATTGAGTTGATAAAGTGTAGTTAAATGAGAATGTCAAGAATGACAGTTTTAACAAATTAATTGTGCTGTGACTTATTTTCACTTTTGTCTTTCGATCAGCTTCTAAGATGTGAGAGGAGTGTCAATTTATCTCTGAGATTGAGGAATTTCTGCATGCTTTGACTTGGCATTCGCTTAACTCACATTTTTTTCTAGACGAAAAGCTATGGCTTGGCCATTTGTAGGGGACATCGAGGCTGGTCAGGGGCAGGATTTTGGGCGAATACATCGAAGGGATTTTGAGGGGGCGTGAGGGAAAATTTTTCTTTTGACCCCGCATATTTCCTTTATTAGCGGAGCAGGGGCGCTGAAATTGTTTTTCCGAAAGGGCCTCCAAGGGGGACGTGTTCTGACAAAATTTCAGCCCCCTCGATTGAAAGGGGGCGATTGTTACCAAGTGATTCCCCCAACTTCGGTGGGTCGATTCTGGTGATCATCAGGTCTCATAATGTATGCGGTGGATCAGTTTGTTTCATTTATCAAAATGTCAAGGAATAGCTCCCATTTAGAACCCAGGGGTACGAATTTCCAGATTTTGGACTTATGTCTTTTGATTAATTGTCTCCCAAAGTTGACGCAATTTTTTCGGCATTCTTCGACAGTTATTTGAAAAATTATTCTGGAACATCTGCAAGTGGCTCAAAATTTTTGTGTGCTGGATATAGTAGAACAGGTATCTCTAAACGTAACATGTGACTCGTTTTAAGGGAGCGCTATGGGGGTTTGGAATCGCAGGCCCCCAAATGCGGTGCAAAAATCGTCCATTTTTCATGCCATGTTTGCGATTGCCACAAACCTGTTTGTCATGCATGTGGAAGAATATTTTCGCACAGCTTCGTTAGCGCTGGTCGTCCATTAGCAGTCAGTGAAAAAATAATCCAGATATCTTCAGAAACGGCGGGGCTACGAGCCCCCAAAGAAATCCCCTTTTGGGCCTTTTTCGACCCATCTTCACCACCTGGCGACTTTATTGTGAGTTATATCAGCTTTTTGCCACCGGCTTACAATAGAGCGGGTCTTGTCCTTTAAAGTTTATATGGGACATTTTTTCTAGGTGGTGTTGTTTGGGGGCTAGACCCTCGAAAGTGTTATTTTCGCGCATGTCTCGTTGCGAAAGCTGGTCAATGTTTATTGCAAGCACTTTTTTGCTAGCATGTAACGTTTAGGCGCTAGAGCCCAAAAATCGAATTTACGTGGCCAGTAACTGGCGAAAATGAACTGTTCAACATTTGGGCTGGCGCCCTGTGATGAACTAAGTTTCCATTCTTGCTACCAAACTATAGCTCGGGCCAAGATGAACAATGTTTGTCTCAAACATTTTTCTGCTAGGGGTCACTGTTTAGGGGCTAAAGTCCAAAAACTGTCCATTTAAGCCGATTTTTTGCGAAAATAGAAAATATTCCAAGTCCATTCGTCCAGCCATTGCATGGCGTTAGAATTTTGCTGACATGTCACTCAAGCCGTCTTTGCCGATTGACGTGAAATTTTCACACAATGTTCAGATACCGGTATGCATCTTCTTTCTGCTGACTAGGTTTTCTTTTTTTGGTGGGTATCACCCCACCCCAAAATTTTTTCCAATTTTTGTTTTTGTTTTAGTTTTCATTCTAGTTTTCATTCCTGTATTAATTTTCGTTTCGGTGTCAGTTTTTGTTCTAATTTTAGTTTTCATTCTAAATTTTAGATCGTTTATTGTTCAAAATTTCTGGCATTTTGTTACCTTTTTTATACACATTGTGTAAATTAAATACAGTAGCAAATGCTAATTCAGCCGTTATGTTGAAATAATCTGCACAGAAGCGACTTTATGGCACAGAAAGTTAATCGTTTCTGCAAAACTTGTGGACAGTTGTAAATGACAGGCCATCGAAAATGCAGTGATCACTATTTTGGGGGTTAAAGGCTCAAGTTAGGAGATTAAATATTTTTCTTTTTAGTGCTTATAGCGGCCCCTGAGACACGTTTTTTGAGCTATCAGCCATCGCTATAGGCCCACAGGTTTGTTTACTGTGGTATGAAAACGTTCCCATTGAAAGTGCATTGAGGGGGCCAAAAATGGGGAAAAATAGGGTTAAGGAGTCATTGGATTTTCACCCCAAACAAACTTGAGCTTACTTTTCAAGCCCAGAATCACTGTGCAAAATTTCATCAAAATTGAATCAAAATTGCAACCGTAGGAGTGTTTACAGACAGACAGACAGTGTGACAGCATGACAGAAGTGATTTTATAACCTGTCCCATGCTATGCTATAGCAATGGGACCGATATCCAGGATTTCTATCAGCATGAACACTGGGCAGCGAGGTTTGCTTTTCTATTGCAAGTAGTGGTTTCATATTATAAGTAACTGTGTTGCAGTTTAGCTTAGTGGTGATGTAGTGAGTGAGCCATTATGGTCAAACCAGCCTGGTCTGCTTTTTCTGGTTAGACACGTGCGCCTTTTTGTTGAAGACACTGCCTGTGCATTGTGCAACTCTTATTTTTACATCACGTCACATCATAATGACATCACTGATGGCAGCCTGGCAGGTACCACAGTGACCCAAGCAGATTTATCAGTGCTGGCAACGTGATTGGTCAAAAGACCAGTGCGTATCGGTGGTCCAGCTGTGCGCTGGCCATATCCTTTGACAGCATACACATCTTATATCAGATGCCGGGACTCTGCCACCTGTCCTCGTTGCAACGGTGCTGAAGAGACGGCGGAGCATCTGGTTATCCAGTGCCTAGCACATGACCAGGTGTCAGGGGAAGTGTTGCTTAACCATAGACTGCAAAGTGTATCAGCAGATCCACGACGTTCGTGGATTTTCTGAAGTGGATTCTCTCCCTGACTAGGAATGAGAGAAAGAGAGTAGGCCTATGTGTGGTCTTGCAATGTCGTTGATGTGGTGTTGCAGGAATTGAGTTGCGGACAGTGAACTGCAAGGTGACGTGGGAAGGCACGTACAGGTTCTCATATGAAGTGGAGCGTGGTGGCGGAGGTATTTGTGACAGCCCCGGCAGTGCTGTTGTGGCATGCCAGGAGCCAGGATCTGTCTACGTTGATAACCAAGTGTTTACCATATTTTTTGGCAAATGTCCCACAGTTACTACGTCAGAAAATAAAGGTTTGTGGTCTTTATGCAGGCGTTCAAAAAGTTTGTAGGCTGATGCAGTTAATGAACAGATGTACATCATATTATGTCATTTTTCAACATTGTCTTCTGCGATTGAAATGCATTTAGTACAGTGTTCTAGTTGCTAGAGACTATATGTTGAAAAGAAATAAGACAAAAATATTTCTTTGTTAATTGAGTCAGGCTACGACTTTTTTGAATCTCCATTATGTTTATGCTTATCCTGTTAGGGTATTGGATAAGGTTTCAAAAATGTGTTGAGACATTGATAATCTGAGAGGATGGCTATAAAGTTGTTGTGGTAGTTTGAAATTAGATTTTTTTTGTTTTTAGTAACTTTCATCCATGGATCACTAAACGCATTCTTAATTTTAACTGCACACTGATTTGATTTATAATAAACCTTACTACATCGTGTTTTAATAAAAAACAGTCTAAGTTGTTTTCATCATTACAATTTTCATTCAATTTACATTCAAATTTTCACCAACTTCAATAATTTTTGGCACTGAAATGGCCAGAACAACAGTATTATAGATGCACTTATTTCACCTCATCTGATGTATGTCAATGCACTACCGTGTGAAACACAGATGCTCCGAATTGTTACGTTGCATTTGATTATTTGTGTCAGATTGATCATCTTTGCATCATCAATTTGACAGAGAGTGACAGAACAGAATTAATAATTTTGTGGTATTAAATATTTTATGGTGATAATAGCAGATATTATATATAAAAAAACTGCAAGCAATTCATTTAATGTTGTATAAGCGCTGATGTAAAACGGCAAAAATCAAAAAGTGTAAGCACAAACTAATGTATTAGCTTAGACATTTAATCTGTTCTCAATAGCCAGATATAAATGTCTAAGCTAATGCTTAATGTTCGTGCTTATGTTTTGGGGAGTTTTGACCCCCAAACATTATTTTTTTATTATTGAGACCCCCAAAAGGGCGTACCGTACGCAAAAACACGCGTTTTGAGCCATAAACGGCTGTGATTGGTCTTCTGGTGTGACCTGTAGGCAGGAGCAAGAATACAAAAAAACAAGGATAGATAGATAGAACGCAAAAAGTAACGGAAAATGCCCTTCCTACACAGATCTCCTTCCCGTCGTCCCACATCAACCACATTTTGCATGTTGGGTCGTATCCCCGATATCTTTTTGATTTCAAGTTTCATTAAGATCGGTTGAAAAATGTGGGAGCTGTGGGGGGTCAAAATTTCGGCCTTCTCATTGACTTGGCACATTGCTTATACAACAGCTTGTTGCTACCGCACAAGCCGTGACAACAAAATAGCTGACTGACTAGTTTTAAAACATCTAATTGATGAGTCAGTCGTTGATTCTGCTATCAGCCAATGGCGGTGCCTCTAAACCATTGTGCCTGTGTATGACGGACACACTTCGGGCATAACCTCTGATAATTTGCAAGCAAGCTGATATAAATACTTATAATTCTGCTAAATAATTTCCATTTTAGTTTATTATGTGCTTAATTAGGTCACTACAACGTTTCTGGAGACAACAACTCAGTGTTATGCAACAATTTGGAGCATCTTTGTTTCACACGGTAGTGTGTTGACTGTTGACATAAATTAGGTAAGGTGGAAAGTGAGTGCAACCTACGTAATTTTATCATCTTGACCATCGTTGTGCCCAAAATTATTTAAGTTGGTAAAAATTTGGCAAAGTTATGACAAAAACAATTATGACTGTTTTTTATTGAGACAAGGTGTATAATATAGACAGACATCATTTTTGTTTACCAGTACAGTATGTCAGTACGTCCATATGTCTGTACGTCATCATGTACTTGTTTTATCAAACATTAGCATCATTCTCAGACTCAGTTAATTTGGTAAGTTAATGCATCTAAATACATGTAGATGAGCTGAGAAATATGAGAAACACTTGCCATAACAGCTCTGTATATGTAAGTTAGGTTGTCATTATTTTCTGTGCAAGGATGATGTGCATTTAGGCCTGACTGCTTTAGGCTGCGTTCACATAAACGCTAGTACGAGTCTGGAACTGTACAGGTTCCCGTATACGAGTTCCAGCTAACACGACTTTGCGTGTATTTCAATGGCGGCCATTCACATACATATGAGTACTGGTTACCTGTAAATTTCACTTGTACGAGTAGTTTCTGTGCAGGTCGTGTTTTTATCCAACTCGTAGAAAGTAAACTACTCATAAATAGCACTAATATAATTTATAAAAACTGCGGCGCATATTTGATGTCAAACGTCAGAACTGACGTCATTGTAAAATTGTTCATCGTTAGAGATATGCGGTTTGTAAAAATATTAACTTTATAGTGGGATATTGTTGTTTTAATGGCGATGCATTTTTTGCGATTCAATTTTATTCAATATGGCCGACACGCGTTTAGTTATGTGCTTGTACAAGTGACCGTGAACGCTCCGCTTGTACGAGTGAAGCTTTTACAAACTGTAAACCAAAACCCGGACCCATACTTGTACTCATGTTTGTGTGAACGCAGCTTTATTTTTTCAACTACCCAATACAATCAGCTTTTATGATTAATAGATCGTGTGGTTTGCAGAGGTGCTGTTCCAGTGCATGGGTACATGGCACGATGATGATGGCAACATCTACTCGGCCATGGCAGACATCGGACGTGATCAGTATCGTGAGAGATTCCGCTGCATGGTGAGCTCTGAAACAAACGTTTACTAGTGACCAAGATGGTATGGAGTCAGTGACGTAGAAACCGGGGCTTGGTTCGGGCGGTTTACTGAACTGGAACCCAAGTTCCTGAGGGTCGCAAGCGAGCAGGGAAAAAGTTAACAAAATGATAGGCCTTGTTGCTGAGAAACTGACAGTATGCTGCATGAATGTTGAGATCGTCCATAGCAGGAGATGACATCTGAGATGACAAAGGGCGTCAAGACTTTTGGTGGCTGTCCCTGCAGCTGTTGTAGAGGGCACTTACTGTTACTCTACAGCACAGAGCCCACCATACTTCCAGGCCTTGCTATGTCTCTGTATCTAGTTACAGTTACTGTCTGTCACTACTGCACTCTTGCACGATTTTAATAGCCATTTTTCATATCAACCAATGTTAGCAGGTTTCGGCGTTGATTTTTAGTCCAGCCTTGTAACTTGAAATACATACAAGTAATTTGAGCAAAGCTCATGTGACGAGTGACAGCATTGGTGACGCCACGTGGGGAATCAGTTAACAATGTGCAATAAAAATATCTCTAGTAATTTTGGTGCAATTTACTCATGAAGTGTACGCTGCTTTCGAAAATTGTAACAAGACACAAACTCTTCATTGTTATTATTACAGCTTATTTGCAACTGTTGTCATGACAAAAAAAGACAGAAAACGCGACTTTTACACTGAAACTGGCATGAAAAATAATAAGTAAGTAAATATTTCTAATAAAATTTCGACATTTTTGGCCAATATAAAAGTAGTTTTTTCTTCAAAAGTACGCATTTTTGGAAATGTCCCCAAGTCTCAATGTGATCAAGACACTATGTATGTTATGCTTGCAATGGCACCTATTAGTATGGCAAAGTGCAGCATTCTGTGAAAATCACCTTGGGCGAGCGCAACTAAACCCACAATTTCAATTTCGTGATTTTAGCTTACACAGTTTTGATACAGTACAGCAGTGTGTTGGACAGACAGATGCCCAGGCCATAGCTTAGATGTGTTAAGCATTTTACTGTCGCGCGTAAAAATGTGTAGTAAATTATAGCAAAGTGGTTGTGATGCTTGATGTGCAGTTAACAAGAAAAGACCAGCAGTATGAAGACAACACTCGCTACTATGCACTGTCACGATGGGCAGAATGCTCCACACTCAGAACTCCTTATGATGGTCCTTACAGACTTCGACTGTGGCCAGGTATTTCACTCGCTGTAATTGCGAGTCTTAGTAGTGGTATTAGCTATAGTCGTAGTGATAGGATAGTAATGGTAATAATTGCAATTTAATCATTTGTTAATGCCAGTCAAGTTTCTTATGCTTTTGCCTTAATTTTGAGTATGGGCCAAAATGATAATATGTAGTCAACATTGCAATATTTACTGGTTTTTTTTTGGTTAAATCCAGCGTACGATATTCTGATGCAGTTGTCTATTAAAGCCGTGAATAATTTTTCATTTCACCTGGTTATGTTTATGCACTACACTACTGGTACCTGACATTGCTAAGAATAATGTCAACATTTTGTAACTTTTCTGATTAATGTGGATTCTGTGAAAAGATGATTCTGTTTGGCAGGTGTTGCTATAACTGCTCTAATGTAAGTTTCTATTCAGCTTTTAAATCTGGGTATATGTTGTCTGTTTTGTAGCATATATTGGAAGTCTTGGAGTTTGTGAGTATTGAGTTGTTTATTAGTTTCAGTACATGTTTGCTGCACAGTAATAAATTTGTGTTCTGGTATTTATTTCAAATTGTTCAGTTTTTATTGTTGTTTGTAATGTAACAGAACATCAAATGCTTAACTCAGAGAATGGTATATGTATTTATCTGTACTACATCACAGTGAGCTGAGCATGCATGCTTTGCTATCAGAGTAAGCAAGAAGAAAATATGCTATTTTTATACTGCATGATGGTGTGTAATACACCATATGCACTAGTGAGTTTTGACCTATGTCTACTATGTGTTTTAGTCTTGCTTTTCTATGGGAATGGCAGTAATAAGTAATTCTTTAGGAAATTAGGAAATTTCTGAATCTGTAGAGCAGTTTGAGTCCGGCCACTCTTAATCCAGACTGCAATAAAATGCTGCATTGCAATGGTGGATGTTGATTATATATGAGACTGGTATAATTGAGATATTTGCTTAAGGGACTGTGTGTTCCAATTTTGCATGTGCCACCCTGTATATCTAGCACTATACACGAATGTAATCTTGGCCGATTAACGAATTGACTTATTGTCCATTGCAGCAATCACTGTCGGAGCACGGGGCCCTTTTGTGGCATGAGGCCCTTGGTACGTGCCAAGGTGCCACCCCCTAAAGACGGTCCTGTTATGATCCAGCTGCAACACACAACATACATGTATCATTTATTCGGTTTATTAATCTGTTCAAAATGTGCTGTTATTGTGCAGCTGTGTATGGAGTTGACCTGGTTCAGCCGGGTTGTAACTTTCCGCGCAACTTCACCGGGACCTGGTACACGACGGCTGAGTTTGACTCGGATGTCATCATCAACAACACTCACATCTACCTCAAGACGAAGATTGACGAGTACACCTACCAGGAGTCCATCTTCACCTGCCAGCAGCAGAGGGACTCGAGATACCTTGTCACGGCTGTCACCGTCGGACGATGGTCTGTAGCTTTATTGTTGTTATCGACAAATTTTGTTCTTTATTTTAAGAAGTTAACTTTTTATTCATCAGTAATATTCTTCATCATGGTTTTAGTGTAGCTTAATATCATCAGTTTTACATCGACTTTTTGTTTTTTTTAAAACTTTTGTACAGCCCCTGCATGCTTGGGCTCATCGGCCATAGGAAAGTAGATGAGCACCCTGCCTATGCCCCTTGTGGGATATGGCAACCTTCACCTTTATCTTTTTACCTAATTAGTTACTGTTGACATTGCTATAGCACTAAATGGCTTTTTCTGTGGATGTGCCATCAAGAAACTACCCACACACTCACTTTTTTAATGTGCAACAGCAGCTACTGCTGTAGCACATCTTAGCCATCGCAAGTCTGTCTGTCCGTCCATCTGTCCATCACACGGGTGGATCACTCCAAAACAGTGTAAGCTAGGACCACTGAATCTTCACCATCAGCTGCCTGGAAGACTATACTTTCAGGATCAGTAAAGCTTTTCTAGAAATTTAAAGGGGTCGCCCTGAACGAGAGCGCTAAATAAGAGGAGGTGAGAAAAATTTGTAATTTTCAGCCGATGTGTTAGCAGTGCTTTTCTTGTTTTATTTGTCTGTATTTGTCTTACAGTGGCTAACTGATAAGTTGTCAGTCTGCAGCAAAACTAGCAGTCTAGCAGCACTTATATAATTTGATGGTTTAACAAAAAAGCAAATTTAATTTTTAATAGTAAATGCTGTGTTGAAAGTAGTGCATTGGAATAAATTACTGTTTGCAACACTTTGACAATTACACCATAATGCAAATGTCATTTTAGTAGTTTCCAAAAAGTGAACTTTCAGAGGGTGAGTTTCTGGCTTATTGGTGGCATCAAAACATTGAGTAAACTTTGAATTAACTGATGGTTACTTGCTACGTCTTCTACTGTATGTTTGACGAGCCGTCTTTTGTAGAATTATGCCCAATTTAGTCTAGGTTTCCCCAGTGAAAAATTTTTGAAACTTGCTTTTAGAGTCTTTATATAGACTGAATTTTCATTCTTTCTGCTCGCCTGACAAACAACATTTTGTAATAGATATCTGGTGATCGATTGATTGGTTGAGAAGTAATTGTTGCCAGAGTATATCGTGAGTATGCTTGAATGTGCATTGCAGCGAGGTCGATCACATTTGCTATGATTTCATGCCTCGACATCACAACATCATCAGATGGCGAATGAGTTAGTTATTTGTCTGTTCATTCTTTGTTGATTCACAGAATAACCGACATCATCATTTTTTCTGAAGTTAGTTTGGATGATTTTGTCAGATTTGATGTGCTTGGCTCAGAAAAGTTATTTGCATACAAGTACTTTTTTTGCTAAAAGTTTTTTCATAGTTCATGAAACCAGTTATGCAGTGGCAGGTCAGTATTTTGATGTATACTTGCTGTTTTTTTGTAACTGGTAGTGTCATCTAGTTTCTACAATAACTGAGCTGCTCCACCATTGTAACAGAAACACTGGCATAATGATAATCAAATAACGTGAACATTTTATTTTGTCTATAAGCTGAATGTAGCAAACTTATTTGTTAACTAGAAGGCACTCGTGAGAGTGCATATCTCCGCCAAGTGAAGTGATGTAAACTCAAGGAAAGGGGAGGCAGAAGGAAGAGCCGCTTCACTGCATGAGGGGAGAGAAGTTTATGTAACAGCCGGTGTTGCTGCTTGCGTTGACACAGACACACAACGACGGACAGAACGACCAATCTCATAATCTCCTCCAATGTTCACTTATCGGAGATAATAATGTGTTTTAGTTTATTTGTGTGCACTGTTTGCTGCATAACGTGTAAAGACGTTTTTACAGAAAAAAAAACGTATTATCCTGGACAGTTGTCACTGTTAGTTATTAATTAAAATTAATTCTTGATTAATCATGAATTTTTTATAAATTGGCTATTAAAATTTTTATGGTAACTAGCCCTGGTGATAGTGATTATTGTTTTCAGTGTGCATTTTCATCATTTACAATGTCATGTGTGATTCATTTGCGACACATAGCATTGCGGTGTGTTTTAGTGATTAATTAATTGTTCGATTAATTGGCTGATTATGCAGGCAAACCATATCGTGTATCACCAGCACAGAGAGCACGTCCTGACTGGAAGGAGAGGATATTCCGGCAAGCATGCACGTGGTCTTCGTTTACTCTCAATCGTGATGATACCGACTGGAGATACTACACCTTCATCCGTCAGTTATCAGTGCTATCTTGATAGCACATTTGTGCTTGTAAATAAATGAATTACTTTATAAAGTGCTGAAATCAGGAAATTGAATCTGTGCTATTGGAGTAGAGTGCAGACTGGAAAATGTCTAAAGGTGTTTCCGAAACGATAATTAGTAATACATTATAAAAACGATTTTCAGGCCATGAGTTCCAAATGGCAGGAAAGTGCATGCATATTGAGTGGAAGCTGATATCTGTAAAGTGTTACATTTTTGTACGAATAGTGTTTGTGTGCTTGTCAACGTTAGGGCTTACAGTTTTCTGCGAAGAATTTTGCCAAATTTCGCGGGCAGTTTGCAGAATTCTGTGGATTACCAAGGCAAAACTGTCTAAATTCCGCGACCCATTGTGACCTTTTGTTTGTGAGTAAACTGAGCTATATTCTGTTCAGAATCTTCTGTTATTGAAGGCTTTTGATGTGCTCAGTTGAGCTAGCAACATAGCAAAAAAATTATCTATCTTTTTTACGTGCGAAAGCAGCTAGACTGCTTTAGCATGTCTTAGCCATCTCAATTCTGTCTGTCCTTCCATTTGTCTATCACACGGGTGAGTCGGTCAAAAACGATGTAAGCTAGGATCGCTAAATCTTCACCGTTGGCTGCCTGGAAAAATCTAGTTTGAGGAACCATAAAGCTTTAACATAAACTCAAAGAAGGTCACCCCGAACGAAGGTGCTAAATGAGAGGGGGTAGGAAAAATATGCAATTTTTAGCCAATAAGTCGCTGTATCTCAGTAATAGTGCGAAATAGGGTCTAGGTTACTATTAATCACTAATAGGAAGTCGTACACTGGCTCTCGATTACTACCGAATTCAGTTGTATCAACATCGATAACTTTGACAGACCCTGATCTTCCAAAATAAGGGATTTTTAAAATTGATTTTCGCGATCTTCGGCTGCAGCGCACACTCTAAGAATGAACTGCGACTTAATGGCTGGAGATGGACTGAAAGTTTGCGAACAGGAACTGCTGCAGGCTTTCGCACATCTCATGAACGTTAGCTCAAATTTCTTGTTTTTTTTAATGTGCAGTCTGTTGAGTTGCGTTTTGTTTGCTTCGTATGATTTTGTCATGTTGTGATAGCCATTAGTAGGGTCAGTAGTTTTAGGCAGTTCAGTTTGAACTTTTTCGTCACATTCCGTGATAAAATTGCATCATCAAGCTGACAGTCATGTTAATCGCCGGCCATTTCTTAACTCTTGCAAAATTCTGTGGAAAATGGCAAATTCCACGGCTCAGCTCGAAATTCCGCAGCCCACGGAAAACTGCGGGTCTTAGTCATCATTGCCTGTTGTTGGTGTGATGTTCATGACATGGGGCATCTGTCTATTCTGGTCGCATTATGCAAGCTCTGCCTCCTTTTCCCCTCAAACTTAGTCAAGTGCTACATTCCCACTGGGTAGCAGATGATGGCATTTGTATTCACGGCATTTACAGATAATTTTCCAGGGGTATAGGGGTAAATAGCTTCAGGCGTCAAGTGGAAAGGGCTATGCGCAGTGCATGAGGAGCATTGTATGCTCTAGCTCACCAGAGTTTGGGGTGGAGTGCCAGCTGAACATTAATTTGTTGTATTTTCAGTGTCGCACAGCATTTTTGGTGAAATGATGAGCTCTCCCACTTGAGAAATGTAATATGCTCTCAGCTTAGATTTCAGTGGATGTCGATGCCACTGTTCATGACTGTTTTCCTTGCTATGTTTGCAGTGAACCCACCGGCTCCGGTGCCGTGTCCCATCGGAGGTCGTTACTCATTTGTGCAGGAAGGTGCGCCCGAGTCGCTGTTCACGACACGTATCCGTGGCATCACTGAGCGACCGAGACATCTCATCGACTGCATGGAGTTTGTGTCGGAGTTCAAGTCTTGTGACAACAACCCAAAGAAGATCTATGTCGACGCAGAGTACTGTGCCACGCTCGATCACACTGCAAAGCCAATCGGCGAATACGGTGAGCAGCTGAGCATGTGTTAATAATTGCTTTCTAAATTACATATAATGCAGTGCCATTATGAACAGTGCAGCTTTCATGATACTGTGAGCTAAACAAGCACAGATCAGACAACAAGTGTTTTCAATCGTACGTCTGTCGGGTCGCTTTAACAACTATCTAGCACTATTTCTTAAATGGAACCTAAAGTCACTGCCGTTTTAGCAAGAATTCTGTATGTGATTATTTTGGTTTTTTTAATAAGATAAAGTACATTTTGTCTTAGGCTTTAGGCCAATATTGTACACCACTGGTCATTTTTGTAAGTGGCTATTTTTTCCTTGATTAATCAGTTCGTTTGACATCAAAAATGTGCCACCTGTTGAATTTTTTGTGGCCGTTTTTTATAGACTGCATTACACGTTTTCCCTGTTCATCTGCACCATGTCACTTTTAACCTTTAACAACAAAAAGATGTATTGAAACTAAATTTGGGTGTGAATTTTCAGTCACCTATTGAAGAGTAACCATAAATCATGTTAGCATTTGTTGCCAGAATTTTTATACTATCAACTGGGTGATTCTGTTTTGGATTATTAAACAAATATATTCGAAAGCTAATTAGCAAAAATTCTACATTTGATGCTGCTGTAGAGTAACGCCAGAAGTATGGCAAGTTAAACGATAGATAGGAATGTATACGTTAAAATGTGCTGCTGGTCTGTTGGCAGATATTGCTGACCGGGAGTTGAACTGTGTTGGTTACTGGCTGGAGGACATGAAGTCCTACATGATCACTTATGACATGGAGGATGCTGTATCTGAGTTCCGCTGCTGGGTAAGTGTTTGAAATTTACATTAACCATAAAGTCTTTCTTGAGCCACAAGCTTACAGGGCGGCACTGATCTCTGTTCCCTTAGCCATCAGACAGACACCAGCTTGCACTGTGAGACTACAGATATGCAGCTAGTGCGTATTGCGTGCTGTGCTTGTTTACCCTCTAGCGTTTACTGTTATTCATTGCACCTACCCACGGAGGGATGGCCAGGCCGAGTTGGCTTGGGTGGTCACTACTATAGTCAGCTGTGAAATAAGTGTGTTATGTACAATGGGCGACTTCACTTTTTGACTTAAACTTTCGCTGTGCCTTTTCGCTGAGCCAAAGCTAAAGCTGAATGCTAAAGTCTGTACTTAGACCAAAGTTCAGCTAAACGATTAAAAATGGCGGAAAACTGGTAAACCTAACAGGAAATAAATCAACCAGTTACCCTTGACTTGTTGATTTAATTGCGTCACACATGCAAATGGCATAATTACGTAATGTCTTACGTCGTTGTGTAGCCATTACGGCATTTATTTTTGGTACCAGACTGTTTTAATTTACTAAAATATCCGTGTTAGTTGCCATGTTTTCGCTGAGCGAAATCACTTCACTTTTTGACTTAAGTAGGTACTTAGACCGATGTTTAAGCTTAGCGAAAGTCTCAGCGAAAGTCTAAGTCAAAAAGTGAAGTCATCCAATGTGTTACAGTAGGTCTACATGTGTGTGTACATGTTTGTTAGGTCTATGAGAGGCTGGACTGGCGTGATATGGTAGCATCTAGATCAATCACCGCAAACTGTGGTCCAAACCAGACCGCTTACAGCAAGACAGCAGCAGAAGGAGCTGATTTGCATTTAACGCTGAAGGAAAGTGAACGACTTTGTAAGTGTTAATATTTAGTTTTTCAGCGCATCTTAGCCATCACAATTTTGTCTGTCTGTCTGTCTGTCACACAGGTGGATCAGTCAAAAATGGTGCAAGCTAAAATCACCAAATCTTCATCGTCAGCTGCAGGGAAGACTCTAGTTTTAGAAACTGTAAAGCTTTCCGATAAATTCAAAAGGGGTCAACCCAAACGAAGGTGCTAAATGAGAGGGAAGTGGGAAAAATTTGCGATTTTTAGCCAATAAGTTGTTGTATCTCAATAATGGTGCCTAGGTTACTATTAATCACTAATAGAAAGTTGTACACTGGCTCTCGATTGCCATCGAATTGAATGGCTTTGGATGACTTTGAATGCCAGAATAGGGTGTTTTGTGGATTTTTTGGCAATTTCAGGCTGCGTGACACATTTCAAGAGACAATTGTGCCGAAACCAATTGAGACAGAGATGGACGAGCTGCATATGAAATTTTCAGCATTGAACGTAGACTTCGACGGTCCAAGTCTCGATTTT
>Ga0056128_1004286_pt1 | contig 17797 bp, 13 predicted proteins | sample WorMetLIZISLAND2_FD_71113 | JGI IMG/M metagenome (GOLD analysis project Ga0056128, IMG submission 71113) | Marine gutless worms symbiont microbial communities from Max Planck institute for Marine Microbiology, Germany - Olavius geniculatus... ... | reverse complement strand
CTCCCCCCTTCCACTGGGGTAAGACGGAACTCCCCTAGCGCAAACTAGGACATGCACGACACTTTCTTGGAAGTAACAATTATTGGGAAATGATGCATTTACTGCATAATCACGACTTACGTGGGGTGACCTAATTCACTGTCAACGCCTGAGACGCTCACCAACTGGACGAACGGTAGTATCATGTCGACATTCGACGCCGACGTCTTTTTCTGTTTGACAGCAATTGTGGCACAATTCATAAACTGCAGTAACTATGCAAATGCATCCGTAGTTGCAACGAACGATTAATTTTTTTTTATTTGTTGTTTACAAAAACGCGTTTCAACGTTTATATTCTTTTAAAGTTTTTCTTAAAATTAGAAAAAATGTTGATCGGGAGTGTAAAAATGACGTTGAACTAAAATATTTATATACGAAAATTGAAATGCTGTGTTACTGATAAAACTATAACGTATTTTGAGCTTAGATTTTTTTTGCTTTCGTATACGATGACAAAAGTGTCATAGTTAGGTATGAACATTTAAAACTGTATCGCGAAGCAAAAAAATTAATACTTTGAGTAACAACGGAGTGACGTTTAATATTTAATTTTTACAAAAATATTTTAAAACATTTCTTAAAAATTTGAAACTGGTTTTAATGTGAAGAATCGCAAATCTGTGGTCTAAAACTGAATAGAGCAGAATATTATGTGAAGATAGTATTTATCTACTCAAGTCCACTAGAGCCTACAATAATCGTCAGTGGTTGTTCGATAAGCAACTGATGCGTTCTGCTGTGCTGGTATAATTCCAGCTACAGTGAGCAGAAACGTGTCTGATCTAGCATGTAGCACGTCAGCCACATGCGCGATGCCTGCAGGTAGATCCGTTTTCCATTCCCATACCATCGGAACCCATCACTTTCACAGTTCACACCTGCGTGGAAGCATCTCTTGTACCAGAATCCACCGCCTCAGCGCGCCGCACAGTTCCCGCTGTGGTCGTTGTCACGGTCATACGTGCTGAACATCATCCCGTCATGGTAGGAAAATCCCTCTCTTCCAGTTCCTCCTGCGTTACCTGAGTACCCGGATACCTGCATCAGGTAGTTGGATGTTTCGCTCTCGACAATAAACGTACTGTACTCGGCGTAGTACCAGCTGCCGTTGATCGCCTGTAGGTCAAACCTGAGCTTGTAGTTGCCACCGCTCGTTGTCAGCTGATGAAGGAGGTCGTTGCCGAGCCTGCCTCTTGAGTCGTTAAATCCGACTTTGTACTCTGCCCACGAACGGTTGAAGAAGTCAAATCTGTCGACTTTTTGTTGGAGCAGCAACGGAATACAGATAGTTACACAACAAACAATGTGCGGTCGTCTTTCTAGGCTGCATTACTGATGTTGCCAGCTTGCCGGTCTGTATGTCCGTCTGTCCCACATGGAACTCAACTCAAAAACGGAAAGGTATGGAAAAGCCAAAGTCAACGTGAATGATTCCCAGGGCAGCAGTAACCAGCGTGTTAGTTTTTAGTTTTTTTCAGAGTTGCATTTGTTTGTCTTTTAGCACGCGATACATTGCATACAAGCACGGATTATGCTGCAGACATTCGTAGTTCTTTCACTGATAAACTGTCCAGAAAATTAGGAGAGCAGTTTACTTTTTTCCAGTTACTTCTCTCAGAGGGGAAAATCAAAGCAACAGAAAAACAAAATCAGCGCAAAGAATCTCCAGCGAGTAACCAGTAGGCCTATGTCAATTTTTAGTGATCAAGTGTAAAAATAGAATTGTTGTGCAGCTCTAGGCGGACGGCTGCATAATTCATCGGCACTGGACCAATTACCGATATATTTTTCGACCTGCGTTTGTCTTCTGTTGCGCGATATAACAATTGCGTACAAGCGCTGTTTGTGTCTTGCGTTACTCGAAATTTCGTCCGACATAATGCGCGGTGGGACACAAAAGTACACCATACCATTCGTTGTCATAACTTTATCAAATACCGACAGACATTCATACAATACTATAGTTCTTTCACTGACATACTATGCATAAAATTAGCAAAATAGCATAGTTTACCTCCCTCCAACTACTACTCGTCTCAGAAGGGAAAATCAAGGCAACAGAACAGAACGAGAGGGGCAGAAAAATTACCGATCACCATGCAGGCTCTCTCGATAGGGATATGACTTTCCCTTAAAGGCCCCAATCATATTGCTGGACTGTTTACAAATAAGAAGCAAATGAATTTAGTAAGCAAGTAAGTAAGTAAGTAAATGATTTATAAAGCGCCAAAGTCTCAGAAAGAATCAGGGCGCAGCACTTACAAAGCTGACGTCGAGTCGAAGGCAGTGAACTCGTGCGGTTGCTGACGTGATGCAAAAAGGTGTTTAAGTTCCGCAAAATCTTCTTTTATCAGTCTCAACTCTTCTCTGATTGTCTGCACGTTTCTAGCAGTCTCGGCCAATTCGTCCGACGTGGCACGCGTGCAGCCTAAGCAAGCAAGTAAGTAAGTAATTGAGTAAGTAAGTAAATCATTCATTGCACAAAAAAAATTTTAAAAAACGTAAATGGGAAAAACACACAAAAAGATAAACTTACAAAAGCTACACAAATAAAATGGTATAGTTATAGCAACGGAACAAATGCGTGGGTACCTGACTGGATCGATGTTTTTATGTCGGCTTTGATCACATTCACAAGTTCTTCCCACGTTTTTTCAGACTGACAGTAAGTCCGATCGTCATCGACCGTTGGCTGAGCGTTTACGTATATAAGACAACGATACTATTAGTATCACACCGATCCAGATCATTTGCAGAGCTACAGCTGGACTGTATACTGCTTTGCACATGGTGTGATGTGACCATGCACTACTTGATAGCAATGTCATGCACTGGCTTTCATGATGTTTGACAATGACGACTCTAAACTTCCTTCATAAACGCTTTTGCGATATAGTGTAGACTAACCCAGGATCTGGATACAGCCAAAAAAGGCCATAGGCTATGCAACCGGTAGGCCTACTGATATGCTAGGCTCTTATATATTTAGGTTTATTTGCTGTCAAATTTGTTTGGTCACATGACATCGTGTCCGGTTATAGATAAAACCAGATTGACAGATGCTTAGTAGGCTAATCGCGGATGACAAAGTTTTATTCGTAAGCGTAAGCATTATTTTCCCTCTAGGTCTATTTTAGTGCTAGATGCAAAATTTGACCAACATTTCTTTTCATGGTGGCCAAGATGTCTTTATTTAGTACATTTGCCCAATACCTAGGCCTATTACGAAGCAAAAATGTCATTCAAATTTAAGAGTGACATGTTTTGGCTCTAGAAGTTTTTCTGTAGCTGCCCCTACTATTTGGAACTCTCTTCCTTTTGATATCCGCAATAGCTGTTCATTAGCCTCCTTCCGTCGTAAACTCAAAGCATTCTATTTTTCAACGTCTGGCCATCTTTAGTGGCCCGCCTCACTCCTTATCTCAGCGCCTCAGATTCAGTGAGTAGAAACTGACATTGTGCGCTTTATAAATTAAATTTATTTACTTACTTACTTACTTACTTTACAGTTTAGCGACACAGACACATGCATGAATGCCGTTAATAATAAACCTAAGTGCCTAATCTAATGCTGATGTGTGGGGAAGCCTATTCTCCTCAAGCCGCGTGCTATATAGGTCTATAAAAGCTGTCACATTCGGTGTCAATGCAATAATCAGCACTGACAGCTAGCGAGTGGCGTCCTCATTTTCTCATTGCTTTGACACAAGGCCGACAACGCGTAGAATAGTTATTATAGGCCCTGCTCTTTGCAGCCAGCGATATGTTTATCCACCCGGCCGGACCGACGACCGACTGCTATTATCCGGTCGGTGCCGGCTTTTAGTCGGTCCAGGGCCGGCTATTATGCGGTAGATTGAAAGCGAGTGTTTAGACAGCGCGACCGCTGTCATTAGACGTAGTGAGTCGGTGTGACGGAAAAGCCGAGCAAACGAAGGGCGTTTGTGACGCCGACGCCTCGCGATGCTAACCCATTGAGTCAATAATCCTCAACTGCACCGCTTTGATCAGAACTGCAGGACAATATTCTGAGATATTATCGCTTTAATTGCGACTTATCATAGCTCGGTGATGTGATGACTAGGCTGCTGCACTCTTTAGCGCTAAGAGTTGAAGATCGTGTATAGCTTTGTATGGAAATCACATCGCAGAGGACATCTTACTGGTACCCCACCAATTCACCGTTGGTAGATTATGTGGCTGCATTATAAAATGAAAGTGAGGGATCCCTGGTTAATATCATTTATCTAAATTACTTCACTTTCTTTTTGATCATTTTTCTTCTAAATCTACTAAATCGTTCCATTTTATCGGGTTAGTTTTATCGTACAAATTTTTTCTCCTAAATTTCTCTTGTTCTGGTTTTATAAATCGTCAGTTAACAGACCGTAAATTGCGCTTTTAAATTGCTCTTTAAAATTTGGACCGGGTCGACGAAAGTTGAGTCGCCGACCCCCCCCCTTTTTGGTACCGCCGACCCCCTCGGTACTAATACCATACCCGCGACGGTCGGCGAATGTCGCGTCGCGAGCGTTTCCACTTCCTGTTTACTTTTCGGTTACCCAGTTCTAGGGACTTTACTGTTTTTCTCTTCATGCTAAATTCATGCAGCTTTCCCAAGGTCCCCTAGGTCTTGTTTCAGTTTCTAACCTTAGTTCACTTTAGCGTATATATCTATCCCTGGTCGGTCGTTGCTAGTAGGGGTCTAGGAAGTAAACCAGTTCCTAATGTGGACGAGCCCCGAGGCGTAGGTAAACTGGAAAAATCTCGGAGGGATTTTCTAAACAGGCCCAATGGACGACCATCGATATTACTTACGTCAGCGAACCAGTACATTTCCGGTCGTTCCAGTTTCTACTCTAAGTGCACCTATCGCTAGCAGTAATATTGTCCGTAGTCAGCTTTCTACAGTGGCTGATTTAGCCAGGGAACCAGGATCCAGTTTCCTACAAAAGCAAATAGGAAAAACCTGGGTATACTTGCTATAGCGCTACTTACACGAATCAGGCACGCGCCATGCAGAAGCGCTTTTACAATCTTGGAAATAGTAGCTGATTGGCATGAGCTAATGATAGGCTACCGCAGCGCCCTATGCAGCCATCCATTGCCGGCGTTAGTGAACAGCTGGACCAGCGCTTTGCAGCCAGCAGACATACCACCGCCCCAATCAGCCGCACTAGGTATTGAAAGCTAATACGCATTCATCTTGCTGAGGTTAAGAGGAGAGTAAGAGACTGAGCTGGCCTGACCATCCCATCTAAAATGTGTCCCCATACACCACTTCGAACTAATCAAACGACGTTAATAATTCACAAGGTAGTGCAGTGACAGGTTTGAGATGTGGTGTATGATGAATCTGTACTCATCACGTTATTGCAAATGTCTGCTAGGTTTGTTAATAAAATCTGTCAATATAGGCCTACTATTTCTTTAACGTGTTACCGAAAGTTAGCGGATGGAAAATCAATATCGGCAAAATAGATAAATGTTGTAGCAACTTGCCCAAGAACACTGTAGTGGTAACGGTATCGTCGATGCATTAACCATAACGCCAGTAAGTGAGATTTACGTATAATGGTTCCTTGCGGGCCGGGCGTTTATAGGGTTAATTTGTCCATAGTGTCTTCGATTTGGCCGCAGCAAATTGACATAATTAGCTAGGCCTATAGCGTTTTTAGGCATCTGTAGTCCGCGGTGCAAATTGATTGCGTGATAGCAAGCGACTTAACTCAACGACTGTTGATGACGAGGTGCGATAATAGATAGTCTTTGCGCACCTCTAATAACTATTCAACGATCGTTTTTAGGTGCCGACTAATTTTTTCGTCAATAGTGTGGAAATGGAAGATTTAATTTGTCATTAGAAATCCTATCGTACTTTGCGTATTAAGCACTATATTTGGCTGACGGCGTCCATGAATTCTAGTAGGCTACATTTACCACAATAGTAGAAACAATAAAAACAAAAGTAAGTGATCTATATGTTTTACGCACAAAGGTGAACTAAGTTAACCATGCTTAAGCTTACATGTCTGAACTAAGTTAATCTAACCATACTGGAACATGATTTACATTACAATTAAAATGCGTGGTACAAGCTATCACCAAATTCTTTTTCAATTATTTTGGCAATTATGGACAGTTCGATTAAGCAGTTCAATACACAAATGTTATGCAGAGTGATCAGATGGCGTTACTTGCAGCAAAAAATTGCTCAAACAGCAGAGAATGTGAATACGGACAGACAGACAGACAGACAGACCGAGTTAACATGCTCTGTCACTTTCGTCGACTTGGCCGTCAACCGGAAATCGCCGCCGTCGTTTCAACTAATTACCGAAAGAGCCTGACTGGAAGCGACTTCGGTTCAGTGCTGGCAGCTGGCTGGCTCGCGGTGTCAGTTTCGTGTGACGCATGGTCGATCGTAATAAAATCGTTGTCGATCGCCGTCGGTTCTTCCCGAAGTTTCTCGTGACCCAGCCCCGCGAGGGTCGGATCATCCCGGGCAGGCGGAGGTTTTTCACTCGTCGAAGTGAGTGAACCGCCGGAAGAAGAAGAAATATTGGCGGAGCGATACGGTAGGGCGACGCGGTCGAACGAAACCGGCATAATTTGCCAAAGGTTTTTGGGAAGTCGCTTCAAACACGTTAACTCAACCAGTCGGATAATTATGATAAAATTATGTCAATCGATTGTCTCCAATTTTGGCTGTCTACGAAGTTTTAAACTTATTTCTTAATACTTTCATATAGGATGTTCTGACATAATGCCAATCAATCAACTACTTAATGAATCTAATCCATCAATTGACCAATTTACGACAAGTTTTTAAACGGACGAAAGTTTATTCACTACCGCTATAGGTTCACTAGTGTGGGTTTAGTGTTAAAGATAGAAAACTAGCAAGAAAAGAAAAACGATTCCATTAAGTGATGCCTTGAGAGCCGCCGCAATAATACAGACAACTAGGCCTACTAAGCAGCATGCACGCTTACTTTTGTACAAAAATCAAGTCAAAAACATTCAAATACGGTTCATATTCAGTTGTAGGTTATTTTCTTCTAAACCAAAAATAGCTAAATTCGTGTCTATCGTAGTCTTCATGTTGTTATTTACTTCGTATGGTTAACGTTTAAATTTGTCCCTTCGTCCGCACGTTTAAAACGTCTAAACGCGTGCATGCCCAGAGCTGAGCCGATCCCGGCATGACACCTGCGCACAGATGTCGCAAGACAGTCGCTAGGTGGCGCATGACGAGATTAAATTGAGCGATTTTGTCGTTCAAATTAGGCGTAAACATCTGATCGGCAGTTAAAAGGATCGAGAAGATTGGCTTCGGCGCAATTCGGCTTGGGAATTGCAGGCGGCGTTCGTTCACGCTTCGTTGCTTCGCCCTCTCGCCCAGTCTTCGGCGGCGTCGCGAATTTATTTTCATCGTCCGCTTCGATTTCTTTCCGCGGACTTATTAAAGCGATTCGTGCCGCTTGCTATTGAGCCACTGAAGCGTTGATGACCGGGGCATTTCTGCCTCTGCTCCCCGCTGCCTTTATTATTGCAATTATTATATTCTCATGCAGCGATAAACGCCGCCATGCAGCCTCACGGGTCGAAATGACAGTGCGTAAATTAGACTATCGCGCACTAATACAGGAAGTCTTTATGCCAAAAACAGGGCCTAAGCAGGGGCGTTGTTATCAGTGAGAATATGTTGTGCTCTAATAGCGCACCACTTCACGATAAAATGAATACGCTGTATTTTATCATTGTAAACTCTTACAATCGCACGTCAATTAATCAAAAAATACTTTTGTTTATTTACGTGAATTAATTGTTTTGACATTAAGACCAACAAAGATAACGGTGCAGTTTTGAGCTTGTTTTTATATAGTGCTGAAAAAAACTTGCTGAGATAAAATTTACAAAAGATCTATTGCTATTAGCAAGGCGAGTGTTGTCACCTCTGTAACAAGACTATATACCCTCATGACAGTGCTGCATTTGTCCTTATCAAGAGTCTAGAACTAGACATTGGCCTTTAATAATGAAACAATCAACTAATCAACCAGTATCTTTATTGCAGGCACAAAGAAAAATAAACATCACTGAATCTGCTACGCGTCTGTATTAAATAATCTCTTTGCATTTCTGGACGGTTTTATCTTTTTTAGTATTATTATCATCATCATGATTATTTAATTCGTCAAAGCAGGTACTAATAACACCACGACAAAGCAGTCAAGCGGCCTAGTAACAACTGACCATAAACTGCACTTGCAGTTGTCCTAAATAATAAAACCAAAAACCGCGTATTGTTACATTAAACACAAGACAGTGCATTGCACTGCAGTGCTCAATCTTGGTCGGTCTTTTATTAATAATTTTTACCTGCCTGTCGGCACCCGTTAAAGACAACAAATGCATAGAAAGCGCACAGCGTGAAAAGCGCATCAGTTAGCGCGCTCGTTGACTGGCGATCGGACAAACGTTTAGAGACGCTGCTGCTGCTGCTGTTGCTGCCGGTCGCTAATGACGTCAGACGGCACGATGCATGCCGGGATAGCAGGTGCTCGACGCGCGCCGTCCAATCAGCGTCTGACTTCAGCAGCGGCGCCAGTTCGTGGCTGCTGCAGACAGCACGCGTAGGCTATTGACGCCACTCAGTTAAAAGCAAGCGGCGCGCGCGCTAAGCATGGTCACTCATCGCAGATACAAACGGCATCATCGGATCGAGTGCTGTGTATACGGATAAACCACTTAGTCGCCGTCTGCACTGAAAGCAATAGGCCAAACTGTTGCTTGCGGGTGTAGACTGTCTAAGTAGAAAAGCAGCACACTGCAGACAACGACCATCGAATTTTCTTGCCGATAGACAGATGCTCAATGTGTAGGCCTATATAGGAAAGCGTCTTGGGCACGATGGAAGAAACCCTTGGAAGTCGTGATTCGGAGCCGGTGCGTCGCCCCTCTTTGACTGCTGTCGTCGATCGCGACGAGGAAATAACTTTGCGCGGTGCCCTTCAGCAGTCGTCGGCTGCAGACCTTCGTGATGTGGTTCAGCTGTCCAGTCGACGAAACCAAGTTGAAGAACAACAACTGACGGCATCTTCCTCACAGATGACTGAATTCACAGCTCATCATCGCAGACCACCTACGACAAAGTCGACCACCAGATCTCCCACCACCACGTCGAGTTCTACCGGGGGACTGCATCAGTCGGATGACGTCACAAACAGGTCTGGAACGCCACCGTCGGAGGAACAGCAACAGACGGCCGATCACCGACTGCGACCGCCAGGGCTGGGAGTCGAACCCGCGATCTTGGAGCAGCCCGCCACGTGCCGTGCGGGCAGCGTCGGGGCGCGGAAAACCTCCAAGTCGCCGTCAGAGGGGCTGCTCGGCCCCCACTACGGTCCCCTCGCATCGAAGAACCCGCTTCACGGCGCCCTATTCAACAGTTTTCAGATTACTGATTGGTCAAAGTCGTCGCAAGAGGGACTGCTAAACCTCACCAACGGCGGACTTTTTAACAGTTTTCAGTCGGAAGGTTCTTCTCGAGCTACGAAGTCCCCACCACCGCCTGGCCCCATCACATCACGCGTGACCGCATTTTCAGTGTCCGATATTCTTGACCCGGCCAAGTTTGGTGGCGGCGCCGAACGAAGAGAGAAGGTCGACCCAAGGGTTCTTGACCCACGGCTGAGCGAAGCCGCGGCTAGACTGCATCAGAGGTCTGCGGCGGCGTCGGTGGGAACGCAGCATGAACTGTGGAGTCCGTGGATGGAAAGACTGTCGTTGCAGCTACGCGCCGGCGTCAACAACATCAACTTTCTACGCGCCATCGGTCAGTGCTAATTGCTTGCTTGAATGATACTTGCCGTTTTTGTTCGTCGTGAATAATGGCAGATGAATACATTTGAGAAAAGGTGGTAAAAGAAAATTCAAAATTTAACTATACCATACTAAACACATTTTGAAATTCTAAACATGTATACTGTACCCGCATTGACATAGCCTAGTACTTGGGTCAGAAGAGCGTAAACTTTTAACGACATTATCTGACAGAACTTGACAAGATATCGTGATGGCATCAGTTGGCAATTACTTTGATTAAGCTCGTAAGCTGATATGGTACTGCACTTTTTGCAACGCACAATGCATGCTTAAAACTCAGCCATATCATAAATTTTTTGCGATTTATTAATTTATTTTCTTGCGGTTAACTTTTTTTGATAAACAGGGCCTAAAGTTCTGTATGCATGCATGAAAAATATGTGCTATTTTTGTCTTGAAAAAGAATTAAAATGTTTTTGCTGCTTACAACTCCATTATGATATCCCGCGTCAGTCACTGCAACTTCTTGCAAGTGCAACTTTAGTGATTATTAAACAGCAATACAACACGGCTGTTTACAGACGGTTACCATGGTCACGACACAGCACCTGCTCCGGCCGATGTCAGCTGTCGCCCGTCGACCGACCTACTTCGCTCCAAACTTGACCTACATATCAGCGAGGACGATGACGTCATGAGCTGCAGCGATGACCTACAAACGGATTCGAGTCAAAACGTCAACGATTCCGACGAACACCGAACTGGTCTGTTGTCTATTTTTAGACTGATCGTTCTATTCATAGCACAATTTTTAGTTTTTATGCGGCCATCCGCTAGGCCGAGTTACGCCTCTCGTCTGTCTGTGTGTCTGTCTGTTTGTCTGTCTCGCATAAGCTTTCATTTGGCAAACAAACGACGAAAAAAACTTGGTGTAAAAGTTAGAAGTAACTAGTGTAACTTTTTTTCAGTTTGAAAAAATCGATCGCAAAAATCACGGAACATTAAAAGCTTCAGGAAAGTGATGATCATGGCGTGCATGATAACCCACGAATGGCTCAGGCGCGTCGGGTGGCTCGAGCGCAAATTGCAAATAGGCTCAACCATTGTTAAACCTAAACTGTTTAAATTCTGCGCTTAAGATTAAACATAAATTGGACGGACAGTCATAAAAAGTATGTAAAATGTCGTTTCACGCAACGCCAGAAATTTCCCTTAAAAAGTGTTTAAAAGTGTTAAAACTAAAAGTGATTAGAGATCTCAAATCTTTATTCAGAGTAATGCTGCCACCTGGCGAACACAAATGAGTCTCAGTTTACGCACGGTCTCCTAATGGCGAACATTCCAAGCGTATTCAAAAACGCATCCCGGTCGAAACCAAAATCTAGGCTAATCATTTTTTTCACGGGGTCATGCATAACTTTTCCTAAATTCGTCTAACAAAAATATCTGTTTATAATTATTCAAGTAATCCGGTTGATTGAAAAAAAAACAGACAGACAGATCGCAAACATAGCTTCATGCTCATTTTTCGCCTCACTCTGGCGAATCTAATACCCCGTTTACACGATCAAGCAAACATCAAGCAAATGTATTCAAAATACAATGTGCACGACGTGTGCTCTAATTGTTCGATGTTTGCTCGATATTTGCCTGATCGTGTAAACGGGGTATTAGTTTCGCCAGTGGTAAGTGTCTCGGCAAAACATGAATGACAAGTTATCAGGCAGAATTGCTCTTCCGCCCATTTCTACACAGTTATTTTTCGTAGCGTAATTTGTTGCCTGTCGTCTGTCGCATTCTGCACTCTGCTTGTGCTTAAACCGTTCTACGGATTTCGATGACATTTGGCGGGTAAACTTGCGAAGTCCAAATCCAACGGCATCTTGTGTAAAATCCGCATCGATGATCTCGGTTACCCCGAAGAAAAGTAACGTATACACGGAAGTCGTACCCGCACGCAAAACATGCAGTTGATGATTGCGGCTGCTATCTGGCCAATAGAAACAAAAAAACGATTCCGTATTTTACTAAATTACTTTAGTGTTTGTTGTATTTCAGGGGAGTTGGACGAGATCAAGGATGATGATGGCAGTAAGTCGGGCGGAAAGCCGAGACGAGCGAGGACGGCGTTCACGTACGAACAACTCGTGGCGCTAGAGAACAAGTTCAAGCAGACGAGATATTTGTCAGTCTGCGAACGACTTAACCTGGCACTATCACTCAATCTTACTGAAACACAGGTATTATTATACGCGTCTTATAGGGTGTTTACACGATCGAGCAAACGTCGAGCAAACATCGAGCTGGCTCAAGCAGGCCTTTTCGAGCCCCGCCTCCTGGCTCAAATGTATAGGCCTAGGCTTAGGCTCTTAGCCTACAGCTGATCACGTGTTATATAGGCCTCTTAATTACAACCCGCCCGCTCTTCTAATTAGCATGCTAATTACCGTAGAACGTCGAGCTAGCTGCTCGATGTTTGCTCGATGGTGTAAACACTGCAATAATCATACAGAATGGTTAAATGCTGTACACATAACATCGTATGCCGCCGTTCTACTTTTTCTGTTTTAGCCAACCGTACTTAAGTAAAGGTCGAGCTATTGGCATCGTTGTCGTCCGTCTGTCTGTCTGTCTGTTTGTCGTCCGTCTGTAACAGATGTATTGCGGCTAAATTTTAGGGCATAGGGAAAAACTTTTTACATGATTAATCAGCCGTGACTGTTAAACTCTGGCGTGCAAAATTTCAGTCATCTAGTGCAAAGGGAACATTTTCAAATTGGGGGTTGAATTGAGGGGGTAAGAAAAATGTGCGTTATTAACAGAAATCTGGCCATATCTCGGAAACGGTGAGAGACAGCGCCAAGGTTACTATTAATCACTAATAGGAAGTGGCATACTCCTTTTCAGACGAAATAAGAATCCTCGACCTTGGATGACTTTGTAGATGACTGACAACCAGTGCGGTCGGCTATCCTAGCGACAGCTGGGCTTCTTGTTTAAAATACGTGCCAACTTTAGCATGTTGAAGACCCCAGCACGGTATGGTAGACACGTGATGGTATAGATTGATGGAGACGTAGTATAAAAACAAGTGCTTCGGTATGTGAAAAAAACTGTGACAACTCCAGGCTGTAGTAGGCCGCAATTTACTTCTCTTTCTTCCCTGTCCATCCGTCCGTCCGTCTGTCCCGTACGAGCGCTTCTCACTTTAAAACAAAAAGGTGTAGAAAAAAACCAAAATTAATATATGTGATCTTCTTCCAGAGCAATTTTTAGCCCAAAATGTCGGAAATCTAAGTCACCGGAAATAAAAAACCTCAAAAAAATGTGACGTTGTATCGCGTAATCGTGGCATTGTTCGGTGAACTACTTTACCTTCAACGCATGAGACGCTCGGTAGCCTTTAGACAGACGGCCGCATATCACGGTGGCACTCGGAACCAGGCCCGTTGGGAGCCACAGCAGGGCCCGGGGAAACACTCTTGCGGAACCCCCAAACATTTTCATGGGGCCCCCCTGGAGAGAAAATTGTTGAATTTTTCTTTTCAAAATGGTACATTCTGGAGTACTTTTAAATTTCTTACCAACGGCGGGGCCTCCCAAACGTCGCAGGGCCCGGGGTAGCTAACCCCCCAACCCCACCAGCTGTGGCCTGGGCGTCCGTCCGTCTGTATGTCTGTCTGTCTGTCCGTCCGTCACATTGCTGTATTCTATCAAAACGGCGCAAGCTAAAATCATTAAATTTTTACTGTGGGCTGCAACACGGACTCTAGTTTATCGTGACAAAATTTCTTGCCCCTGGGTGAAGGGGTTCCGCTCGAACGAGAGCATCAAAGAGAGGTACCCTCTAAAAAGACGTTATTTTGCTGATATTGGCTCGTATTTTGTGAAAACGGTTGCAGATAGGTACAGACATGCTACACATCATAACAAGTACTAGTGACGTGCTTTTTGGATTTATCAACATCGATAACCTTGCATGATCTTGAACCCCAAAAAGAGGAAATTTTGGTGAAGTTTTCGCAATTTCGGCCTGCGACGCACATTTTAAGACTGAATTGCACCGACATGGCTAGAAATAGACATGGACAACCTGCGAACAAAAACTGCTAAGGCTCTCGCGCGTCTCATGAGCTTTTCTCAAATTACTTGTTTGCAATTGTTACTGTCCACTTTGCGGTATTGTTTTCAGTATCGTCGCTGAGTTTTTTTTTGTTTGTTTTTTTTTGTTCACACCATGACTTATGAACCGCTGCAGTTAACTCGACAGAATTTTGCACGAACGCCTACTTAGTCAATCTCTAGAAACTTATTGAATTTTAAGGTCATAGGTCAAAGGTCAAGATCACAGGACCGAATTTTCAGATACTTTAATTTACCGTTGCAAGATAGGACCGGGTGCTGTATTAGTTGCTGTTAGGAAAGCCCAGCTGTAAGCCGATAGATATTGGCCTACGCTGACGTCATTGCTATAACTGTCGCAGCATGCCACGTACAGCGACTACCGCGGACAGCCTTAGCCTTGCGCGAGGCTTGACAGTCTAGTGTGTTTTTGTGGTCGTTTGTGTCCAGGTGAAAATCTGGTTTCAAAATCGTCGAACGAAGTGGAAGAAGCAGAACCCCGGCCTAGACATCAACAGTCCCACGGTTAGCCCGCCGTCCCCTGTATCCACTGGCTCATTTGCATACGCCGGCTCCGCCCACGACTCATTTGCATACGGCCAGCTGTCGACGGCGGCCGCTGCGGCAGAGCTGCTCTACGGACAATCGGGACTTCATCCGTTCCTGAACGGATCGCGATCCTTCGGACTTTTTTCGGCGTCCCAGTTCGCCGCTGCCGGAGCAGCTGGTACTAAGCCGCCGTATAGTCTTTATTTCCCGCCACCGCCTCCGCACGCTCCTAGCGCCGTCTAGCGGACGTTAGACGCCGACCGAAAAATCGATGCGGCATTTTTCTTCACTGAAGGCACGTACAGAGCGAAGTAACTGAACTGAACTGAACTGACACGGTTTAGCTTATGATGAGCTGACCAATGGACAAGCTGGTCGAGCCCATTGGTCATTGGTTGACGCGTACATGCGCATAGTCACGTAGTCACCGACGCCGTTAAACGGTGATTACTTTAATGCATTACTAATTGCTCAATGGTCAGTTCGTCAAAAACTAAACCATGTCAGTTTAGTTCAGTTCAGTTACGTCGCTCTGCACGCGCCGTATCTCAACTCCGTTCTTTTCTGGTAGTCGCCGATTAAAGCCCGGTACACCATGATACCCCGTTTACACGATCAAGCAATCATCAAACAAACATCTAGCAAATTTGAAGCATGCATAAAGCATAGCCTACTCGAAACAAACATCAAGCAAACATCGAGCAAACATTATTAGAGCACACGTCGTGCACGTGTATTTTGAATGCATTTGCTGGACGTTTGCTCGATGATTGCTCGATGTTTGCTTGATCATGTAAACGGGGTTTAACGGTCCGAACGAACCGTCCTGACGGAACGTTCGGACCGTTACTGTGTACTGGGCTTAAGTCTAAACTTTGTTATTTCGATTTCTTGCGGACCATAGTTGGACTTAGTGGCGTAGCCAGGATCCACAGATAGAGGGGCACTTAAGAATACAAGGTGGGGAGAAAAGTGTCTAATTTTACGTGAAATAGGGGTGCATTATGGCACTGTTTTGAGAAAAATTAGCGTAAAATCAGACACTAGACGGTTGTCGTTCGTGGTCTCTGAACGGAGCTCTTTTCCCCAGTGCCCCCCTTGCTTGACGTGTAAACAAATTGTTTTGAAATTGTTGTACAATTTGCTATTCGCTGCGCACTTTCTATTCGTTGTGAACTAACTGTGCAACTTTTTGCACAACATGTTGTGTACAACCACCGGGCAGCAATTCGAAGTCACTGGGGTTTCAGCTTAAGGCTATCGGTACGTTTGGAACTGAAGGTATTCAGAAACTTATTCAACGGTTGAAGTGTATTTAAGCTGTTTATAATTTGTTTTTGTACATGTTACGCCCATACACAATTCATTTTCCTGCTGTTTTCGTGTACTGTACAGTCTTTTTTTAAAAATTTTGATGATGTATATAATAATATTGTACAAAATGTACATACATAATTGTGTGTTTCTGTGTAATCAAAATGTGACTTACATGTCATTATTGTCTTGGTAATTTCGTAGCATATCTGCAAATGCAAGAGTTGAGTAAATTATCAAATTTGGTTAACAACTGCCAAAGTTATTTATGATAAAGATTAAAAAATGCATTCGTTATCCTGGGCAGTATTTAGAGAACCAAGCAATCTAAATTAGTCTAAAGCAGAAGAGTAATAACGAAGATTATGTATTTCGACTGCAAAAATTAGTCTATTACATAAAGTGAATATAACGCACAAATTGCAAATGAGTCTTTTAAAAAATAAAAAAGAGAAGCCGATATTTGTCGACTTACATTTGATGAAACTGCCAGACAGCGGCAGAAATAACTTTTTTCCCTACAGAACCTCTAGGGGATGGAACCCATCTTTCAGACCGTAGTCGTCGCATGCTGAGTTTGCTCTCGGGGTACACTATACATAGGGCCTACAAAAAGTTATTTGTTTCGCGATATTTTTACCGAAAGCTTGGTAAATTAAAACTGAAGACGTGCAGTCATTGTTCGGCGGCATTTACTTTATATTCTGGATCAAATTAAAACAGTGTAGCGTCATGAAGAAACGATTTGTCACAGCGTAAATCCTCTTCATAAATACTGCCACCGTATGCATTGTTTTCCTCGCATGCAGAATGATGATGATGATGATCGGATGGAGTGGACTACTGGACCATGAAGGTCATGAGAGCGTTCGCGTCACACACATCCCATCTGTTGGCCATTGTGCCGCCAGCGTCACGATCATTGGCCAAACATCTCGGTCTCAGTCAGTCGTGGCTACGAGACCGAAGTGCTTGGCCGATGAGCACGGTAGGGCAGTACACAGTGGCTGCCAAGAAATATAATATATCATTCAGGTTTTCTCGCTAATTGGCCAAATACACGGGCCTCTGTCGTGGCCCTGTGTGGCCACGTGGCCGAAACTGGGACCGAAGTGTTTGGCCATCGAATCTGGCAGACGCTGACCGGCATACAGTGGCCAATGAATGTGTGACTGATTGTACAATTTTTTTCCTCTCGCATGGCCAAACATTTTTACTTCAATCGTGGCCATCGGTGTCCACACGGCCACGATTGAGACCGAGGTGTTTGGCTAATAATGCTGGCGGACAGTAGCCAACGGACGTGCGTGTGTGTGACCACACGCTCTTGTTGGCCAAACACGTCGGTCTCAATCGTGGCTATGATACCGAAATGTTTGACCACACAATGGCCAACATATATGTGTATGGCCACACAGATTCTATTTCCTGTTCTTGGCCAGTGTTGGATAGTAACAAAGTAGTTCTACTTCGTTACTCTACTCAAGTAGAATTAAATTTCTACTTTCCACTTTTACGTAAGTAGTTTCTCGTCAGGCTATTTCGACTTCCACTTAAGTAGATTTTGGGCCACTACTTTTAGTTCTACTCTAGTAGAAGTTTTGACTACTTTGTCCAACACTGTTCTAATTGGCCAAACACTTCGGCTTCGGTGTCGGTAATTCCGAGGCAGGCGGACAAACGAGATTATAGCCGGGAAAGAGGAGTAGAGAAAAGAGTGGAAACAAGTGAAAGTGGGTGGAATCATTGAGACAACGAGCGGCGTATATCTCACTAGCATTTAACGAGCTGCGGCGACCAACAGCAACCATTGGAGCAACAGCCGTACTGCATGACCATTAATTACGAACCGGTAATCCTGCGCCCGTCAAGTTTGCATCGTCGATTGCCTCCTTACCCTTTCCTCCCCACCCCACGCCCCGGCCGCCCCGGCACGTTC
>Ga0056128_1004284_pt1 | contig 17799 bp, 12 predicted proteins | sample WorMetLIZISLAND2_FD_71113 | JGI IMG/M metagenome (GOLD analysis project Ga0056128, IMG submission 71113) | Marine gutless worms symbiont microbial communities from Max Planck institute for Marine Microbiology, Germany - Olavius geniculatus... ... | reverse complement strand
AAACATTGTTGAATTTTGCAATTCTTGCTGGAAAATGGCAAAAACGCACCTTTTCATATAAAGTCGCCTGTAAAAAATTTTCATGGTCCGGCCAAAGGGGGGGCATCGCACCGTGGCCCTCCCCCTAAATACGCCACTGGGTTAAGGGGCTCAGGAGGCACTAAGAGTCTTGGGAAAGTGTACTTCGTACTTACTTAGGTTATCAGTCCAACGACAAAACGTGACAAAAGTGATCAGATTACTCAACAAGAAGCAAAGCTGTCGCCAAGACAGCCGATGGTACTGGTTTTCAGTGACTTTCAAGGGCATCCAAGGTCGATGATTTTCATGTCATAAAAAATTAAAAGCCAATATGCCACTTCCTATCACTATGTACTAATGATGAATACACGCGCATTTTACGCAAGTACAAAAGAACAGTTGGGGGTGACTCACTGACAATAGACTAAGTAGAGTAGTGGCGTGACCTTGCGAGTTGCGATACGTGTTGTCAGGCTGTTTGTGATGTAATGTACTAAATGCAACTTTTTCGTCAGCTAATCAACCACCATCAAATTAAAATAAACAGGCAAGTACCGACAATCCGGCATGCCAGCATGCAATGTAATTAGAAAGTTAGAACAACTAAAACCCACTTTCCCGTTACGCCAACGGCTAGCCTAGTACGTCGTAGCAGTTTTACTTACTTACTTAAGTTATTACTCTGGTCGTGGTGATCGCAGCAGCCGGTAATATATCCACTTTGTGAACGAAGATGACGTTTTTATGTTTACTTCTGTGAATAATTTGATTTAAATGCTGCATTATATTGTTGTCGTTTGATGACAGACATATACAGGTATATGCAAAAGCTAAAGTAGTTGTTATGTGCAGAAAAACATCTGTATTGCGCCCTAATGGTAAGCAGACCAAGACCATTCTCATTTAGTCCGGATCAAATAACAGCATCAGCTTACATGTTTGCTATTACTAACTAACTAAATGAAGATTTTGTAGTCACATAATGTTAGTTGTGTTGCAGACAGGTTTCTTTTGATGGTAAAATACGCTGCAGCTGTGAAGTGGTAGAGCTTGATTGATTAGAGCAGGCCAGCCATGGGGTGCAACTTAAGCATGGAGGACCGGCAGGCTGTCGCACGCAACCGGGCAATTGAGAAGACATTGAAGGAAGACGGACTTCAGTCTGGCAAAGATGTCAAACTTCTGCTTCTCGGTGTGTGAAATACTAGTAACATGAACTAAAGATATTTTGTTTTAGCTTGAGTTTTTTTTTTCATTTTATATCTTTCAGTTTGTTTCGTGTGAACCATCTAAATTAATTCCGAACTGATGTGCCTGCATTAGCTAAGATTTAGTGGATACTACAGTGTTCAGCAAAGTTGTGTCGTGATCACGCAAACTATAGTGTTTTTGAATAAATTTTATTTAATGCTTGGTAACAATGATAACATTTCGGTTCCAACTACAGTTTTAACAATGCAGTGAAGAAATGTGGCTGCATTCTTTGTTTTAGTTTGTTCTAGAAACAGGGTACATGTGAGAAATTAACTCTAAATGTGCAGGTATTAATGTGCCAAGAGTGCCAACAGTGTATCAACTGTAGCACTACACCTAGTGTATTATTAAACTTGTCTGGTATATATTTTGCTGCTGCTGTTTTTAGTTTTTTTACATAGCTGGGTGGCGTGGCTTAGTGGTAACGCATTTGATTTGATCAACGAAGTTACTCTATGCCGGGTCGGGTTAGTACTTGGATGGGTGACTGCCTGTGGGCAGGTAAACATCTTAGTATTTAATTAGCCGCCTAGGTCAACTCAGCTTTCCATCTCTCCAGGGTAGGTAAATCGAATACCAGCCTATCTGGCTGGGGTTAAGGCGGGACGCATTCATCTGTGTCGGGTGGCAGGTAACACTGTGGGATGCCATACGGCAGGTGATGCTCCATAGCTTTGGAATGGGCCTCCATTAAGAGCTATAACACCACCTTTAACCTTCTGCACTCTAAGCTGAGGAAGAACTTTTAGTAGTTGATGTTGTTTATTGTCCAGCTGCAATTTATTTTGCATTTTAATATTGTTAATTTACAGGAGCTGGTGAATCAGGCAAGAGCACTATTGTTAAGCAGATGAGGTTGGTACTGGTCAGAAAACTGGTATCGTAATTTGCATTTCTAAGGCTGTGTACATAAATGTTTGGAGTATGTCAGAGAAAGTGATGTATTCAGCTTCCATTTGTGATGAAAGTGCAGTTGCAGTTTTTCTTTGACAATAGCTTGAAATATGTATACAAATTTATTGTTATGTTATTTTTGTGCACTGCCTTAAAGTGTAACAATTGACTTATGGTGTTGGGTGTACAGAATCGTTGATTGATTGCCATTGTTCATTTTGCGTTAGAATTATTCACGAAGGCGGCTTCACGAAGGATGACAACAAAACTTATATTCCGTTAGTTCGTAGCAACACGATACAGGCGCTGGTCGCAATCGTTCGTGCCATGTCAACATTACACATTGACTATGCTGACAGCGAGAGAGAGGTATACATTCTGCTGTTAGTGCTGCTGACTGAATATACACTAGGCATAATAGCTGCTCGTAGCATTTTTCTTTTTTTTTCTTCTTCTTGTGTTGACACTGCATATGAAAAATCTCAGCACTTGCATACAATGTAGTGTCAACAAGGTATTTCACAATGCATATTTTGTTATTCTGTGTTCAATTTTTGAAGCATTCTTGGCGATGTCTTTTGATTTTAGATTGGTTATGTGTTGCATTTATTTTTATAGTAACATGTATTTAGTTTTTGTAGTATTATGTATTAATTTTTTGTTGTAGTTCATATGCACTGCCTTTTGGTGTAATGAGTGAATGATATCGTTTATTCCGTTGAGATGTGATTGCAATCTAAGGATCTCGAATTCCAGGATCCCAGCTATTTTTGCTAATCCTGAGATTAGCAGTATCCCAATCCTGGAATTTCAGCATTACAGAAAATCACCAAAATAGTACTTTTCCAAGTGCTGGATGATAAAATAACAATTCTAGCCATCTCATGAGAAGTATTTGTATTCAGAAGAGTGTTTGCTGTGCATCGTAAGTTATATTTTGACGATCACAGTCACTTTCTACAATTTGATATGCTTACCGGTAAGGGTTTGCTGCATCATATGCATGAAATAAGTCTAGTAGGGCTATTATAGTGATACTAAATCTCATCAATCTGTAAACCTAATTTCGAAACAGGATCCCGGGATTAGAAATTTCCGAATCTTAGATCCCGGGATTGAGAAATCAATATCGGGATTGCAATCACTAGTAATAAGCGAGTGACTGATATCATTTATCATGTTGATCGGTGTTGATTTTGTTTGTGCAGGCTGATGGTCGGATGGTTCTGGATGTTATAACAAAGATGGAAGACACCGAACCATTCTCGGCGGAGTTATTGGCAGCAATGCAGCGACTCTGGCAGGACTCTGGTGCCCTTCGCTGTTACTCTCGCGCCAACGAATACCAGATCAATGACTCCGCTAAGTAGTAAGGATCATTACCGGCCATTGGCATCTTTCTTTGTAGCAGTTTTTCCGGCAAGATGTTTGTTGTGGCATTTTCTAATTTTGCCTTGCCATTTTACATTATGTTTTTTGTTAATGTAGGGAGCCTGTGGGCCTGATAGAGCACTTGCTTGCAGTTTCAAGCTGTATGTCTTACAGCTGTCGATGTTACTGGGACCTAAACGAGCTTTGCTGATTGCTTATTTTTGATAGTCGGTTCGCCAGGGTGTTGATTGTTGACAGCAGTTATACACTGAAAATAAGCACACCATGTTTATTTTCATCAGGAAAAAGCGTTTTTGTATTTGTGATTGGCAGACTGTTAATATACTGCTGTGGCCTGTCATACTAACAACCGAAACTTTGCCGAGTCCATTCTTTCTAATGTCCTGGCTGTATGCATGGCACACTTCTAAATTGTTAGTATGGAAGTAAGGTCAGCTGGTACCTACATTGTGAATTTCATAGCATGAAGTTGAAACCAGGGGCATTGTTTACTGAAAACTACCAAGTTATTCGTAGTTATTGGTTAGGGTTAGGGTTAGGTTTTCGGTACCGAAAACTTGAAAGTGCTTTTAGTGGTTTTCGGTATTTAGTGTCACCTCTTTGAAACTAGCGTGTCGTAGCATGCTTTTTTGTGCGTGTAGTTTTCTTGACAGTCTGAGTCGCATTGGAACTGCCGATTACATGCCAACTGAGCAGGACATCCTGCGCACGCGAGTCAAGACAACCGGCATCGTCGAAGTACAGTTTGACTTTAAGAAGCTACATTTTAGGTACAGAGCTGCTGATGTCAGAACATTGATCTGGTGTCTTTTTGAAGTACGTAAGATCGAGCAGGTGTACGAATTTGCTAAAGAGGTGAAATTTCAACAGCTTACTGCAGTCTAAGGCATGTGGTCATCATCGCTAGTGCCACATTAACATGACAGCAAGTGAGTTTTAGTGGGCAGTACATAGTTTGGGCAGCACATCGTTGGCTTAATTCATATAGTACTGTAACTGCTGCTTTACTCCCAGATGTCCATGTGAGACAGTTTGTTAGATGCCAATGATTGGTATATTATTGTCCCTGCTGTATCAAGTCAAACTTTTTGGTGACTGGGTGATTATAAGTAATGCTCTGTTTGTCAACTGATAACTCCGGCAGTAGAGTAGATCTAACAAAAGGCTGGCTGGTAAAACGGTAATAGAAGAAGATTTGAAGATTTCTGCAAAGACCTGTTTTTGCATTTTGAACATGCAAGAAATTGCAAGGGCAATACTCAAGTAAGCAGGTTATAATGCAAGTCGGTCGGACGAGTGAGTGAGTGAGTAGTTTCTTAACGGCACATCTGCACAAAATAGGCCATTCAGTGCCTTATGTGGTTAAAATTAATTAATCGGATGGCGGGGTCCGTTCATATCCGGTGCCTTGCCTTGACCGGTGAGCATGCCAACAGCCTGTTAGCAGAACTTGTCATTACCGTTGCCAGTACTCATTACGTTTGCCCCTAGAGGGATGGCCAGACTGAGTTGGCCTTTGTGGCTTGGTCAGCCAGCATGACCACATATCCAAAAAATGGTCACTTACCTCAAACTAACCTAGCTCACTTTAGAGTAGAGTCAGTGATGCGTCCAATGATGTTACCACTAGGCTAAACTGCCAGATAGTGATAGAAAGTAGCAGTGTTCATTGGGTGTGCCTCATATTAATTGCAAGATTAATGTGTCATATTGTCATGCAATTAAAGATAAATAATTAGAGCTGTCACAGTTGACGCGTTAATTAATGCGTTAATAAATTAATGCGCGTTAAAAAAATTAACGCGCGTTAAAAAAATTAATGCACATGCGTAAATTTACAGCATAAATGCCCCGCTAAAGCGTGTCTACACGCGACGATTTCCTCGGATGAGGTTTATAAACCTCGGAAGGCCCGGTCACGTCGGACAACATTTCAGATGAGGAAATTGGTGCATGTAGCCACGGCGTTACACGTTTAAACTGAAACATTTGCGCAACATCTTCGTTTGTGTATAGGGTGTTTACATGATCCAGCAAACGTCTAGTAAACTTCCAGCAAATGTATTCAAAATACACATGCTGATGCTGGACGTTTGCTGGATGGTGTAAACATCCCATAAGTTACTTGCGGACGTAAAAAATTCTGAACACTATGCTCAACAGTCTACACACGTTTTGTGTCAAGGCATAATGGCAACAAGTACATGTATTAGAAGTCAGAGAAATAAGAAGGTAAGCAGAAGAATAGGCGACGTGAGAGGAGAAATTCTTCGTTCAAGCAATTAACTGTTAAAATACAATACCGTAATAGTTAAATAGTAAATAGTCTAAATACGTTTAAAAAATAAAAATTATATGTGTTTTTAAAACTTTTTTTCATTTTTCTAACTTTCTATATTCTACAGGTGGGTCCCGTAAACGTCTCGGGCCCGGGGTAATTTACCTCCTACTCTCCATCTCGACGGGACTGGGTGCGTTAATTTACGCGTTAATTAATGCATTAAAAAAATTAACGCCTTGACAGCTCTATAAATAATTCATAGTTGACAGCAGTCTCTCGCAGCTTTGTGACCCTACGGGGCATTGCTTAATTTTTCCAAGGCCCTGAGCTGGCAGATACAGCTTAGTTATATCGGTGGAAGGTCGCACCTTTCCCATATACTGTCATTTTCTTTCTGGTGGTGAGGCCAGTAGCAAATTACACTGCTTGGTGACAGAGGCACATGTGTGCGAACAACTTGCTGAAGGTCATTTACCTGGCAGTGCACGGGAGAGAGTCAAGCCAGCAACTGGGCGGTCGCCAATTTGGCATGCTACCGTACACCACTAAGCCACAATTGCTACATCTAATTTTCAGTTGTTGGTTTTAGATTGTTTGATGTGGGAGGACAGAGGTCGGAACGCAAGAAATGGATTCATTGTTTTGAAGACGTGACTGCGATCATTTTCTGCGTCGCTATGAGTGAATATGACCAGGTCCTTCATGAGGACGAGACTACTGTGAGTTTATTAAAACTGGCATTTTTAGTTTTTTTTATAACAGTCGAGCATTTTAAAATAGTGAATTACAACCATTGTGACTATTTTCATTTGTTGTTTCTGTTATTCCATTTTTTTGGAGGTTTTCAGGTTGAGCCATTTCCAGAATTGTATACTCGAACTGTTAGAGCAAGAATTTTAATACATTTAATGTCTTTCATGTTATGCAACCAGCTGCATCAAATCACTGGAAGGTTGGAAAACTTTTTTTAAACACTGCTCATTCTAGTAACTTAAAACTCATGAAAATACCCATCAAACTGGTCATTTAAAAAAAATCTTGTTTTAACCATAAAACCAAAGCCCCAGAAAAACGTCGAACGAAACCAATCTGGTTAGGTTTTTAAAACCCAAGGTTTTTGAAAATCCTCTCTGTGTGCTGTAATTGCAGTTCAGGGTGACCACTTGTCTGGAAAACCTTGAAATGTTAGGGAATTGAAAACATGTTAGGAAAATGTCAGGGATTTCAATGAAAGTCAGGGAAATGTCCGGGAAACAATCTTTCATTGCTGAAAAACTTACCTAAAATTGCTTATTTCACATTACTTTAACCAGATCTTTTGCTTGCTTTGCTCTCGTGCCATTCTGCAGCTGTTACAGAATACACTGGCAGCCACAGTTTGTTGAATGATGATTCCTACATGGCCTGATATTTTATTAACGTGAATCGATGCCTGTCGATCATAGCGTTAAACAGTATATCAATGAAATGTTGTGGCCTGCCCTACTGGAAAAGTCCGGAAAAAGTTGGGAAGTTTTATGTGGTTTGGAGAGTTTTCAGCCTGGCAGTTAAAATTTGTGGTGTATGACTGTACAGAATCGAATGCAAGAAAGTCTGCGCCTGTTCAATTCGACCTGCAACAGCAAGTGGTTCACCGACACGTCCATCATATTGTTTCTTAACAAAAAAGACCTGTTTGAAGAGAAGATTAGGAAGTCGCCGTTGACTCTCTGCTTTCCAGAATACACCGGTTTGTATATTTCGTGGCCTCTGTCTTTTGCTGTCATTTTGTTTGCCCGCTTATTATTGTTATTGTGTTTTTTGTCAGTTTAAAAAAAAATTTTTTTTGATTTTTTGGTTATTTATGTAATGCTTATTTCACTGGTAATGTGTATTTGTCACATTTTTATGCCTCCACCAACTACAACGCAGTGGCCAGAGGCATTATGTTTTCGGACTGTTCATGTGTGCGTGCGTGGACTTTGAGCGCAAATATCTCTGAAACGGATGGAGATATCGACAAGCGGTAAATGGCATTATCAACTACGATCTCTTCTGTGTTGAACAAAAACGTTCATTATACTGTAGGTCTACTCAGTTGACGTTAAGCATATAATGATGCGGTCACCTTTCGTATTTAATTTCTCTTCTAATTCATCAAACCGTTTAATTTTTTCTCGATTAATTATACCCTAAGTCTTTCTGCAACACTCGGGTTTGGACGTTAATTTTGCCGGGCTTATTATTAATTAGTAATTAATTAATCAATTAATAACACTTTCTCTGTTTAAAAATTGCAAACGTTTGCAGCGATGCTCATTAGCCATGCAAATAATGAATATTTATGAGATGCGACGAATCACGCCACATTTCATCGTGATGACCAATCACTGGCAGCAAGGTCTAGTTATTGCTTGGCTATAAATAGATTCTTTGTGATTTCCATTTTTTCGCATTATATGCTCTCTCTGCGATAGCCAGCTTCTTGTCACACGTTGGCGGAGGCATAACAGTTGACAGAGTCATAACGACCATTTAGTTTTATTAAATACTGTGTTATAATGTGTTACTATTAATAATACATACATGTGATACATAAAAACTGACTTTACAGAAAGTCTATCCAGACATCGTCATCTAAAACTATGAATCTCTGTCATTAATGCAACTGATTGTTCGATTGATTTATACATAAGCATAACATGGTGTGATAAAAACTGTTTGCACATACAATAGACAAATGAAACTTCTGGACTTTTATCGAGTGACATTGCTATAATCCGCTTGCGCTGCTTTTGTTATGAAAGTGTTTCATTGTCTGCACAACTTCGAAACCCAGCTTGGCATCATGGGTAAAAAAAGTAGCTGGGCGTGAAGTTGCCATTTTCTGACAGACATCGCAAACTTCTGACAGACAGTTACAAATTTCTGAAGGAGGAAATTACTGGTGCTGAAAAATGCAATTTCCACCCCCTAGATTTTTCCAAAATGGTTTTTTACCTTAAATTTTGCATCTTTCAGCAGACATTTTCAGACAGGATTTTCCGACAATTTTCCGACGTTCCATAAATTTAGGGTGAGCAGTTGCACCCATCCTTTTCCCCGATGTCACCTTTAAACGAAGAGCAAATGGTGCAAGAGGCATTCTGTGTGGTATAAAACCAATGCTGTGCATCACAGAACCCGTTAACATACTGTACTTACACACTGCAGGCCCTGCAGCCTACGAGGAGGCAGCGTTGTACATACAGTCGCAGTTTGAGGCGATGAATCGCAGTGCGATGAAGGAGATCTACTGCCACCAGACCTGCGCCACCGACACCACCAACATTCAGTTTGTATTCGACGCCGTCACAGATGTCATTATTGCCAACAACCTGAGAGGATGCGGCCTCTACTGACTGCACCGTACGTGTGGCCATAGTGGCTGATTGTCAACATTTACCCATTATAGCAGTGTCAACATTTGTAACAGTGTATTACCGTCAGACTCCTTAGCCAAATTTCTTTTTATAATTTTAGCTGGCTGATATGAAAATTTGGCTGATACTCAGTTTAACTGTGTATTTGCATAAATTGAGAAATTCGACTGGAATCCGGCTGACATAGAATATGATAAATTTGGCTGATATTCAGCTGGCTGTTGTGGTGTAACGGAATAGCCAAAATTTTGCCGTAATGATATTGGCGGATTACAGTGTGTAAAAATTTGGAGGGTTTTGGGCCAGCCAAATTATTTTTTGGTGGCAGTAAAAAATACTGTTATCGATAATGGCTGAGGGGTCTGGTCACCATAACAGTGTTACCATTGCAGTGTGTGAATTCCTGAAGAGTTGAGACTCTGGGCTATTCAGCTATTTCCGAAAAGTTGTGAAATGCAGAGAGAAAGTTGGGTTATCAATCACATTAGATTTTGCTAGCCCTCAGCAATGTTGGGATGGCATTTCCAGACTTCAGTTGGCTCGGCTTTAGAGCTTTTTTCATGATGGCGTATGTCATTTTTTAGCATCATTTTTTTGCTTTTGGGGCAGTAAATTTTCTGGATGCGAGTCACCAACAGCACTAAAGGGTGTGAGGTTTGGAGAGTGTTGTAATTCATAAACTCCATGAAATGATACTGAAAATACCAAACTCAACGTATAACTAAGCCCCAAAGAAGCAGATTTCAAAGTGTAGTATGATAGCAAAATGAAATGTATGAATCTAATGTTTGGTTTTCTAAACTGCAGAGCAATGTAACTGAACTGAACTGACATGGCTTAGTTTTTGACAAACTGACTAATGGGTGAGCAAAGTGATCCCATTGGTCATTGGCGTATGTAAGCGTAGTCACATATCGGTCGATGATGCCATTAGACGGTGCTTGCTGTAAAGCATTAAACCATGTCAGTTCAGTTCAGTTGCACTGCTCTGTACACACATTAAGTGGTAGCTGAGCATTTTGCTTTATTTTGGCTCAAAATCAGGACACAAACATTTACTATTGTTCCTGTCTTTACTCTGTAGTAGGGACCAAAACTGCTGCCCTTGCTGTACTTTAGGTGTCACCCGACATGGTTTTTAGTTGGCATATGTTACCTAGTGTCGTCTCACCATCTGGGCGTTTGTTATGCTGATGCACACTGCTAAACTAGTAAAGCTATTGGATTGAAGGAGATGCCATTTGGACCCAGGTGACGTTGTGGTAGATACGGTCATTCTTGGTCTCCCACGAGAAGGGGAGAATGATTTGCTCCAGTCAAACCACGATGCTCCCTGTTGCCGAATTGCATTGGTCTTTGTTGCCGTAAGTTGCACTTGACATTGAAAGTTTCCAGTTTGCACTAAATGTGTAGATGGAATACATACGCCATATAACGCTTGCAGGTACACCATGACTCAGGTTGACCCGGCTGTGTGTCACAGTTGTGGTGCATTCAACTGTTTCTGGCGGCAGGTAACACTGTGATCCCATATGGCACGTGATGCTCACTAGCTCAGAGGTGGTTGTGAGATGTATGGCCGCTTTTTCTTTGGACCCTTCCTTTGTTTGTCCTAATCCTGGACAGCCATTTGGTTTTTCAAACAGCAAAACTGTGACATCGGTTGTCGACGGTGTATGCTTTCGCGGTATTATCTTGCATTGAAGTTTAATAATAAAAGTGTCATTAAAAAATGATAACTGAAGGAAGATCTGGTTTCTTATTAGTGCTGCTTTTAAACAGATGATACCTAAAAGATTTAAATTTTGACATTTGGATAAGATATTGTTGATTTTAAGAATTGTTGAACTGAAGTCGATGGTGTTTTTACTTAGGGTCATGTGCATAATAGTCTGCGTGCTGTCATTTTACATGCTTGTCCACCCTAGTTTTATATCTTTGGCTGTCGTCGTGAAGTGCCGATATTGTGCCTATTTGCTGCTTATTAAATATTATGTATGTATTAACGTGCACTTATTGACTGGATGCGTTTGTTATTTCAGTATTGTTTTGTTGTTTTAATGTTGGCATTATTCGTGTTAGAAGACTTTATGTTCCGATTCTGATGTTGCTCATTGTCCTCTGGTTGTCATCAGTTGTTGGCAGTCAGTAGCTTCTACCCCCCCAAATCTGGAAGCAAAATTGGGTGCAATTTCCCCCTAGTTTTGGGCTCAGGTTTCCCCCAATTTCTAACTCACGTTTTCTCCTCCATTTTGGGCTTCTTCTCTCTAGTTAGGAAGTTTTGTTAAGGATGTAGATTGAAAATTAGGGGGGCAGTAAAAAATAAGGGAGTTTTGTGAAAAATAGGTGGAAAGTTTTGATCTACAACCTTGACAAAACTTCCCCCCATTTTTCATTGGGCACAAGGTCCACCCACCAGGTATAGGGATAGAAGCCACTGTTGGCATTTGCGCTGAGATAGTAGTCTAAACAGAAGTGCTTCGGCTAATGTTGGAATTTGATGGCTAATATTGTAAGTTTTGTGACCGTCCATGAAAAGCTGGGGTCTTATTATTTACACCAACTACGACCATAAAATATTTTGCAAAAATGTACGTATGCAAACTGCGAAATGTGTTTTGAAAGTCTAAGCTTCATACAGAAAGCATGCCACGTCATTATAGTTGTTTAAGGTGTGGAACATTACAGTAAGTGAAGATTAGTAATGAATGAATGGATTAGTAATTCCATGTTTCTGGCTTTCCCGTCTGACAGTAAACAAAATGACTCATTGTTTTCACTCTCTAGTACACACTTGCTTCCAAGTGAAATTTGGTTCACACGAAGAGACATTTTGTTGCCACCAGGCTCAAGATGTCACACAAATGTGTTTCCGGTTGGGGATTTGCCCTGGACCCTGTTGGGGGAGCTTAGGCCCTCTAGCTGTATTTGGGCCAGGGTAGGGAAAAGGGGGATGAAGTGCAAGGTGGGAGGGAAAAAAGGGAAATAGAAGGGGAAGTGAAGGGAAAGTTCCAAAATCGGTACTCATAATTTTTTGCACTTCAAGCTTGCTGGGACAAGTAGTTATTTGTAGTTTAGTTAGCAGTGTTGTGCATGACGCAGCACAAAACTTTAGTCGTGTTTGTGGCGCGCTGGCCTTCTGTTGGGCTGGCCTTTTGTTTGGCGCACGCAATTTAATTGTGTAAATGTGGTGTCGTCATGTGCTAGTCAGTGACTGTGCAGTTGTGTCGATGGTTGATGAAAAATGTGGCAGAGTACTATTCTTCTTCATAACTTGACGAAATTATAATTGGATGTGAACATTTTGTACTTACGCTATCATGATCGGTCTGAAGCACAGTGTGGTAATTTGGTTGATGAACGTTTGTTTCGTTATGTAAATTGTTACTTCATTTTGTTACTGTTAACTTGTACTGTTGCGGTTTAATTATAATATCCGAAATTTGGCTGACATTTCTTTGTAAGAAATTAATTGTTTATGTTGCACTTTTTCTATATTATTTATTGGGTACTCTTACACTGTATGCGTGCGAATTTCGTTTGCAACCCTGAAGTTGACATGCGAAAATAATGATAAAACAGGCAGTGTTGAAGCGTGTACAGTACAGTATATTATATTATTTATTTAGTATTATTGTTGTTTTTGTGCACCTGATTCATTGTAATAAGTCACTGAGAATACGTTTGCATGGCGCCGTATGCTGCATTTTATATTATATTGTACAAGTCTGATCTTATGTTTATTTAAGATAATTTCTGTTGCGTTTTGACATATTGATTTTGTGCTGTGGTGGTATTAGTGATTGTGCTCGAGTGCAGTGATGTGAACAGTTGTTTTATTTCTTGTGGTTTTATGTGCAGCCTAAATTAGGACTGTGCCGAATATTAAATTTTACTGTTCAGCCGAATAAGAATAATTTATTATATTATTCGGCCGAATACGAATAGAATACAAACAGTTGACTCAAGTTGAGATCTGCACAATGCGATGGTTTTATTGCTCACACATCGAGACATTTTGTAACAATGCTAATCAAATGACAGTAACAAAAACTACTGACACTAATGAAACATAACAGTGATTCATGGCAGACTTCTATTAACAGACAGCAAACTAAATGCTTAAAGAAATGTCATTAAACATCATGTGGGTGCTATACTGCTGAGACAGCCGAGCTGACAGCAGCTGTGTTTGAGGCTAAATGCAGGACTAACCAACAGCGATGTCGCAGCTCTTTTTATTCGTATTCGGTCTATTTTTGCCACTACTATTTGGTCGAGTACGAATACACTATTTGGCCTACTATTCCAACCAAATAGAATACGAATGGAATATTCGGTACAGCCCTAGCATAAATGGTGTAATTGTTGGCTTAACGTATTGGCATTAATCGCTGGCCGATGACTTATTTGCCGATATACGATTGATAACGTTTGCCGTTGTTAAACACTATTTATAAGCAGAAATGTTTAAGTTAAGTTAGTTACTCTAAGATGTGTAGTTTGTTAGTGCTGAACATGAAAACTTGTCATCCGAATTGGTATTCTCGAGAAAACCCAGTCATGGCAGTGTTACTTTGGAATGCTGCCTATTTGTTCGTGCTGTTTCTTACAGCACAGCTGTATTTACTATCCATTCTTGAGGTAATTCACTATCCAATCTCAGTTGGGTTTTGGTTGATGGTTGAGACTGAGAAGTTGTGCTGATTTTTTTACATTCCAGCTGTGGCCAGTTTTAAAGAGTTAACAATTTTGTGCTGCGTTTAGTTGGTTTGTCAGTATGTCACATTACTAGAAATATAACAGTACAATAGGACTCCGAAGAAGTTTTTCGGTAGCAGAGACAATATGCTGCATTTTAGGGGTGACACGAGTCAGTATTTGCATTCTGTGTTACCTGTTGTTATGCCTCTGCTAATGTAGTGGCCGGAGGCATCAAGCTTCCAGAGTGTTCATGCATCCATGCATGTGTACATGCGCGAGTGCCGAACAAACATTGTTACCAAGGTATGTTCGGTATTTGTTGACGGAATTTGACCGAACTTTCATCACTAATGGACTTCTCGGCAAGGATGAACGCGTCAGATTTTAGGGCCAAAGGGTCAAGGTCATGGTGCCCAAAATGCACTTTTTGGCCCTTGTAGTTGTCACGCATTGGCAGAGAGGCATAATCGTCGACAAAGTTGTAACCGCCATCTAGTACGTTTCAGTCTTCTGTCGGATGGCAGTTTTGTGACAATCTCTTCTGACAGCTGCTCCTATCTTTGGTCATTGCTTAATCTCTTGTTGTTGCAACTAAATTAACACTCCACACTGTGAGAAATCTTGGGTGTGCAGTGGTTTTCTGAAGTTCGGTCAAGTTTTTAAAATACCAGTTTTCAGCTCAAAATCATTGTTGGTTCGGCTTCGTCAAGAAAGAAGGTTCAAGTTCGGAATTGGCATGGATCTGTTAGGTTTTTGTAGCTTCTGCTCGTAACTGCATTACCAGCTAACAGCAGTCAACTGCTCTTTGGAAACGATTTATGCATAATTACGATATTTGTGTGGAATCTAATGGATCGGTATTCCACCTTCGATGCATGTTAGCACTTTTTTTGCGATTGCGTGCTCTTGGACAGTCAATCATGCAAATTACGAAAAACTGACTGAACGAAATTGGAAATTTTGGATGTTTCAGTTCGGTTTTTGAAAAAGTGAAACTGCACCAGTTTTCGTTTGCTGCACACAAGAGAAATCTGATTGTGGGACAGCTGTCAACTGCCAAAGTAGACGGCTAATGAGCTCTGCACTCTCGAAGTGCTTTCTAGTCTATGTTGTATAATTGTAATAAATGTGCACTATTTTCATCAGTAAATAACACTGTATTATGACTGCAGTGTCCTGTTTATTGTCTGCTTATCTTATGAAGGGTCTAGTACCTTCACAGGCTTAAGCTCAACAACAGCTTATGTTCAACAGTACTGCATTTAGTGAAACGTCGTACTGTAAAACGTGCTAAAATCATTGTGAAAAATTTCTCGGCAACTAGCAAACAACCCCAAAATAATGAATGTAGGCAAACTTTGTTTTGGTAGCGTTTGGGTTGTTAATGCACCTTCAGATTCATTTGCAATGATACTTCAGTTCATTAATAAAAACCCCCTGACCACCAGTGGCTTTACAGCAGGGTTCGAAAAACTTTGGCCCAAAATTTCCCAATTAAATGAGGGTATTCAGTCCTAAATTTTGCATTGTCAACACCCATTCCTCTGTCAGAAATTTGCAGCTGACTGAAAATTGCAACTTTTCACCCTGCCGGCTTTATTTAACCCACAGCCGCTATGATCAGTAATGATATATATCACTCAACGAAACAGTGGAAACTTTGCTGTATTGTACACTGCATTTGCAATACATGATACCACAACTTTGCACATTACACATTTGCTTTATCCAGCTACGGTGATTGCCAACAAATTAAATAAACAAAGCAGTCAGTATAATAAAGGTCTGATCAATCACCAAACATACCTATATCACTATACCTATAGCTGACTTATGAGCTTCAAACACGTCTAATGCGTGAATGAGTGCTGCACAGTTTGATCAGCTGACCGTTAATGCCGCAGTCAGCCGTGGCATCACGTCTAAAACATTCTGTACATTCTGGAAGCAAGTTGTTACACAAACTTATAATTCTGTTAAATAAATCACATTTCAGTATATTGCGTGCTAAATTAAGTTGTTTCAATTTTTTACGGACACAACAACTTGAGCATTATGCAACAATTTAAAGCATCTAGGTTTTACATGGTAGTGCATTGACAAATTACTTGAGGTGGGCAGTGAGTGTACCTCGCATAATTCTATTGTCTTGGCTATCTGTGTGCCAAAAATTAGCAAATTTGGTTTAGATTAGATGACGTTCTGACAAAAACAACTTGGGTCATTCTTTCTGGTCCACCCTGTACATAAGAACTGTAACACAGAAAAAGATGGACACAAAATGTATTACTGCAAAACACAGCAGTCTTGACTTCTAACTTGAATTAAAACATTGCATCGACCAAGGATGCACACAACTTCTTCACCTTAACTACTGTGAGAAGTACATCTACGATGTCAGATGTCAAAACAGCATATAGTCTATGTCACAGCATTTGCAATGAGTACGGAAAGTCATGCAATTTAAAAGCTAAAAATCTTCCCATAAGGAAAATCCCCGAAAAAATATTATCGAGAATAGAGATTTTACCAAGGCTAATTATGTGCATTTACTAACTCTGTTCCAAGTCCATAACACACTTGAAACAGCATAAGCCAATGTCACATGATCCAGAAAAGTTAGGCCGTATTTACGAATTTTCTCGTGGATTTTACTGGCTAACAAAACGACGTATGCAAAAATTGGCCATTCTTTTGGAAAACAGTATTTAGGTTGTGGAAATTTTGCTTTGTCGGGGTCCTAGAAGACACCTGCTTACTACAGAGTTCAAAGAAACGTGCCAGCACCAGAAACAGGCCAAATTGCAGTATGTCTGATAGGTCATCAACTGTACACAATTGTTCCAGCAGTCAACTCAACTACGCTCGGCTAAGAGCAAGCCGAATGTTGTGAATGGCAGGTGCTCAGATGACAGACTTTGTGAAAGAAACACGCAAGTAGCTGCCTTCCTCAAAGTGATAATTGTGCAAGCCCTGAAACACGCCAGCAAACAAAAACGCACCCACCACATTAACGATAGGGCTGGAAAAACCTAGCTTTAGAAAAGTTTTCAGGTTTTAATAATTTCATACATCCGAGAGTACAAAAATGAAACAATTTTACGAACCAGCAAGAACTTCATGATTCTGCATTCTAAATTGCAATAAAAATGAAAATCGTAAAGAAGCTGAAATTTAGATGTTTGAAGTTATTTCAGCTTTTTGATAACAAGTAATGATACACTATTTAGGTAGTGCCATGGAGTCGAAAGATACAGAAGTTATCGACGGTGCTTGGCTAATGCTGATCAAAAAAGTTTTCAAATGGCATTCGAAGGCTTCAGTCAAAATAAGCCAACATTATTATACGGAGAATTCTACACAGATGTGCAGAAACAGAGAATGCACGTATAGCTTATTAAATGATCTTCGTATTATTTATTACAATTTCACTAACATCACTACTAGCAATTATTAAATGTACAGATGGATAGTGCCAAAATGTTGCAGTTGATGATAAAGCATTTGACACAGAGTACAGACCACTAATGCTTCAATAGCCTGCGGCTGATCTTCCATCTGGATCAATGCCATCCGCCTGTTGGTTCTACAACACAAGCACAATCTCACACACATGGCTGCACATTTTGCCAGAGTCAAGACAATTTAGGTAGGCCCACGGGCAGTGGCTTTTATCCCTATACTTGGTGGCCACAGCTTGTGCCCAGTAAAAAATAGGGGGGAGTTTTGATAAGGTTGTAGATCAAAACTTCCCCCCTATTTTTCACTCGGCAAACTACACCCTTAACAAAATTTTCTCCCTAGCAGGGAAAGAAGCCCAAAATGGAGGGGAAAACTTGAGTCAGAAATTGG
>Ga0056128_1004282_pt1 | contig 17804 bp, 11 predicted proteins | sample WorMetLIZISLAND2_FD_71113 | JGI IMG/M metagenome (GOLD analysis project Ga0056128, IMG submission 71113) | Marine gutless worms symbiont microbial communities from Max Planck institute for Marine Microbiology, Germany - Olavius geniculatus... ... | reverse complement strand
ATTTCGGCTCAGACATTCAAAAGTTTCGGATAAGGTTGCATGGTGCAGTGTACAGCTAGGCTGATAGCAACATATGTCTACACTGAGCAGACATATTTGCTTATTACACATAGTACATGGCACTCTTGTCGGCTTATTCTCTACATGTCGTATGTGTGTTTGTGTGTTAAACAGGGACAGTTTTGATGACTTGTTGCCAGTGCCGACAAGCAGCCGGGGGGCGGAGACAGATCACAGTCTGTCGCAGCAGTCAGCGGCTGATGGTGGCGAGCAGTGGACAGCTGTCAATAGAAGGTAGTGAATGACCAGTCTTTTGTTTCTTGCTGTTCAAGTTATTGTTCTGTCGTTTTGGAGGCATCACATTGCTGGATATTGCGACAGATGTCACTATTATATATTATCTGTATCGGTACCAACCAAACACTGCATCAGACGTTCGGTTCGACTAACCCTGTACTTAACCCTAGTTCTAAACCTAACCCTAACCATCCGGTGCGGTGTTTCGTTGGATCGTCCGTATGTCCATCTGTCACATTCATGCTATGTTAAAGCTGTTGTATGGTAGGAGATGTCAAATGGCAGAGAAATTTACATGGAGTCAATAATCCGAGTCATGTGAGATTGTTGTGGGCCGGAGGCACCATTGCCATTTTTGTATGACTGGCTTTCCATCAAAATAACATGCTTGCAGTGGTGCTGCCTAGTGAAAACTACTTTGACTGTTATTGGTTATTTTGCTGTTTCTTGTTGACACATGGTCTTCATAGTAAGTGTGAAAGAAAGCTGCCATTGACGAATTTTTTTAGTATACACTGTAGCTCTGCTTCAGGTACATTTCTTCTCAGGACATGATCTCCTTAGCATTTTCCACAGGAACCAAACTTCCACAGTCATTGATCTGTGTTGTATTGCTTTTGAAATTGTCCCAGTTTCATACCTGTTAGGTACTGGAATAGCTGGCTGATGCAGTGTTTGTTGTTGGCACATGTGCAGGTGCAAAAAGGTGATAATGCCCGTGTTTGGAGTTGGCTCTAAGTTGACTCGGCTGGATTCCATAGCTAATGTCACAGGCGCTCATCTTGATGTTGAGAAGCATGACGAGAAAATAGTCATTATCATCAAGTAAGTTTACATCAAGTTCTAATACATACTGTCCATATTTGACTCTTTTTTTCTTCATTCACTCTGATGCATTATTCTCTTGTGTACTGAAAGGATGCGCAAGAATGTATATTAACTTTTAAAACAATTTGTATTATAAACGTGGATCTCGACCACATTAAATTTAGCTAGCTGGCTGGAAGCAAAATAATGACTGATAGCACAACTTTGAGCTTTGTGTAGCATTTATAAATAAGTTTAAGCATTCTCCCAACTGGTCTGTTGTAGTGGCTGGTTTACTCCATACAGTCTGACCGTTAATTTGTCATGTGGTGGAAATAACAGACCACTGTGTTAAATGTTGGTAGAATGATCCTTATTGCAGCTCTAAGGTGAATAGCACTGCCCATAGATACAGTCATTGCTTTGACTGGCTCTGGGTAAGGCTGCATTCACATAAACACGAGTACGAGTTCGGCACTGTACGGGTTCCTGTATACGAGTTCCAGCAAACATGAGTTTGCATGTATTTCGATGGCGGTCGTTCACATAGATACGAATAGGGGTTACCTGTAAATTTCACTCGTATGAGTAGTTTCTGTGCAGGTCATGTTTTTATCCAACTCATAGAAAGTAAACTACTCGTAAATAGCATTAATATAATTTCTAAAAACCATGGCACACATTTGACATCAGAACTGACGTCATCGTAAAACTGTTCATCGTTAGAGATGTGCAGTTTGTAAAAACAATAACTTTGTAGTGGAATATTGTTGTTTTAATGGCGAAGCATTTCATCACTTTGATTTTATTCAATATGGCCGATACGCATTTAGTTGTGTGCTTGTACAAGTTGCCGTGAACATGCACACAGGCCATAAATGGAAACCTGGACTCGTACTCGTACTCATATCTATGTGAACGCAGCCTAACCCAAGGAAGTTTGATGCTGCCACTGGCACTATGATATTACGGTGACAGTTGTACGTGCACATTGGAAATTAAGTGTCCGCAGTTTCACTGGTACATTACGTTGGCACTGTTCATCATTATATAACGTTATTTAACTAACATACTAAGTACTGAAGGAGGTTACAGGTGGAAGGTTATTGGTATTGTCGATGTGTGTTGCTGCTAGGGGCTCATCAGAGCAGATTGGTGCTGCAAGCCGGCTGGTGACAGCGCTGGCAAACAGTGTGGAGCCCGAGCAGGTGAAGAAACCACGCAGTGCACAGATGCGCGGCTACGTTCCCAGGCACTCCGGAATGACAGCGGGTGGACGATCAGTCGACAGCCGCAAGTCTAAGACAGAAGTATCTAGCACATTGCCGGCCGAGACTGACTGTACCTGCACAGTACAGCCAGTGATAAGGGAAAGCGTCGCCACCGCTCTGCCTGGGGATATAACCACCTTACCTGGGGATATAAGTGACTGTCAGAGTCGGCTGGAACATACTGCGTTGACGTCCAGCACTGCACTAGTCAGTAACATTCGCATGCCACCATCCTCTGTCAAGGAGTACTCGCTGTTTGACAATCATTTTAGCAAAGCCGTCGAGAACGTTCTGAAGAACGACATCTGCTTGTCTGGCGGGAGATGTGCATTCAATGGCGTGTCGTCCTTGGCTATGTCATATCCAACTGCTGACGAAGCTCTTCTGGCGAAGGCGCCGGGGTATCGAGCATCGACCGCCAGTCCCTGTTGCAACAGATTTTTGGCGGAACGACCGAGAAAGTACTCCAATGATTCTTCATCTTCTCTGTCGTCAGTGAGGTCTTGTGAGGATTCGCCTTCCAGTGCTACCACTGGCGGTCACATGTTACCACCTTTACATCATCCGAGACTCTCCCACCAGCTACCAGATATCTTACACAGCTCCACGTTCCATCCCGTACACGACCTTCCTCCACAAATTCCAGCATGCATGCCGTCACCCTTTCCAGACTTCGTTTGTTCCACTGTCGATACAGCTCCCGATCTGGTTGACGATAATGTTTTGGCTCCGACCACGGTTGCCACGGATTTTGTGCACTACAGCTCACCCAACGAGCCCATGACCCTACCTCGCATATCAACTGATCTCAACCCATATGCCCCGGATTTTGTATTCCGTCCGACATCGGTGCAGACCCCTCGTGTGGACAGCCCGTCTTCTACCACCGTACAGCCCAATCCCGATACACCAGATTTTACCAGTACCACCTCGGGCGATTTTTTCGTCCCAGCGGAGGTGATGGAGTTGACGACTGCTGACTGTGGCAGATGGACTGAGCCTGTAGTGGGAATGGCTGATGGTGGATCACTGTTGGTTACGACAGCGTTTGACATCGGCACATCAGGCTTGTTTGTGGACATGCCAGCGCGACAGTGGACGATGCCCAGCACCTTGCTGCAGGAATCTCTGACGTTCGGATAACAAGTTAACGTGCTAGGTAATTACTTGTTCGGTAATATTGCTCAGTATTCTTCACTGTGTTTATCTTAAGAACTAATTTCAACTTTCTGACAGTTGCAACATCAGTGATTTTTATTACAGAATTCATAACTAAATACTAGTGATATATTTTTGTAGATTTTGGTAGACTACGACATAAGCAGACTGGTACATAATTTAGTGTGAATTATTTTAGGGAGTTAAATGGCAATTAACGGGCTAGCACGTTGTGAAAGACCTAACGTGCATTATAAACCAAGTATAATAATAGTAATAGCATCGTCGCAGTGCGTTGTTATAACTACAGTTGTTAGTCTTCATTATTGCTAAGTCTTTGTCTGGAAATTCTAATTTTTAACATTAGTTTTTACACACAACTGCATGTAATGTTTCGTGCGTCTTAGCCATGGTCGAGGCATTCATCCGTTTGTCCGTCCGTCACACTCCGGTATTGTCAACATAATGCAAGCTAGGACCACAAAATCGTCACCATGGACTGCCACAAAGACTCTAGTTTTGGGATCCGTAACGCTTTTCCCAAAATTTGAAAGGGGTCACCCCGATCGATTGGGTTAAATGACAGGGTGGTACAAAAATTGGGCATTTTGAGCCAATAAGTAGTCGTATCTCAGAAATGGTGCAAGATAGGGCCTAGGTTACTATTAATCACTAATAGCAAGTCCCATACGCCCTTTCGATTGACATCAAGATCAATGACCTTGACTCAAAATAGGGGGTTTTAGTGATTTTTTCGCGATTTCAGACTGCAACACACATTTCAAGAGTAAATTATGCCGAAATGGCTTGAGATAAACCATACCAACCTGCATAAGGAATTTTCAGCATTAAACATAGGTTTAGCAGTTCAAGTCCCGACCCCCTAGGTTCAAGGAGCTTTTGCACGCGGGCGTCATAGAGGGTATCCCCATAAAAGTTATTTGTTTTACCGCTGTTGGCTCGTCTAGCGTTTGCAGATAGACAAACTTGTTGCTTATCATAACAATAACTGCTGACAAGCTTTTAATTGGTTCACCATTAATGACTGTGAACGACCTTCAACCCCCAAAATAGAGTGTTTAGCTGATTTTACTGCAATTTTCGGCTGCGGCACACACTTCAACAGTGAATTGCAACGAAATGAATGTTGATAGACCAGGACAATATTCAAACAGGAATTGCTATAGGCTGTTGCACGTCTCATGAGCTTTGCACAAATTACTTGTTTTATATGGCTTTTTAATACACCGCATTACATATCTTGTCCATCTGTCTGTCCTGTATAGGTGTCTCAGCTGAAAACAGAAATGTTTACAGAAACCAAAATTGGTGTTTATGTTCTCTAGGTTGGGTGTAACCAATGTGCCATTTTTAGATCAGGAGGTCAAAGGTTAAGAGTTGCAAAATTATAGGTGGACAGCCGCTTGATATTTTGGCACCTCGTTGGCATAGTTTACTACTTGCAGTAGCTAAAGGTAAAGGTCGTCAGTTTGTATAGCGCATTGCCGCGAGCATACGCATGCCTCTAATGCGCTTTCGTCACTAACCGGAGCCGCCTGCCGCACAGCCACCATGTGCAGCCTGCAGACACAGGATGGTGCAGTGACCGGCTAGGCACCCCCAGTCAGCTGTACCAAGGTCCCCACCTTCCGTAACCCATGTAAATGAGTTACTACTCATTTTACCGTCCCATGGAGGGTAGAAGGCTGAGTCGACCTAGCTGGCAGGCTTTGCACCAAGATGGTTTATTTGCCCGCAGGCACAGGCAGTCACCCATCGCAGTACTAACCGGGCCTGGCGTAAAGTAACTTCGTTTCAGCCGAAACGTGTTACCAACTACGCCATGCCAGCATTCAGCCAGATGAGGTTTTAACTTAGAATCACTCACTACTCCTGTTCTGTTTGCATGCTGTAATCATAGTAAGTGTTTGTGTTTCAGGTGCCACAGTGGACTTCGACCAGCTGCTGTATATTTTATTTATTTTAGTGACAAATAGTATTTGACTGCTTTTTTGTTCATTGTGTGCTTGCGTAAGGTAATATCGTACAATTAGTTTTGCTTTTAGGTGTAAACTGCCTTGCAATCGCATTATTTTATTACTTGATTTTATTTATGCAAATAGCTGGTAATATCTGTAGACAGTTTCGGTTATAATCTAGACTAGGTTTGCTGTAGTAATTCGTTTCTGGCTTGTAAATGGTACACTCTGCTAAAATGTGGTTGGATTTGTGTCTGATGATCAGATATTGTCTTCATTTTGATTTTAATTGTTGCTCAGTTTAAGCTTTAATTTTGCGTTTGAGTTGTTACTGTGCTTTATTTTTATTGCATGATTTGATGGAGTTCAGTTTTCTGCAGAAACTACTATTATCGGTTACTGTGCTCCTTGTACCCATTTCGTTTAAAGTGCAGTTTGAATATGGACAACGGGGAGTTTTTATACATGGTGAATCAATGATAAATATTTCATGTGTTGTAATGACACAGACTTGTGGTATGGTGCTCAGGTTTTGAAAGATGAAAAACAGTATTGCAAATTTATGCGACTTTGGTACACAGTTACACACACTGTAATGCATACTGACTTCTACGGTCATTCGACTGAATTATTAGAAACCACTTTACGGTCCATTGAGTTAAGTGCAAATCTTATTCAGTATTTGTATTTTTAAAAGAAGTCAAAACTTGGAGATTTATTCGCCAAAAAAATTGAGAATCCTGATAGTAACATTAGTCTTGTTATCATAGCGTGATGACTTAAGCCTTATCAAATGTCAGGTCTGTGTCTGTTCACAGTAGACGTTTCTTATCATCGACGTTGTAAAAATTTGAAATCTAATACATTTCTGGACCAAAGTATTGCAAGTGCTTGTAAGCAGAAAATACACTGCCTGTGTTTTTTTTCTGTAAATTCTCTCAGTGCCTTGTAGAACTAGACAGCAGCTGCTCAGGTTTTTGCGATGAAAAGTTGAAGGTTTAACATTCTTGCTTGTTTGTAGGACTAAAACAGCGAAATTTTATTGTTTTGTCAACCTTGAAATGTTAATTGAAAAAACTGTGCTGTCAGTTGAGAAGATGAAAAATTCTACCCAAAAGTGCATTTTTATCCCGCTTTGGAAACAGCTGCACACTGTGTAAAGTGTTTTAAACAGTTGTGTTAGTACGTATTAAAATAGATGTATATTAATGCTATGTTTATCACATAGCAACAGAGTATCTATCATGTGGTTGTTGCAACTGAAGTTTGAGATTTGTTATAATAATGCTGATGACTTACTCTGTGTATATTGAGACAAATGGCAAGTGAAGATCTGTTATTTTGCGTGATGATGGTGTCGTGTGAAATACCTTTTATGTCCGACATTCATGTCAACAACCAACGGAGCTTTCCCACCTTTGGCGTAGTTCTGTTAACCTAAATTCGACCTGAATATGCTGTAGTGGAAAGGTTGTATGCTGGCAGGAAGTGAAAAAATGTGTGTAATAGTGCATTTTTATTTGTACCTGCAGCTCGAGACTGTAGTTTCCCGGCCATTTTTGCATTTTTTTCTGCATCTTTTTGTCATGTTTTGTTTGTATCATGCCAGTTATCCTACAAATGGGTTTTTGTCTGTTGTGATCCCACTGGAAGCATTGCACTTAAATGGGCATATTCATTTATCAGAAGTACATCTTACAATCTGGTCTTTTACCATTTCCATCATATATCTTTTTCATTCCGTCTGTTTAATAGCATCTGTGGTGATGATGATGATGATGATGATAGGGAAAATGCCAGTCACTGCACCCATCTCTGTCTGCCATTGTTTTCGACATTCCACTTTAGTTTTGTTGTTTGTTTTCACTGGCCACTTTATTCACGGTTCTTTTCCTCTCATACTCGTCCCTGTGGATGCCAATTGTAATTATGTCCTGTGTTAACAGTTGGGTAATTTCTGATCGGGAGGCATCTAATACTCGGCTGTTGTCAGTAGGTTCTGATCTGTGGCTGGCAGATTGCAAGTCTTGAGTGTTGTGCACCGTCGGTGTTGTAATTCTGTGTGATTTAATCCAGTTCTTTTTACCAGACTTACGAACGTTCCTCTTTGTATTTCACTTGTTAATCTGCATTTTCTTCGCTACTCTTTGTTAATTACGAAATCCGTTCCGTTTCAGGAAGGTTACGTTTTAATTTCCTTTGCCACTACAGTTTATGTTTGACGTACTTTTATTTGATGATTTTAAGTTATGTGCATCGCGGTACGTGTATCTAAACAGCATGGTCATTATTGTGTACTGGGCCTATTAAAGAAGTTGCATATATGTGCTTGAGTTGCAGCTATATGTTTAAACTGCTGCTTCTGTGTATTTTACACGTATATTTAGATGGTAGAGCTTTTACTTTTACACACCCTGAAATATATATTATTAATTATATTTCAATACATTATTTATTGGTTTAACTTTTGTACTGCATATATTAGAAGAGTGCCAGCTGTGTTTGACAATCACTGAATTATGAATATGCTGGTTAATAACGTCTCTAGAACATGCACTGCCATTATCGACAACATGATAAGCATATAATTTGAAACGCTTTCAAAGCTATGTGTATGCAGTATTCAGTCCATACCTAAACCCAAACGACTGGTGAGCGAAAAGTTGAAACATTTTTTCGTGTCCAGTTAGTGCCAAATTTACTTGATGGAAGTAAAAGGCAAATTTTGTAAGTCTTCTACAACTAATTTGTCCGCCAAAATTTTGGCCTCTACTTTGGACAAGGCCAAACCGCTGAGGCCAAGGTTTGTCTATTGTAAGGCCATGGACAAGCATCACTTCTCATCATGACATTGTCGTCGTAATACAGTTTATGGCAAAGTTGAAAAGAGTTCCGTGTGAATTTAACATTTAAAGTGGTTAAATTGCATTGTGAAGATCCAGACAAATGCCAAAATTTAGGTTTTTAGACGACTGAAATGCTCTAAAGTTACACAGGGGAGGGGTTTAAAAAGGATGTCAGCATAAACAAATCCGGTATTAAATGTGGCAAGCTGACAAAAGGCTAGGGCTTAATAAGCTGTTATCTCGTGAAAGCAGCTATAGAGTGGAAGTGCAGCAATCGGACTCGCCAGGGTGGGCCAACCGGATAGGCGGCAGCATACTGAAATTCACTTTTGACTATCAGTCGCTGAGTGTTATTTTCCAGATATAATACAGTCCAATATAGGCTGTGGTGATGCTATTATGTCGAACACTACAAAAAACAATTAACGTTAAAATTAGAATACCGGAGCTACACCGTGCACGTGTGTGATGGCTGCATGCAGAGGCTTTGCGTTTGAAATTGCTTCTAAATCGCTGAAGATATAGTGACATGGTTACTATTAACAGCCTATAGGAAGTTGCCAGCGCCCTGTCCAATGGTACCATCGACATTATGTATTAGCTTAGACATTTTTATCTGGCTACTGAGGACAGATTAAATGTCTAAGCTAATACATTACTTTGTGCTTATACTTTAGATTTTTGCTGTTTTACATCATTGCTTATACAACATTAAATAAATTGTTTGCCGTTTTTATATATGTATATAATATTATACGGTCAGTGGTATTAAGAGAATGACTGAATATGTCGGTTAGTGACACATCTCTATAGAACATCAAGATGTCGCCGCGCCACGTGCCGATGTCATGATGCAGCTGTCCCAATTTTCAGTAAAAAGCCCGTGTTTTCATGTAGGCCTAAGGGACTAAAAGGATCTCAGAAACTAAGACATGTAGAAGTCCTCACATGTCTCAGTTTGAACCTGCTGCTTCAGTGACGGTTCTAGCCCCGAACATCTGGGGGTACGGCCCCATGGCGAGCGCGGTAGCGCGAGCCTATAGCGGGGGTCTGGGGCGGAGCCCCCAGGGGGTCCAGGGGCAGAGCTGCTGGTCAGGGGATCAGGGGGGCGAAGCCCACTGAAGCTGAAGCACTTTTTGGTTTTTGGACGTTCAATGGAAGCCGCAAATTTTCCCACATTTCTAAAATTTGGAAACACAAAGCAATCATTCATTTGTGTTATCTTTGCAAAACATCCTGGTACTCATAAAACTGGCGATGGCCTGGAGCAAAACTGGGGGAGGGGCACAGGCCCCCCGTCCCGGGCCTAAAACCGCAACTGTGCTGCTCAGTTAGGTCTACTCGTAGAGAGGAAGAGCGATAGAGCAAGCAACACTGCACACGTCGCTGTGGCAGGGAAAAATTGGTGCGCTACGATGTGACATTCTTCATCATTCCACATTGCAGTTCACTGTTACTCAGTAGATAGGCCTAAATTTAAAATTTTACAGAAAAAAAATCACACTCATAAGAGTCGTTACCGGTATTCGTTAATTCCCCGTTAACACGACGAAGCTGGCTAGACGACCGAACGACCTGGTTCGACGAGAGCGCTCGTCATGCGCTCGTAGAGCCAGCTTCGTCGTGTAAACGGGGTATAAAGCTTATTTACAGCCGTTACAGAAACAGTGACACAACAGCCACATACGATCGTGATTGGCGACGATTTTACGTAATTCGCCCGACAGCGGATTAGCGGCTAATATTGGGGGATTTTTTGTAACTGAACGTGGGGAATGCAGAATGCTAGGCCTATTGTTGTTTTTGGTTCTAGTTCTAGGTTGAAAGGGTGTCACTGAGAGAAATCGCTTAACCTTAGGCTACAGGCGTACGGGCCATGCGGCTATTGCTATCAGTTAAGATGACACTCATTTCGACTAGAAAAATTACTTAATTTTACGTTAAACACAAATCGGTTCAAGGCCAAATTAACTGACTACCGTACAGTCCGTAGTCCGTAGTCTCAGTACTTTCTACAGCAGTCTGCGGGAACGTCTTGGAGGCTACTTTGGTGCTATTAATTTGTGAGAGTGAGTGAGCAATTTCTGTGTATTGTTTACTCGCTTGCTAATATGCTTTGGAATTTCCGTTTAGTTGGAAAATAGTCACTTTTTGTACGTAATTTCACATTTGTTCTTGGGATAAGTTTTATCATCGAGAAGATGACGGACGTTGATAACGTTGACGCACAGCCAGACGCCGCAGGCGACTTGATTGACGCAAGATTAGCCGGGTACGTAACAAAGAACTGACGCGTCTTCTGAATTATGGCAAAACGTTTGCATAATACGTCACATATAAGCTGTGAATTCGTGCGTTTAATTACGAATTACTTGCTAAAATATTTAATGCAGATTAGGCGGTAGTGATAACGTAGCCAAACATTTAAAACATTCAAATCTGACTTCCCGGTAAGTTTATACCATTCGCAAAGAACTAGTTTGTATGTGTGTTTGTGCAGGATGAGCCTGGGTAGTGGCTCTGTACACGTTGGCCCTGGCAGCGGAGCCAGTGGCGATGACGCCATCAATAAGTACCGGTATCGTATGGATCACCGCGAGCGCGGTCGATTCATTATCATCAACAACAAGAACTTCCATCCTCGGACAGAGATGAAACTGCGTACCGGCACGGACAAGGATGCTGCCAACTTACAGGTCGACTTCATGCAAATGGGCTTTGATGTGAAGCTGCATAACGACCAGACTGCAGACCAGATGCTCCAGCTCATGATTCTTGGTTGGTGCTACTGGTATGCTGTAAAACTTTGAATAGAAACTGTGTCCTGAATAAACATTGGGTTCCACATACAAGCTGGGTCTCAAATACATGCTGGTACGATGAGGATACCAGTATATGCAATATATAGGAGACAACAGATTTCGAATTTCTGTCTAGGTGACTAGGAGTTTTGAAAACTGATGATTTCTGTTTCAGTTCTAAGCAATAGGCCAGTTTGCTATTATCACAGCATTTGGGGCGGGTTTCTGGATCTTAACTGGCCGGTAAAGTTAGCGCTATCTGACAGATTTGCATAACTCTAGTTTCCCGTTGCACTAACCAATGGTCAAAATGGCCAAAAATTTAACTGGTGGAAATCAGCCAGTTAGCTAACCGTCGATCGTAGTTATCGTATTTAACGCAACATTTGTACCATTTTGCAAGCAGTTAATTGAAGAATGTGATACTATAAAGCGATTTTACCATATAGCAATGTCTTCAAAACACACGAGGAGACGTTTGCTGCTACAAATTTTAACTACAAAATCAATTCATGAATGGACAAAATGGTTGTCCGCTGTTGCTTGGCTGGCTCGTGGGCTGGCTGATGAGCACTTGCACCACTCATTAATATTCATGACGCTTGCCTGCACTAGGCGGAAGTGATAAGTGTTGTGAGCATCGTTGCTAAGCAACTATAGTTTACCGCTCAGTTAGCTGACAGCCGGTCAGGTTTTGTTCAGAAACGTGCACCAACTTAACTAGCGAGTTACGATTAACAGACAGTTTACTAACTGATTGGTTAACTGAAACATCCAGAAACCAGCCCTTAGACTGATATGCCACATTTTCCCAAATGTGGAAGTGAGAGGTTTGCATTCTCTTACATGCCACTCGGTTGGTTTTTTTCTAGTCGTCAGTTTTATCTAGCAGTAACATCTTTCATCACAGGTTAGTAGTAAGATGGGTGACCATTTGTGGGTGTATTGTCTTGGTATGCTACCGAGTGATCTAGATCAAATCACTATGACAGTATCCTTCCCTCCATGTTTTATTCACAATGAATACTAGCAAAAGCTGTGGCATAAGCAGGTGTATCGTGAAATACAGTAGCCCTGTATCCCTGGTCTGACAACTGGTGTAAAATTCATTATGGGGAAATGTGTAGAAATAAGCAGAGTTGCTTGCACTCAGGAACTGTTCCACCTAATCATAATACAGAGCGGGCCATAAAAAACCATCCTCCTACATGTCAGCTAATTATGTCTTCCAAGAGTAATGTACATTTAAAGTGAATAACACACGTTGAAATATGGTCAATTCTGAGTGACATGTGCAAATTTCGTGCAAATATTTTCAATAATTTTGTAATGGGATTAAATAAATGAAAGCAACCCAACTCTACAGGAAACACAATGGGGAAAACAGTGTAACGTCATTTAACGTATGAGGATAAAGCGTCAATTGAATCAAACTCGTTCGCCAACAAAAGCGATGAGGCGCTAAACACATTTTGTAAAGAGTTTCCTAACAAGAATTAGGCGGTCAGTTCTGTTAAAGATCTTCTGCGCAAAATTGACAAGACGAACTCGATTTCTCAAAAGGTCGGCAGTGGACGGAAGTGGACTGTCCGAACAACACAGAATATCGAGTGTGTAGCGGAGCTGATATGCAGCCAGGAAGGCAACCCTAGGTCCAGCAAAATTCTGAGAGAGATTCAGAAGGGCACATTAAACCGTTGTTCACTTGACTGCCTTGTTGTTGTATGAAGTTTTCGCTGTTTTACTTAGACCTACATGCAAGCACATATTTCCATTTGTGTTTCACCATTGTGATATAATACAGTTGGGGTGCTTTGATTCTGTCATATTATTTTTAATAACTTTTTGACATGCTCATTTTAAGCAGAATAATATAGGGGATGGTTTTTTATGGCCCACTCTGTACTTACTGTGTTTTAGTGTCAGCTTGGAGCTATTGACTTTACATACATATGATAATTGTTGTTGTAGCGGCCAAAGAAGATCATCAAGATCGTGACTGCTTTGCTGTAGCAGTACTAAGCCACGGTGATGACAATGGCATCCTGTTTGGCACGGACAAAACCATCACTGTTGATAACTTGCTGAAACCAATCAAGGATTGTGCCAGTCTTGCTGGGAAGCCAAAGATATGTATTTTTCAGGTTGGTTGTGTCACCACCGGTCACTGTTCACTGTTATTTTGCACCATGTAGTGGTTGGCAGCATCGTTTAGCAGTTTAACGCTTTGCTCTTGCTCAACAAAGTTACTCTACATCTGTTTCCGTTAGTACCTGGCCAGGTACATCATCTCAGTATGTAATCAGCCATCAGGTCAACTCAGCCTTCTACCCTCTGTGGGATGGTAAAGATGAATGTTAGCTTTTGGTGATGGCAATGGTGTATGTGGCACTATAATAGCTGGCAGCTTGGTTTGAAGGTTGGAGGCCACTTGGCGTTCTTGCTATATTCATCAGGAGCCTGGTTCACAAAACATCTTACGACAATTTTATGACATTCTGCACACATACTGTGATCTTGCCACGATATGCTAATTCACAAAACATTTATGACATGTCTTGCGACAAAAATCTCACAATCACTTTTTAGTTGTCTTATGACAATTGAAGTTCAACCAAAAAAAACTTTCTTATATAGATTTATAAGACCTATAATTCAATTATACTCGTAATCTTTGAGTGTTAGATTGGTACCATATTTGTTTTGCGTCGTCTTTTTTGCGTTATACATTGATTAATGGATAAATGAACAGCACTTTTTACTGGCGATGGACCGTTGCTGTGACGTAGCAACTTAAACATATTATCTTGACAACGGAGTGACGAACATAGAATAAAAAAATACTACAGCGTAGTGTCATGCGATACCTGAAAATTATGATAACGACTCAGATAATTATCACAATACCGATACTCGATATAGTATCACAATACCGAAACTGCATAGTCCATAGGCCACTTAGGCCTATGGTGATTGGTGCAGGCTGTTTTTCTTTCGTTGAAGACCCTATACGGCAATTTATTTTAGTAGCTGCATAGCTAATACGTATAAAAGAAACGCATTTATCACTACTAATCGCTACCATGTGCAGTCCAGGCAGTGCAGCAGAGCGTGCCACGGCCAAGAGATATGCTTCATCCACCTTCTTACAGCCTTCAGCACGATCTCTAAAGACTCTTGAATTTATAAGCTCCACTAGTATAATTATCTCTGCCAAAGTGAGAGTAGCGAACATTTTAGGAGATTAAGAGGTTGGTCGTTCTGTCCGTCATTCTCTGTTTGTGTCTCCATGATGACTCATAATGGCAATGATGTCATTGCACCAACAGCGCAAGCAGCAGCGCCAGCTATTACCTTTCCCTCCCTGCCCTGCAGCGAAGCGGCTCTTCCTTCTTCTTCTCCTTCCCCTTTCCTTGTGTTTAAATCACTCAACTTGGCAGAGATATGCACTCTCACGAGCACTTTCTAGTTATATTAATGCAAAAATAAAATAAAAATAGATTCTAAAAATGTAACACAAATGATATAGTAATTTAAACATGTTTAATTAACACCATGTACTCGGAGTTGTGTAATCAGAATATCAAAAATTTCTGAATTTAAACATTACAGATTTAACTCTAAACGACTACCTTTACTTACTGACTGGCCAGTGACTGATTATCATAGATACGAATCTACTCATTACATGTAGATGACCATACCACGACAACAAAGCACTTGTGACAACAGTTACAATCATTAAAGATAAATTCTGTGAATTCACTTATGACATGTCGTAAGATAATCTTACGACATATCTTACGACAGTGTTTGTGAATTAGGTCCCAGATGAATTGGATGAACTCTTGCAGTGGCAATGACAGCACCATAAACACTTTTGCATGTCTACGAGGGGCGGGCAAAAAGTTTTGAGCCCGAACATATTAGACTCCAAATTTTTACACAATTTATACGTCAGTGAAACGTGCGTTTTTTACTGACTCCTGATTTTGATCACTGCAGATAAGTTCTTGATGTAGTTAGTGTCTGTGTATCTCTGTCTGTCTGTTCGTCTGACCCTGCAGGCATGTCGTGGCAATGAGCTGGATGATGGCAGAGATGTTGATGATGCTATTGGTGAACTTCCTTCGTCAGCTCAGCGTATTCCAATTGAAGCTGATTTCATCTACGCTTACTCCACCACTCCTGGTCTCTGCTTTTTCCTTTCCTGTCCTGTAGTCATAGTAATATCGTCGTCATCATTGTTGCCAGATGTGGCTGGAACAAGCACGTGGAAACTGTACTGATAGTTGGCAGTTGTCCAGAATAAAATCAAGCATAACATGACTGTGATAACATATTAACTAGAATTGTTTGTCAGTCCAGTGCTGACATATTATGTGGCCATTCAGCTAGACCTATGCACTGCATGCTAACCCTGACCTTTGACATTTGGGCTTAGACCCCTCAGCTGCGCCGCGCGAACCGTTTTCGGTCGGCTGCAGTAAAATTCGGCTGGCGAGCCGGCTTGAGCCGGCGTGCCGTCGAAAATTCGGCTGGCAGCGGCGCCAACATTTTCTGGCGGTGGCGCGGTTCGAGTTGGGCCCATCAGTCAATACACAAATAAACGCTAAGTAAGTTTTGTAGTAGGCCTACTTTTAATATTGATGCTTGATAGCACGAGTACAAATGAAAAATGCTCCCACTGCAACAGTACTTTTGGATGTTTATTTTTGTTAACGGCCGGAGCATTTGACTTTGTGTGGTGTAAATTTTTTTGTACAGATTTTAGTACATGCGTAGCAAAAGTTTGAACATTTTATTTGTATTCCGACGATGTTTTGTTAATAACAGACATGTACTTGAAGTAGTGCCTACCACGCCAGTGATTGGACAAGATGCTATCAAAAGCATAGACCTAGATGTAAAAAACATTTCCAAAAAAAATTAAAACACATTAATAACGTGGCAGGAACAAAGAAAATGCTTAAAACGTTAAATAAAAAACATTGGCGTAGTTTGTTCAACCTCCTGCTGAATGCCTAATGCTGTAGGTGCATTATATCTAGAACTATAATGTAAACAGCAGAGAGGAGTTTATTTAATTTCCATTCAAGCAAATGGTCATAAGACCATAGCACTATACGTTCAGTTTACTTGGCGCTAGGCTCGTACGCTTACCATTCAAAACAAGTAATTTGAGCAAAGCTTATGAGATGCGCGACAGCCTTAGCACTTCCTATTCGCAGACTGTCTTGATCTGTCTCTATCCCTTTCGTCGCAATTCACTGTTGAAAACTGCGCCGCAGCCACAAATTCCAAAAAAACTTTAAGACCCCAATTTTGGGGGTTCAAGGTCATCGATGTTGACACCAATAAAAAGCCTGTCAATATTGCATGTTATGATACGCAGCATGTCTTTGCCTATCTGCAGCCGTTTTCACGCTACACGAGCCAATAGCGTTAAAATAATCACTTTTTGGCAGCCGTTTTTGACGCTCGCCTGCGCCGGCCTCCCTGAACCTAGGGGGTCGGGACTTAGACTGCTGAAATCTACGTTTACTGCTGAAAATTTGATATTCAGGTTGTCTTGGTCTATCTCCAGCCATTTCGTCGCAATTCAGCGTTGAAATGTGCGCTGTATTCAAAACTTGCGAAAAATTTACCAAAAATTTTTTTTGTGGGTTCAAGGTCGTTCAAGGTCATCGATGTTGACAAATCTAAGAAGCCCGTCACCAGTGCTTGTTATGATATGCAGCAAGTCTGTACCTGTCGGCAACCGTTTTTACACAATAAGAGCCAATAGCGCCAAAATAACGTTTTTTAAGTGGGGAGTACATCTCTTTGATGCCCTCGTTCGAGAGTAACCCCCTCACCTAGGGGCGTAAAATTTTGTCACTAAAAACTACAGTCATTGGCGCAGCCCACAGTGAAGATTTCGTGATCCTAGCTTGCATCGTTTTGATACAGATCAAGGGTTTGACAGACAGAAAGTTGTAACTGTGGCTATCATTATTAACTTGACGAGTAGGCCTATAATCACTGCAAGCCCCAGCACGCCGTCAAAATTTCGACGGTGGCGGCATCCCATAATTTCGGCTAGCTTGGCAGCGTGCTGTCTGTTTTTCGGCTGGCTGCGGTGCCACACGATTCCGGCTGGCGCCGGTGGCGCGAGTCGGCGGCTAAGGGGTCTATTTGGGCTGAAAATCAGGATAGCCAGGCAGGCAATACCCATATCTGTTATCGTAGCTGCACTATAATCCATATGTAAGAAGGGCCAGAATGATGTGGTAATAGCTTGTATTACTGCAAAAATGTTGACTTAAGAACTAATAAGCTCATTAAAGTACAGCATTTATTTGCATCTTGGCAACTGCTACTGTCTTCTTTGAAAGAATTATATAACGATTGAAACGGTGATAAACTGTGACTTACTTAATTTACAATCTTTATCTAATAATGACTTAAAGGTCCGTGGACACCAAAATTAACATATACATGTCGTAATACAGCAGGCCTATCGTTCTTCTTCATCGACTGAATTTCTCAAACAACTCCACTGGCTACCTATTGAATGGCGAATAAGATTTAAACTCGCCATCTCAACTTATAAGGCACTGCACACTGGCCATCCACCTTACCTTACTGATCTTCTGCAATATC
>Ga0056128_1004280_pt1 | contig 17809 bp, 8 predicted proteins | sample WorMetLIZISLAND2_FD_71113 | JGI IMG/M metagenome (GOLD analysis project Ga0056128, IMG submission 71113) | Marine gutless worms symbiont microbial communities from Max Planck institute for Marine Microbiology, Germany - Olavius geniculatus... ... | reverse complement strand
TCCCCATCCCATTCCCATAAGAAATTCCCCATCCTCACCCCATCCCCACGAAAAATTCCCCATTCCCATCCCGATCGCACCCCAGAACCTAGTCTGAAGATGAGGACTTTACTGTTCACGTCATTTAATGATAATCGTTATTAATAAAAAATCTGCATATTGCTATAGCGGATTGACAATGCCTTCAGTGTCTTCAAAAAATAGGCCTACCACTTGTACACTTATAGGAACTAATTCGTTATGAAGTCCGTGTAGAAACACTATGCCAGTGACAAATGACTGTATGCCCCACGTCGTTAAAACCTTTGGGAGAAGCGCCAGTCACACGTGTCGCTAGTTAGCCAGACCTGGGCCATTAATGCACGTCTGTGCCATCTCCCAGTAGATCCCAGGAATGCTCGGCAACAGTCGGCAGATATCTGTGACCTCAGTTGCTGCGGTCAGTGCAGTGCGCTAACGTGGCAGACACTAATTACTTGATGGGTGATAAACAAGTGCCCAGTGCCCCTGCATAGCTATACCATACAGCAGGCAGTGGTCGTCCATCGCTCATGATCTTAATGAGCATCCTACTGTCCAAAATGATGCTCACTTTTACACTGCATGAGGCGGGAAATTAACTAATTTTGTTTTACCGCTGCGGTAACTACCGCAACTTTTTTACCGTTACCGCAGGATTACCATAGAAATTTACCCCATTTGCATAGGCCTAATGATTGACACCCAAAATTAAACCCATAAACCCAGGTTTTTGCTTGCTCTCAAACCCGGGTTTACGGGTTTGAAAAAGGCCGGGGTACTCGGGTTTTCGGGTACCTGGGTTGCATTCCCTAAACACACTCCTACAAAACATGCAGCAAAAGTGATGATGACAAACAGGTCAGTATAACAAAACATTTAACATACATTGTACATTTCATATACTGCTGTAGATTAAATCCTGATATAAACTGTTTATAAAATAGAAAAAAAATTCATCTATTGTTGTGGCAGCATAGTGTAGTTAGTTGTTGGCAAACGAGCAAACTATCTCAGTATATAACAGAGACACCTAGGTCAACTCAGCCTGTAGGAAGCTGCAATAAGTACCTGCCAAAGCTAAGGTATAAACAGGCACTTCCCCGCAACACGATAGCCCGGTATTGGCGGTCTTGCAGTGTAAGAGCAAAGGAAACGGACATCAGTGCCAACCTAAGTGCCTTGTGATTTGCTGGGAAGAACTATCTATAAGTTATGTTTTTTACAGTAACAATCTATCTGCGCAGTCGTTTAGCAATCGGTGCATTTTCTTCCTCGGACTGCCGGTAGCTAGCGCGTGTCCTCAGATGTGCAGAGTCCACACTGTCTGCAACAGCTAGTCTTCTGTGCTGTCTGGACTGCAGTGTCTTGGCGGCCATCGCAAAGTCTGCCGGACCTTTGCCACTGGCACCCGGGTAGAAGACATGTGGGTAACCAGAGCTGGTGGCAGACATACGGCGCGAAGGTGACTGATGATCACCGCCAGTACTGTCTATCAAGTCTGCTGGTCGTCCAGCCCCTGGGGCGTCCCATGACTGCACCAACGGTTGAACGTCAGTGTCAAACTCCCTCGACTCAGACGATGATGTTGACCGCTCCCCAGGTGAGCGTGAACGTCGAGGCTTGGGCGGTGCAGGCAGAAGTGACTCTATAACCACGCCGGTGCCAGCAGTGGAATAATGCGATGGCACTGGTGGTGCTGGTAATGGTTTAGTGGTCCAGACCGTGACTGGACTACCACCAGCCATCGGTCGCATCAGTTCACTCGTGGATGCTGACGATCGACTCCAGTCGGCATAGCCGGCGCCGTACGTACTGTCATAGCTAGAAGCATAGGCATGGTACGCTGGTCTACCGGCAATCCTCAGCGACGACCTACACAGCACGTTCAGCAAATGTCATACATTCATTGACAAACTAATCACAATTTTATTTTCCTTAAGCTAAAACGTAAAGTTACCTATATACAGATACAAGCGATGGGTCCAGAGCAGATCTTGGTCTCTAAGCAGTCAGCACACAGACGACCCAACAGTTAGGTTGCTATTGCTTTCCACCAGGCTCACTGTTTACCTATCCAGCTGCAGAGCATCGCTGCCCTTTCAATCAATCAGTCAATCAATCAGAGTTGCCTTAGTAGTTGCACTAGTAACAAGGCTACTTCAAGGCTGAACAGTAACAACAGATTCAGATGATGATATCCAGTTAAGACTTTGATAAAATTGTACTACTGGTGACAGAAACAACTTGCCTGGAGTTATCTTAATCATCTAGCCACATTACACACCAAAAATTGCCATGATTTTAAAACTGGACAAATCAAAGACTAACCAAATGAATAACCACTAAAATTTTGGAATGACTAGCAAACAGTTCAACAGCACTCAAAAGCTCTAATCTCAATAAAATAATAAGTAAGCCTAGTGCCCCTTATCTTTACCTTTACCTGCGGGGAGAGTGACCACATAAGCGGCCACCCTGCGCTGAGGCCACTTCATGGGCCCAGTGCGCAACCCCGACAGACCTCAAGATCAATAGAACCTCTTGGAAGCTTTTGCAAACTTCAGGAGGAGAAACCAATGGGTATTACTCAAGGCGTCTAACGAAATAGTATAGTCTCTGCAGACTTTGGCCAGTTCCTATGTATGGCTGGAAACGAATCGTCTATCTAGCTAATTTACCGTACTATACAAGCCGCTAATGGCTATGACAACAAACGCAAAAATTGACGTTTCAAGATAACATATCGTAATAAACACACAATAATACGCAGTAACAGTTAGTCCAGACTATATCCTACGCATTTATACGTAAAATGGCTGGCTAACTATACATTTAATCGTTCTTTATTGCAGCAAAGCAAGCAGCATTGCAAGCATGCGTACGCATATGCCTGATGAGGGCTGCCGTCGATTCAAATTCTCCAAGCTTCTGTCGTCATCGTTCGCCGGAATTATCTGCTGATGTTGTCTGTTGTTGGCTGAAAATGATCTTGATGTCGAGTTGCATGGTACACTACATGTTGTCCTGGAATTACCCAGAAATTCTCGGTTTGACAACACCTCACTGCCAGGTCAGTGAAGGTTCTGTGTCCAGGCCCAAATTGTCAGATTCAATTCAATCAATGCTTTCAATGTTCGACGTACCTCTCTGTTGGACTACGACCACAACGTGGTTTTCAATATTTCAATTCTAATTCTCATGTGAGAAATATATCGTTTCTCAATTTAAAATCCACATCTGTGAGCCTATCAATGGCTCCTCACATCTCATCACTTGAAATTATATCTTGTAACTCCCGTTGGAGATAGTGATGCACGGATTCTCAGTTCTGTAAACATTAATTCTGGCAATGTTCCAGTGTTGTGGTTGATGCCTGGGACTGGCAGGAAGCAAGCAAGCGTTACATATGCGGATTATGGTCTATTTACTCTTATCATATGCCAGCCTTGCTATAAAATATTGGTGTGAACATTTCACAACCTTACAGTCTCCATGGATTTCCTTCCGAAGAAGCATGCCTTGTGCCACTTATTTGAACCGAAAATTGGCACACTGTTTACTCATGCCCGAAATCATTTTCTGTGTCGTTTAGTTTTAAATGGACAGATGGATGGACAGGACCTTATTACAGCATATTAGAATGACCACACAACAAAGGTGAATGTTTCTACATTACAAAATCTGCTCTTTTTACAATATGCACACTACTTATAGTCTGCTGATGCACAAAAGATTCAGAAGAAGTTATTAGAATTTGCAAATACAAGGAAACAGTCAGAAGTAACAGATATGACAAACATACCGATGTCTTGGCCTAGACTGGACTGCAGCAGCTCTTGCCGGCTTATAAACATTACTGTGCCCTGCACTACCATATGAAGCTTCACTCGATTCATCCACCTGCATCAACACACAGACAGTCAATAATAACAAGAACCAAAATAATTTGGTAAAAAGTGGAATCACTGTCACAAGTCCGCAAAATCCCTCGTTTTTATTTGACATGTGGCAGCATGGGACTGATGGTTTAGCAATTTGGCTCGGTTCATTACGATGAATATAGCACAAGCACCAGGCGACCGCCACACTTTAAACCAAGCTGATAAGCTTGAGGCACAGATCTACCTAAACTGGCACATTTCATTCACTATCATTAATTTATACTACTAACTCACACACAGCAAAAACCTGTATATCACAAACACTTATGGCACAGTTTATAACAGATAGGCTGCAATTCAGAATGCTGTGTTTGAGAAATGCCATAATCATAATAGTAGGAGTAGTAGCATTTGTTGTTGTTGTTACTATTGTAGCAGTGCTATAAGTACCATGCTGGCAGAATGCTGTGGCTGCGAAGTGTCATAATCACTGCCGATCGTCCACTGCACAAGATCATCTCTGGACATTGTTCTGTACTCGTCACCAACAGGTGACCGAGACCTATAGACGGTGCCGTGTCTGGTGTGTGCAGACATGCCCCCACCGGGGGATGACATCACGTGTCTTGTAGTCGTCCGAGGTGAATTCGACGCAGCTAATGGCGAGTCTCTGTGCACACAGCCCCAAGCTGACTTTTTATTTCAATCATCGGCTAAATTGTCAAAATTCATGGCTGTTTTTCCGCTATGCTGAAAAAGCATGTGATGTGAAATTTATGGCTAAGATAACTTGCAAAATTTTCAATTTATGGCTAAGCTGAAAAATTGCACAGTTATATACTGATGGCAAAAATTTGGTGAAAATTCTGTATTTCGATATTTTGCATTTTTAGAAATTTGTATGCGATGAACTAACTAATATGTAACAGTTTTAATTAACACTATAATTATAAATCAAACAAAATGGTCCATTTTCTGTGCTGACATTCATATTTTATTTCATCAAGTTATAATTTTTAAGAAGGCTTAAAGTATTTGCACTTACAGCAGTTTTGTTACTAAGCCAAAAATATACGATAGTTTTACATTTGTGTGGAATGAATTTGGCTTCACAGCTAACGGCAGTGGCTAGTCTCTGGAACTGCCATCGGCTCTTGATGATGCGATTGTACTGTGCTCCATTCTACACTGTGTCTCAGAAATAAACAATCAAAATTGTTTTTGTCATAACTTTGTCAAATTTTTAACAACTTTAATAATTTTTGGCACGTTGATGGCAAAGACGACAGAATTATGTAAGGTGCACTCTTTTTCCACCTCACCTAATTTATGTCAATGCACTACCATGTGAAACATAGATGCTCCAAATTGTTGCATAATGCTGTAACGAGTTAATAAGCACAAAATACACTAAAATATAAATAATTTAACGGAATTATAAGTTTCTATAACAACTCGCTTGCAAATTAAAATTTATGCCAAAGTGTGCTCCGCATACAAAGACGCAATGGCTTAGATGCAACGCCAATGGCTGATAGCAGAATCAATGATTGACTGATCAAATGCATTCACTCATCGATTAGACGTGTTTTAAGCTCATCAGCCAGCTATTTTATAATCTGCTGCTAAAGATGTTTTAAGCATAAAATATTTAATACCTCAAAATTATTAAACCACGTTGCACCCTTTGTCGAATTGATGATGCAAAGGTGAGCCACCTGATACAAATAATTGCCACGTAATGTCACAATTTGGAGCATCTGTGTTTCACACGGTAGTGCGTGGACAAATTAGGTGAGGTGGTAAATAAGTGCACCGTACATAATAATATCATCTTGGCAATCTTTACGCCAAAAATTACCAAAGTTGGTGGAAATTTGACAAAATTATGCAAAAAACAATTTTGCCTATTTTTTGAGACATGGTGTATAGTGTACTAAAAGCTACTAATGTGACTTCATGGGAAAGCGGTAGTTTATCTTATGTCATTACAAATGACATAAAGATTGTTGCTGTTGGGTCTCAAAAATGACTACCAGCAACTGCAGTTTCATTGGTTCAAACCACTAAGCCAGCTGCTAAGGCTCAGCGATCCAACCAGCCACTAGCTGAACAGCTTAGGGCCGGTTTCTGGATCTTTTAGTTAACCAATCAGTTAGCAAACCGTCCGTTAAAGGGAAACTATCATGAAAAATCATAATTTAGATAAACCCAGAAACTAAAACAATAGCATGTCTTTTTTCATGTGTAGCGAAATTCGCACACATAATGTGCATAAAAATAACGTAAATTGCTTTTATTTGTGAGCGAAATTACCAGATCTGAAGTGAACAAAAGAGTCAAAACAGTTTGGCATCAATGATGCGCGCGTTGCGTGTGAGTCCGCGTGTGGACCGGAATCCGCAGAATATTTCTGATCCATGTATGAAATGCGAAATCTCTCTTTGACGAAAGTTGCTGGTTTTCATAGGTAAATATTGTGGGCAACTATGGGCAATTTTTTATTTTGTTTTAGCCATTAAATACGTGACTTTTTCACGTATGAATCATTTTTATCAAGTGTTGCAGCTTTAGATAACTGGGCCTATAATAGACACTATTGGTCTGAGATGAACTTTCAATTCACATGGTACTAAACACTGTGGATGCAAACAGACTGTTCATAAAAGTTTGCATACTGCTGCAAATGCGGGTCTCAAATCAGAATCTGCGGACGGGCGTGGACTCAAAAGTCGAAAATCTGCACATCTTTGCTGCTGAGCTATAGTGTGAGGCCGGTGAGCATAATCGACTGTCTACGCGCAAGATTTCAGTGACGAAATTGTGACAGTATGTTTAACAAGCCATAACAATTCAAACGTAGACAATTAAGAATTGATTCATCTACAAGACGGCCGACTGTCTTGGCATAAAACGGACGTACGATGTTGGAATCAGCCGATTTATTGGCGCTTGTTTGGCGCGCATTATCCAACTCTGCAGACGGCCTGCAGCTTTTAATGTTTTGGCAGACGGTGCAGGGCGATCCCCAGAGTGTCCTGGTGATTGGAAAATCCTGTTCCCCGACATAGTATTCGATCAAAATCTCATCGAAATTGATCAAAATCCTATTCGCCTCACGTTATTTTTGGCTGCTCTTTGTACCAATGACGTCATCAGTACCAAGCGACTGCGCAAGTGTGTCATACAGTATGTTTTGTGTCGAATTGTAAAAATGATTAAAGTTCACTTTTTTGCAACAATCAGTCAAAATTTGTTCAAGATTGGCTCGCCATAAATTCTATCTTGTTTATATGTTCAGGTATGTCATTTATTCCAAAATGACACACTAACGCAGCTGTTAACCCTTCTATGCCTAAGCTTTTTCGACAGCCTTCCCAGCCTAAGAGGAAGTTGATTTGACCCCCTCCACCAATAGTCGCAATTTGCTTGATATTTTGCAGCATTTTACACATCACTTGAATGGATTTTGGAACAGGACATCAGATCTGTCTGCGATAAATTTTTTTGTAAAAAAAAGTAAGTAAGTAAGTAAGTAAGTAAAACATTAATTTATATAGCGCATAAGGTCAAAATTAACCGTTTTTTCTTTTGTCTGAAGGTAAAATATATTTTAAGTATTTTGTATTGCAGAAACGCATTAACTATTCAGATAAACAACAAATAAACACAAAAAATAAGAAAAATGCCATTAATTATAATTTTCAGCATCAACAGCAATACCGGGGAGCTAATTTATCGGTATTATCCAATATATTCTAGAACCTAAAAATCCTGACCTTTTAACGGTAAGGAGTGTGTAATACGTCAAAAATGCCTTTGATGCTTAGGAACAGATACACAATATATACTGGTGCTATCGGCGCAACAAAAAATAATTCTTAAAAAACTGCCGGAGGGAGTCGTTTTGACCCCCTCCTCAGGCATAAAAGGGTTAAGGCTCCAGACCAGTTGTAAATGGTTCTAGGAACTAGCAGTGGTTTGAAATCTACCTGTGCATGTTGATGTCTGGAGACCAGCTGGTGCTGTGGGCGGCTGGACTCTGGACACCACGACTCAAGCTGCTGCTATACAGACTCCGATCATCACGATCACTGTGATGTGAACTCGCCTTCACACTCCTAACAATGTTCACACACACAATGCATGTAGACATGTGCACACCTAATATCACAAGTCAAAGTAATTTAGCAAATGGCGGAATCGTGGTGGCAAGTCCACCCAACTCCTGATTTGCATTCATTATGTGATAGCATATGACTGACAGTTTGTCGGCAATTTGCAATTGCATGATTTGGCTGGACGGTTCAACCTCTTGATCTCCACTTGTCATGTAGTTTGATATCACAACTCAGACACGCTGGCACTGATGTAGTGTGAATGGTCTGTAACTGAGAGCTCTTTGTAGAAACCTGCTGATGTATGGGAGACAAATAATGCATGAGAATATACGTCAAACAGCCCTTAGTCCTGTCACCACAGCTACGATGAACTAATACAGTAAATAATCAATACATAAGCAAGTTTTATGCAACACAAGACTAAGCTTGCATGATCAGCACGACAATAAGTCTTACCATCTGCTCACTCAAAATACAAAAATTAATAACAAGTAAAAACAAACAAATGAAAAAGAAATTGGTAGCAAAATTACCATTGCCAGAACCCATTATTACAATATTACACACATATGTATTTATACTAATCACTAAAAAATCATGAGCCTCTGTTGCTCTTGCTACAGATACTACTACTACTGTTACTATTAGTGTGCTAGTGGAACAATGCAACCATCCATTTTTGGAAGTTATTACAACAAGCAATGTTTTTTAATCACTGGAGTCCTCAGCACAGCTTCAGTGAGAACAATACAATGAATATGGTCTTCAAACACCACCCTACTATAGCTAAATTTCACAAATTTAGAACTATACCATTTGCGCTGGGTAAACTTTCAACATGCATTTTGCATCAGTGTCAGCATTGCAGTCAGTGACACTTAGTGCACACTAGCAACGAACTAAATCAAAGCACAATAATGAACTTCAACAAAGTAGCACAACTGACAATCCCTTAGCACAACTGGAAAATAAAAAAAACAGAACACAACGTCTGCAAACACTATCTTAATGCAGCAACATATGACACCAATACTAAAAAAGAAATCTATGAAATAACATCCAATGCAAACATAATAAGAAAAACTCATGCATATACAAAGACGCACAAACATTGCGCGAATGCGTGCACTGTGTGGTTGGTGGCATGGTGAAGCAATTGCTTGTTGTGTCTGATCAACAAAGTTACTCTACACTGGGATCTGTTAGTACTTGGATGGCAGGTAAATCATCTCACTAAAGGCCAGTTTCTGGATCTTTTAGTTAACTGATCAGTTAGTAAACCATCTGTTAATTGTAACTCGCTAGTTAAGTTTGTGTGCATTTCTGAACAAAACCTTGACTGGCCGTTAGCTAACTGAACGGTATAGTTGCTTAGCAACGATGCCTAGCGAAGGCGGGTGTCATGAATATTAACGAGCGCAAGCGCTCGTCAGCCAGCCCACGAGCCAGCCAAGCAATAGCGGACGGCCATTTTGTCCATCCATTCATGAATGAATTTTGTAGTAAAATTTGTAGCAGCAAACGTCCCCTTGAGCGTTTTGAAGACTTTGCTATGCGGTAAAATCACTGTATAGTGTCACATTCGTCAATAAACTGCTTGCAAAATGGTACAAAAGTTGCGTTAAATACAATAACTACGTTCGACGGTTAGCTAACTGGCCGATTTCGGCCAGTTAAATTTTTGGCCATTTTGATCATTGGTTAGTGCAACGGGAAATGCGAGTTATGCAAATCTGTCAGTTAACACTAACTTGACTGTCCAGTTAAGATCCAGAAACCGGCCCTCAGTCTTCTATACTCTGTGAGTGACTAGGGTTTAACGTCCCACCCGACACAGTACAGGTCATTTCGGGATGGCCTTTTCAGGCAGAATGGACACAAACACAATAATGAAATGGTAAGTTTAAACTTTATAATAAACAGAAAGCTTAACCTTTACAGAAACACAAAACACAAAAATGAGGTTAACCTAAAATTGTAAGAACTCCATTTTACACATGCATATGTAATTAACATAATGGTAGTTCTAATAATGTGAGATGGTAAAATGCATATCAGCTTTTCATGGTGAATGTAGTACTACAGCTGCCAGTTTAGGCTCATTAGTTTGGTCTGAAGAATGGCAGCTGTCTTCATGTAGCAAAAGATTTCGCATAGGCAGTAAACAGCTATTTAAACTAGGCCTGTTGCGTGGGAGCTCATACCCAGTGGCACTTTGAGCCAGCGAGGGCGGAGCCCAATTAAGCTAGCATACAGTCCAAGTCGGCCGGATGGCCGGCTCAAATTAACAGCCAGCGCCTTTAACTGACTGGCCCAGTATATCTGCAGTCTTGGCCACAGGGCCTACTATTGTGCAGAACTTGCCGTTTCTTCCCTAGCGATGGCCATAACCACCGACAGTACTCATTTTACCATCCCACGGAGGGTAGAAGGCTGAGTCGACCTAGTTAGCCGTCGACCTAGTTAGCTAGTGAGTCGACCTCCGTACTGTAGACAGTCACCCATCTAAGTACTAACTGGGAGCAGCGTAGAATAACTTTGTTGATCGGCTGAAATGTGTTACCGCTCTGCCAAGCCACCAACCACCAGATTAAGCTCATCAGTTTGGTGCGAAGATTGGCAGCTGTCTTACACTCATCCTAAATTCATCAAATGAACTGGCTAAACTCTCACAGTAGCTGAGTCATGATGACAGCACCATAAACACGGATATTCACTATTACTGATAATACTATAACAATATAGTAAGACCTGTACAATAGTACAAACAAATTAACAAATGAAGCATAAAGAAAACATGACTCACAAACTATATGAACTTATGACAAATGAAAAATAAACAAAATACTGGTTGACCACTTTCGTAAACTAAATCGAGCACAATGGAACAGCTCTTTGAACACAAAACCGTAAACCGTCTATTGACAAAATTACTGGCAATGACACAAAATGATTTCGTTTTTAAAACAAGTGACTGAAGAGAACAAATTGGGAAAAGCATAATAACTGCACCATAAAATAGGTAAAAGTGTTTTACCAGTGTGATAGCAAGATATGCCAAAAAACAACAAAGAAAACAAAAAAAATCAATAACACAATCAAAAGTACCAACACCATCTACAACAGCTTTTGTGCTGAAAGTTCATACAATGACACAATGACACAATATCAAAGCAGCCACACCATGTTATCAATCATACCATTCATGGCCGTCATAACTTAAGTTAGCCGATGGAGATCGCCGTCGCGACCTCTGTGGCTTATACAGTTCTGCGGTGGAATACCGTAGATTGTCTCTTGACATAGGACCACCATGACTAGTGTTCTCCGGACTGTTACATATGTGTGCACACTGTTAATGTTATCTTAAAATGATAATTAATAAACAAATAATAGACTATGTAATAATGAGTTAGTGATTTGCTTGAGCTAACGCCATCAATTCATCCTGCATCGACTGTCTGGACCAACAACCATCCAAGTTAGTTACGATCTTATCTTGGATTGCAACCCTTGGAATCTTTACTAACAAGAGTATAAAACATAACAGTAAAAATAATAACAATATTATATACAATAATTTACTTTATGTAAAAAAAGACTTCAGAGATGCTGGAACAGGCAAGTAAGTAAGTAAGTAAATGATTTATAAAGCGCCAAAGTCTCAGAAAGAATCAGGGCGCAAGACCAAGTAAAAATTAAATCCATGGCTTATGAGCTGAAAGCCCAGCATTACAAACAAGTGTTACACTGACAGCTTCTGAAGAATGAAAGCAGGCAACTATAATTTCAAATCTTCCATAATCCAACAACCATAAAAAGCAACTGAATAACACAATACCTGTGCCTTCTTTGCTTTCCATGGGCATGAAGCCTCGCCGAGGTCACTGGTGATGCTTCCCGATGCTGCAAAGCATGGGGACTTTCATGCTGATACCCATGACCATCGGTCGTAAAATCCGACCTGTTTTTCACCGAGCTGTAGAGCCGATTTTCACCACTACTGTACGGTGACTCGTGCCTCGATCTCCACGCAGAAAACTCGGAAGATTCTCTGTCCGAAAGTCTTCTATATGGTGATTCATCAGGATACTTGTCACGAGTGTAAGACGGCTTCCTGGTCTCAACCGGGGACTGAGACTGTCCTGAAGTTTCCCTCTGGCTCCGGGGCTGACTTGCGGCAGATCTGGACCGTTCGCTGGCCTCTGAAGTTTCGGAAGATATCGAGTACACTGTGGAACCATCATGTGAGATGTCGCTGTATGGTGACCCCGGTCGGCTAGCCGAGGAATCACTGTCGTCACTGTCTCTGGACATGTGCCTCAAGGAATAATCAGAACTCGAGCTGCTTCCAACCTCTACACATTCTTCAACGACGTTCTCCGCATCTTCTATTATAACGACTGGTGCATCGCTGGCGTCCACCACCTCTTCTTCAACATCCTCTTTTCTTACCTCATCCACATAACCCGAGCCAGCCAGAAGATTCTTCTTCTCCGTGAATATTGACGTGAAATCGTCGGACATGTACTTGTGGTTGCGGGTGCGCTGTCGTCGCAGCTCACACTGTTTCTTCTGTACTTTCTTCTCTCGTAGCTCTTCTTTCAGTTGTGCTTTTGTCCTGCGCCTGGCACCTCCGCTTTTTATCGGACTGTCTTCGGTGGACAGTGCACCATTTTCACTGTGTACTGGTGCTTGCTTCACTGGGGACCGTTCCACTGCATCACTCCTAGAAGTCTCGTCGATGTTTGCTTCTTCCAGCACATCCGCGCTGGATGGATTCTCTGTTTCTGCAGCAGAACATCAGAAACAAACAATTTCCACACACGCTATTTGGTGTGAAGTGTGTTGTACGCAACTGAGGCAGTAAAACTTACACACTTGATTAATTAAGACTAAATAAACAGTCTGAGAAAAATCACCAAACCAGTAAAGTTTTGACCTATTTTGAAGAATGCAGGGTCTGACAGCCATTGAAGTGACGAAGGGCAAATTTATAATTGAATGTCTGGTTTTTCACATCTGAGAAAGCTGCCATACCTTATTTCATGACCTACTTTTGTCACCTATCTCTCACTGCAGTGTCTGGAGTATTACAACTGCAGCCCATAATCTCACTCCGCTCAAGTGTGACGACCAAAAAGTGGCTCAGGTCCGTGTACAGCATCAATTCTCCAGCAGAACACAGCGTCAATCACAGACATGACATAAGTAAGTTTCAACACGGTCCACAGTGTATTATGCCTCATTACACTCGCATAATACACCGTAAATGTTGTTGAAAACTATATATAAATCTTTCACATCAGGTATGAAGAAAATCCTTGCACCTGAAGCATTAGCTGAGATGGCTGTTGATGAAACACTTTCGGACACAGTTGATTTGTCGTGGCGTTTCTGTTCCAGTTCAGCTCTACGCTGCTGACGCCTCAAATATCTTTCCACCTTCTCCTTGGCCTGTGACAGTCACAGAAAGTAGACAATTGGCATTTGCCAATAGCACGTTTTTCTCAAGTTCATCCCTGTCAAGTCTCACGCATCTCCCGTGAATGCCACACGTTTTCAGTCAACTCACACTTCTCCAACCAAGTTTTATCTCACACATTTTTATTTTACTGTCTACTAAACATAGTTTTCTACGGCAGTAGTGGTAAACCTCCCTTTTAAACATAACAGTTCACACCAACTATTTTTGTTCATTGACAACTTAGCAACATTTGATTAGCGGTAGAAAAGTCAAAATTTTCAGAATGTTACCTACAAAAGCATTAAATTTGAACATTACTGCAATATAGGGATGTCAGTGATATGCATGCAATCGCACATTATGTCAAAACCCGCATATCGCATATTTTTCCGCATACAATGGCATTTTCAGCATCGCATATGTCGCATATGCAAAAATTTGCATATATTCAGTATTATTCACATATATGCCGCATATTTCCACTTATGCAATTGCATTTTCAGCATTTTCCTTGTCCAACATTGTTTTAAGACTACTAAATATTCTGGCGGCAAACGATTACCGGTATTGGCAATTAGACATTGAACAAATTGAAGTCAAAAATGTCAAAACTGTGCAGAAAAGGCCTATTAATAATAATGATTATGATTCTCCATCACTCGATTTTGCATATGCTGAAAATATGCGGAAAAATATGCTGCATATGCAGCATATATGCGCTGCATATTTCGCCAAATTCCGCATATTTTTCCGCATACTGTGCCTCCAAAAGTTCCGTATATTTTAAAAAAATTCTCCGCTATAAACCAACATCCCTAGCAATAAAATGTTCTTTGCCTAAATAATGACCACCCCCAAAATTATGCTAAATTTGATAGACTTGACTTAATTTGCATTCATCAATTTGGAGCCATGAATGAAGTGAGTGAGTAAGTGAGTAGGATTTAACGTTTCGTCTGACACAGTATAGGTCATTTCGGGGACGGCCTTTCCAGGCAGATGCACACAAACACATACTAATGGAACGTTAAGTTTAACCTTTACGACAAATAAACAGAAAGTTTAACCTTTACAGAAACACAAAACACAAGAAATGAGCTGAAATTAAAATTGTAAAAAAAACTCCATTATATGTGTGCATACGGCATATGTAATTAACAATAATTGTAGTTCTAATAATCTTCCCTGTTATCTTCCAGACAGTCATTAATTTCAGAATGTTGTCTATTGGAGAACAGGGGGCGAACGAATGGAGCAAGTGCTTAGTAGATATACAAGGTGCGGCAAAAAAAGTGGACCCCTAAAGTTTTTTGCCATTTTCTCAGCAACCGGTTGGAATTTTAACTTAAAATTTTACAGATTTATTTAATAAAACCTTCTACATCTAATGCCAAGTAAAATGTGATTCTGTTAAAAAACAACAAAGTTATAGAGTTTTTATCATGACCGACTACCAATTTTTCAGCATTCAAAAATGTTCCAGCTACAACACCAATTTAATAACATCGTTGAAACAACACAGCTAAATAATGATCAGATGCCAGAATTCCATTGTCACTGTGAATGTTCAAAGTGTTCATCACCAGCTCCAAGCTACAACACCAGCCTCCAGTCGCCTTATTTAAGAAATCTTTTACAGCCTTGTCGATTGGTCCCTGTAGCAGGTTGTCCCAAATAACCTGAAGTGCTTCCTTGAGTTCAGCGCTTGTTTTCGACTTTGATTTAAGCTTGCAGTACGCCTCCAATATTGCACCCCATACGCGATAGTCCACAGTTGGGTTTATATTCGGCGAATGTGGAGGCCATTGGTCTTTTGTGATGATATTTGGACAGCTGGCCCATGGCCAGTTCTGTGTGCTGCACGGCGTTGTGTGTGCTGACGTGCTGTCCTGCTGAAAAATGAATCTGGAGGGCAGCCAGCAATTGCGTTAAAGGAACGATAATTTAGTGATAATTTATAAACAATATAAATTACTGTTTATAAAAACGTCACCGTGACGTTATCGGCAGTAATGTGTAACCAGTTTTTCAAAATTAAATATCGTTTTTAGCTTGAACATTTTTTAATGCTAGAAATCGATAGGTGGTCATGTCAAAAAGTCTATAACTTCGTCACTTTTCAACAGAATCACATTTTATTTGGCAATTAGATTTAGAAGTTTTCTTTAAATAAAACTGTAAAATTTCATATTAAAATCTTAAACAGTTGCTGAGAAAATGGCTAAAAAACTTTAGGGGTCCGCTTTTATGCCGCACCCTGTACACCAATTATCAGTCATTTATGAGTCAATTTAGTGACAATCAGCCAATCTGCCAATAATCAGTATCGAAGGATTTTAGTACTGTTTTACTGGTAATGTGCTAAAGTGAGAGATGAGAAAGTATGAGAGAAATATGAGAGAAAATTTAAAAAACATTCACGATTTAACAGTACAAGACCAGCGATTGTTACTAACACAAAGTAAACTTGGTCAAAAAAGTCTGGTCTGCTTCCACTTCTGATAGAACTGGGTGTGTTTTGCCGTATGTTTAAGTTTTGTACAGGAATGTAACGAAAGCCCTTTAAAGGCACAAAATATTGCAGGGACAACTAAAATCATCAGTCATATAGTGTACCGTACAAACCATTCTGGCTCTGCTTTGCTCACGTGTCTCTTCATCGTCACTATCACTGTACATTGATTGCAGTCCAACATTCTTCAACTTCTGCTGCCCAGCATCTGACTCTTGCGGCAATTCATCCAGAACCGCATCTACTTTGCACCAACATACAACAGGGATCCGTTCTAATTCGCAGTGACATAAGCAATCTGTTTTAGACGTAAAATTAACAAAATTGCAGAATTCGGCATTTTAAGCCAAAAAATGTACACTTTTGGACTGTGACCAAATTTGGATGAAGATGGTTAAATGGCCACCAGTATGACGAAAAAATTGCCAAATTCTTTCACATTAACTGGCACAGTACTAGCACATATATGATTTCAAAATCAAATCAGTGCATATTTGTCTGTTTGCAAATTATATACCTTATAATAGGAAAAAATTTTGGATGGATGAAACATGACGTTTTGGATAACACATTTCTTATGTCAGAACTAATTTAACATTAGTTTTGAATTGCAACAACCACATTTTAACAAGAAAATATTTTGTGACCCAATTTCAGATAAACAGACCAGGGTCACAGAGGTAACGCAGGATTCTGACACAAAAACAACTTAAAACCAATCACACCTCACACTATCGTGTGAGTGTTGTAAGGACGACATTCAAAGTTTATGGGAAAAGACAAACTTTGACCCTCAGCCAACCCAAAACCCCTGAACCAATCATCACCAAATTTCATTGGCGTGATTACGTCATGGACCACCAAAAAAAATTTGGGCTCAATCCACCCAGAGTTTTTTACTCCTTATATAGGTGAAATATACACCCCTCCTGTTCGAAATTTACTATACTTTTTTTGGTTCTTGAACACGCCTACAGGTGAGTCCGTTAAACCAATTTTTACACTTAATATGTCAAATAATGCAGTTCTGCACAAGGAACTGCCTTTTTATTGTTATAAAATAATAAATTTATTTTTCACTTATTTATTCAAAAAATTCAAAAATATTACAATGGCACCTAAGGGGAAAATTTTTAAATTCTTTAAACTGTCATAACTTCGGTTGTGTGCAAGATAGAGTCGTAATTTTTGGTTCTAGGATATGGTTTTCGAGGACAACCTAATTAACGGTGACATTTATATTTACCCCCGGTTGACCCCCGTTGCCATGGCAACAAAATTTCGGACAAAATTGGCTACATGCAGTTAAGGCCTAAAAATGGCTAGCACATGGATAAGTTCACGTTCTTATTAGACAACAACAATGTCCAGTCACTTTATTATCCGGCCATCCATCTGTGCATTCTACATGCATTCATAGCTCAAGCAATAAGGCATAAAAATCCAAGATTGATGTAAATGTTTTCTATGGCACAGTAGCTGCTACAGCATCTTTCAGCTTTAAAGTGTCTAATGTCAGGGTTAGGATTGTGCTGTGCAGTTGTACAGTTTGTATGCATATTGCATAGGCCTATGAGTGTGCAGTTAGCTGAATATTGTGTCGGCACAGGGTCATATTTTCGCTTCCTTGTTAGGTCTACCATTAGCTAAACCATAAACTAACAAAAACATTTCCGGCTGCTACGCTAATCGGTAACCATTGGGCAAGTAGGCCTAATACGACAAATAACATCAAATGAAGAAGGCTTTAGACTATGTTAGTGATTACCAACTAAAGTCAGCTTGTAAGGACGCCATATGCATAGCC
>Ga0056128_1004276_pt1 | contig 17818 bp, 14 predicted proteins | sample WorMetLIZISLAND2_FD_71113 | JGI IMG/M metagenome (GOLD analysis project Ga0056128, IMG submission 71113) | Marine gutless worms symbiont microbial communities from Max Planck institute for Marine Microbiology, Germany - Olavius geniculatus... ... | reverse complement strand
GGAGAGCGAGGAGACACTGGATATAGGCAGCTGCTGAAACCCATTTCAGCTGACTTATCTCGGCCATTTCAATCTGGACAGGTCAGCACAACTCCATATCTTTCTGCTAATCATTTGTTGCTAGAAGTATGTTGTCGTGTGCCAGTAATTCATGCTCACTCATATGTAATAGGTCTACTTTTGAAATTTGCAGCATATTTGTCCAGTATGTCACTATTGGATGATGTATGGTTACTGTGTCACATAATTACCGACGTAAGAATTTTGGAAAAATATTTTCATGTGTTTTAACTGATAATTTTAAAAACTGTTTAGGTTGACGTCTTTGAAGTAGTTGCTGTTGATTTGATGAACGTGACGCGAGTTATTGTCGGCCATAATGAGAAAAAAGAAGGACGTGGCTGGTTGCTGCGAAAAGTCCGTGTTTGTGTTGCTGACGCTGAGGCTGATTCAGCACATAGCTTCTGGACGTTTCCATGTGATGAGTTTGTATTAACATATTATGTTTATTTTGTTCGTTTAATTTGTGTTGCTTTTTAGTATTTGTTGACTTTTGTAGAATTATGATATTTAGTTATTATTGTGGATGTGAAATGAACAACTAAAATAAACACGTAAGCGACAAACATCGACAGCTGTATTTTGGCGTTTATTACGTTTTAATTGGTGTGGTGGTTAAAAATGTAAACTTTTGATGTGATGTGTAGGTGGTTTGACAGTGGTAAAGTCGACGGACTGATTGAAAGAGAACTTAACGTTGTTTATTATGTGCAAACGCCACCACCACAATTTCAGGAACCGATGGAGAAAGAGCAGCAAGGTTAACTTTCATCATTAGTTAATTACCCACAATTGTTGTTACGGAGTACACACAGCCTGTTTTGCTTGGGGTAAAAACACGAACAGACGCTTAGTGAGGCAACGGAAAACGCAAGACGTGGATCATCGCCGGTCTCTTTTGCTCTCTCTTAGCGTGTTGCGTATACTTTTGGCTGCGTTCCAGTAGGTGAACACGACTTTGTGAAAAAACTTGTGTTAGTTTTGCTGTCTATGCGGATTATTTTTACATACCGACGACGCGTTTCTTTCACTTATTTTGTTGCTGCGCTGTCTTCACTGTAGGCCTACACTGCAAGGCGTCCGTGTGAGCGCCGATAGAAACTGCAAACAACTGTAGGCGCCGCTGTTTCATCTGGCAAATCAAGACTTGATACGTCGATCATTTTTCGATTTTTCTTCGGTTTACGAACGTGACGTATTTCTGACGTTCCGTTTTTTCCAGTCTTGTGTTATCATTTTAATGCTGCATTGTACAGTCTCGCATTTTTCAGTCTCTCGTTTTCATTACACTGTTTAATTAGAAAACGCCAATTTTGCTTATTTTTAATTGCGAATCTATGAGAATCGACTGTAATAATCTCGATTACAGTGAATTCCGACTGCCGATAACCACAAAGAAACTACATGTTAAAAGCCTTTGTCGTAGCCGACTGTGAAGATTACGTGATCTTAGCTTGCACCGTTTTGATAGAATCGCACCGACGGACACGCGGACGAACAGACGGACGTCTCTGTGATAAAATGAAAAAATGAACTAAAAAAGTGGAATGAAAACCGGGAATTTAAATAAAAGCTGTTGGCTCCGGTTTTTATTTTATTTTATTTCAGTTTATTTAATTTTATTTCTGTCGGTGTGTACGCATCTTAAAATGCATTTAGCATTACGTGCTGTCACGCGTAAATAAATTAACTGTTTGATATATTTACTTATTAATTATTTGTATGTGTGTGTAGGCCTGCCAGAAGATTATTGGAAGGTGCTCATAATCAGTGGTACTTATTTTGGTGAGCCGCAGCCTAAAGTCATTGCTGCTGCTGCTGCTGAAGAGGATGCTGATGAAAACGACACAAACTCCAAACAGGCAAATGAAAAGGAAGCCGAACGAAACGATGCTTGTCAGCAGAATGACGGTGAAAATAATGGAGAGAACACAAACAATAATGCAGACAGCGATTCCGAGGACGACAAGTTTTCGAAGAAACGCAGCAAAAGTTCGAAGTATTTTGTTACACCACAGCCTCCGACCAGTCAGCTATTTCTGGAGATATATGGAGACCTTGGCAAAACCGGCCTTTTACCTCTTACTGCAGAAAACCCAGAAATGATCTCGTTTGAAGCTGGACAAGCCGATGAGTTTCAGGTAAAAGAGCGTATGTCTCGTGGATCTGTAATTTTTGAAATACGACTTATATGCTTTGTGATTCATACATAAAATTGACAGCAAACGGCAACCAAAATCTATCGGGAAGTTTTCGGAATCGCGTAATCATTTGTTTGTTAATTTTTTAAGGTTCGTTTTCCGGAGAATCTTGGTGAAATCTACAAGATGCGGATCGGCTTTGCCAGCAATACGAAACAAGAAGAGAACTGGATGCTTGACGCGGTAAGATGATTTGTGATATATGTCTACTTAGAGAACATTGTCTAGAAGTAGGCCTAGCTTTTTAATTTGAAATTTTTTAAAAATTATTTTTATAACCCCGGTAGTAAAGGTTCCCGGAGGTTAAAAGCAAAAGTTAAAAACAAAACCAAGTTGCTGGAGTGGCACTAATCCAATTCGGTAGGAACTGTAAAGGTTCCTTTGAAGGCTACCGAGTTGTAGCGCTGGACCGCCAAAGAGACTCGCTGAAATAAGTATGTGGTTTCGCGACAGTCTCCCGAGACATCTGACAACCTGCGGCCAAGCTCGTTGAAGAAGAAAATTTTAGTAGAATTGATCGGTCCAAGTGTTTCCAAAGCCAAAGGCTGGAATGTATGTGAAGGTGGAAGTAATGAATATTTGGCAGATTTTCTGGCCGCAGCATGCTCTGCTGCGCCACCTGGACCTGCAGAGAGCGTGAGATAGGATTCCGCTAGTGTATTGACTACAATGTCATCCATGCCATTGCTTTGCCAGCGTGCCAAGGAATCAAAGTGCTGCCGTCGGGGCGTTTACCATCAACTCTGACAAGACCAGATAGCTCTTTCACGGATGGGACGTTGGCCTTGCACAAAGCCCGCCAGATGAGATCGTTGATTTCGTGATGGCGAGCCATCCTGCCAAAGGCCAAACGACATGACAGGCCGTGAGACCCTCTAGCATCAGCCATCTTCCCGCAGGGACAGTCGTGGGGCGTGCAGAGGTCTACACCAAGTCTCAAACCAACTGCGACTATGACGGCCTCATTATCCAGACGTAGGCCGCAGGCGGAGATCGGAAGTGCGTGAAGCCAATCGCTGCTGTGTGGTGTAGAAACAGCTAAAAGCCTTGCCTGGTGGTAGCTGTAACTGTAGCTGCTCGAAACAAGGGCCTTGTCTGCCATGATGGCTGCAAAATCCCAGACTGTCTGCTTGGCAGATGCTGGAAATACAGGCAGGGGCATGGAGTGCAGAATAGACCACTCAACTTCATAGTCGGCAACATGAATGTCCACGGAAACAACAGCGTTGACGAGAATTTCATTCTGGAGATTGAGAGTGCCCGCAGCCGAAGCCAGAAAGGCGGAAAGTGCAAGCGGAGCAGCTCTACGGATTCCCAGACCTCCATCTCTCATCGGCAAACGCGCCTGCAGCCACTGGACATCTGACAAATTGCAGTTGGTTACAACCGTGAGACCTGATTTTAGGAGATTATCGAAAGTGGTCAGGGCCTGGTGACCGTGACATGGGGTACAACGCAAAATGTGCTGAATCTTCGGCGCACAAAAGCATGACCACAGCAAAACCAGCGCGTCATGGGCCTCGATGTGACTCAGGCGACTGATAGCCTTCGATAAATTGGAACAGCACATATCCAGCGCTGTGTCCAGGCTTTTGTTTGTCAACAACGGGGCCCCAAGCAACTTGGCTTCGTCCGGCGCTATTGACTTAAAAGAGCCTAGGACCGCTGACTTAATAGCGCTGCTCTGGGGATGCACAAGCTCACACGTCGCCACGTTGAGGTGGAGGCCCAGACTGGTGCCAGTGCTTGTCACCACAGCAATGTCACGGTCCACAACATCCTCCGGGTTACCCAGAGTGAAATCGTCCAAAAAGCCAGCAACGAGTGGAGATTGTAGAGAGTTCGGGAGCGGCTGGACTGTCAGGCAGAAAACTAGGGAGCCCAATGGGTCACCCTGCCGCGGGTCTTCCTCCGACCATATCACCTGCTCGTCAAATCACAATATAGAGTGATGGGTGTATGCCGAATGGCAGTAGTTGTAAATCTCTGGAATTTGTTGGGAAACGGCTTCAAGCATGGAATCACGATGCAGACAATTAAATGCGTTTGAAAAGTCCAGCTTGGCAATGACAGATCCTGGCTGTAGAGAACCAAGAAAACGAAGAGTAGCATGAACTGCTGCTTCACAGCCGCCCTTAACACCCGCTCCCATCTGACGTGGCGCAAGTAGGGAGCAAGCTTGGACGCTGCGAAAGAGTTGGCACATTTGGAAGCCAGTCTGCGCAAAGTGAACCCAACTGCAATGGGACGGATGCCACCCGACTTTCTTGTTGAACGCCATTAGACGCCCGCCGAACAGGACGGAAGTCATATCTAAATGACATTTTCCCTGCAAGAGGAGATTTGGAATTTGAAACAATTTGAAAGTTGTTTTTTAAAACTTTTTTTATATTCTGATGCTGGCAAGTTGCTTGTCGTGTGTACTTTAAAAAATAATTGAATTAATACTGTCAACTGGAGGGACGGACTGCCACCTTTTCTGCAGTAGGGTAGACAATGCGCATTGTCTTTACTGTTGCCTATTCATTTCCGTCTACTGGCTTTGCAGTTGGATGAACGAATACCGGCTGTTGTTAAGGTGACAAGAGCAGCCGTGTATTTGCTGTTATGGAAGTTAATGGATGTGCGATAAATTGCTGAAATATTTCAACAACAAGTACAGTAACTAAAAACCTTTCTGGCACTTTATTGTTGTTTTACTGCAAGTCGTTAACACGAGCTTGATAACTGAAAATTTCAGGCAAAACTCTCATCGTCAGTCATTGTTCTGCAGCTGCTCAAAAACTGTGCGCTGTGTTTCGTAGGTGATATTACATAATCCGAGAACAGGCCATCAGTACGTATTCGAGCTGAAAGATCGGTTGATTCGCGATGAAGAATTCGATGGATGGAAAGAAATTCCTTTGACGCAAGATAATCTTTGTGTTTGGAGTGCAGCTGACACTTGTCTTTCAGGTTTACTGTTTCAAACCTTGTAGACACTTTTATTGTTTGCAGATAATAATAGTCCATCTTTAACCGGTTATAAAAAGAATTTTATTTACATTATTCATTCACGATGATTAACCTATGTTATTAACAAAATTGACTATTGTCTTAAGTCATGTATGATTCGTGCAGCCATTCATGATTTTGTGCGAGAGGGAATATTTTTTTAATCAGTGAGGGAATGACTGTTTTGTGACACAGTTTACACGTATGAAGTGGAAGTCTTTACTGGAGTTGAGTCGAACACTGAAATGAACGCCAACGTTCACATTACGCTACTGGGCGAGCGCGGAGACACTGGCAGAAGACGTCTACTCAAACCAATCACGTATACATCTGACCAAAAGTTTCGCCCAGAGCAGGTCGTCTTTATATGACTATCCTTTTATTCTAGAAAGAAGAAAGATTGTCATGTCAATTTTACAACAGACTGCACTTTGAACACACAACTGAATAGTGTAATATAAGCAAATGTTTGTAATCACATTGCATAATAACGGCTAGCAGTGTTTTTCTAGTTACACGAGATTATGTCGTTTGAAAATTAGATTTAAACGTTAATTTTTCAAGATTCTACAAAATTTAAGTTTGTTGAAACAACAATTATGATGTTTGTATATATGTCTAATAAAACAGCGACTATTCTACAAATCGAGTCATATATTTTACATATTACTCTTTATTGATTTGTGGCGTTGTAGAAAGATGTTTTTGAACTAGAAGCAGTCGATCTTCTTGACGTGAAGAAAGTCGTTGTCGGTCATGACGCAGTGATCGCCGGTGAAGGATGGTTTCTCGACCGGATAATTGTACACGTCAATGTGCCGCAGTGTGTCAAGAGATACGTCTTTCCGTGCAACAGGTCTGTGACTGCAGCAGCAGCAGCAGCAGGTTCAGCGTGCTTGACTTGCGATGATGTTGATAAACTTGATAAACAGTCAAGTTGTCTGAGAAGGCAGTTCAGTGCATAAGTACGGAATCGATCAATTAGTCTAACAATAGTCTAAGAATAAGCTACTCCATAAATATAATCTAACTTTAATTCGGCAAAAAGTTGGACTGATATGGACTGTTTTTGTTTTTGTTCAGATGGCTTGATGTTCAAGAAGATGATGGTTGTACAGAACGTGAGCTCGACGTTTGTGCTGGTAGGTTTGCCATGTAGTAAACTTTAAGCTAAAAATTTGTTAAATCAAATTATAATATTACCATATTGAATTGCTATTTTATATCTTTGGTATTTTGGGTTATGCTTAAGTCTAATAAGACTGAGATTATAATGCTGAGATTATTAGTAGGGTTGAGCAATATTCTTCATCGGTTTACAGTTGAACGAGTTGCTTGAATTTTCCTGTTGCTGTAGGTCTATGGAAGGTGGAAGTTGTCACGGGAAAGCCACAAAGCACTATTGACAGCGAGCAACAAGCGACAGCAGCAACTGGCGACAGTCAGAAAGAAACCAACATCATTGCAGGAGACGAATCGAATACCCAGGAGAAACCTGGATCCGAGGACGAGAATCGAGATAAAACAGATGATACGAAGACAGAGGCTGAGCAGCCGCTGAAATCAAAGAACGACTGTGATGGCGATGAAAACACAGATCACAACGCAGAGAATTGGAACGAAAACGAAAAACAAGTCAAAGCAACGCAGCGTGACGTGCCATTTCCACCGACTTGTCGTCCGGTGATTGTTTTGTACGGAGATCAAGGAAAGACTCAGCCGCTGTACCTTGGCGACAACCAATCACTGACTGAGATAAAGTTTCAGCCCGGAATTGTCGACAAATTTAGTGTGAGTCAGTGTATTACAATTTTTTATTAATGAGTTAATAGTTAACGCATGTACGTTGTTTTTTAAAATTAAAGTTAGTTTTTTTATTTGTTGGTACCCCGTTAAACACTGCTTTGCGTTTAGAAACGGACCCGTAAAATAAAGTGATTCCGTGCAACATTGGTGTAAAAAGCTTTCGTTTCGTTGATTCGTGTTAAAAGTACTTACATTCTATTTTTAATTTCAGGTAAACACTTATGATGATCCTGGCAAAATCTACAAAGTTCGCGTAGGCTTTGCTGATGACTCGGATGAAGATCAGAAATGGCTGCTGAATAAGGTGAAAAGATTCGCATTTCTCTTGAGATTAAACTAACAGTTAAGTGTTTTACAAACTTGTGCATAGGAGATTACAGTGCATTATTTTGCTTTTGCTTTTAGTATTTGTAGTGTTTTACCGACAACTGTGATTACGTTTTCTTTGTTATTTGCTGCAGTGTTAACTGAAATTTTTGCTGTGCTGCATGCTACCTGATTTTACTGTTTTAAAGATTTTCAAATATATTGATTTAGAGTTTATTGTTTTCTGTACTTTTTGTTGCAAATGAAGGTTATTGGTGAGCACAGCATGTCTAAACGTCTGGAATAATTGCAGATGAGAGTAGAAGACATGCTCACGGACAATGCGTATACATTTGAAACGCAAGAAGAACTGGTGCGTAACAGCGAGTCTGACGGTTGGAAAGAAATTCCGGTCAAAGTTGGTGCTCTGACTAACGACCAGACGACAGATGACGGTCAGCAACCAGCGCATCGTGACGTCAGTGATGATGCTGAAGATAAAGATACGTCCGCAGCTGGAGATGCTGCTGCTGAATTGATACAATCACAGCAGTCTGAGCCGCAGCTTTCAGGTACAGATCTGATTTTCCTTGCCATTTTGCTGTCGTTCTCGTTCCGGCATATGACATAGGCCTAAATATTATTAAGCAAATTAAAAATGTGTTTTATAATATTACTTTCGTTGGTTGCACGTCCGGTAACACGCCGTGCCACTTACTGGCACTTACATTACATAATGCCGATTAGTTGGTTATTGAAATCAAATTAGTGTAACTCTACAGTAAAAACTACTGCATTTTGTTGTCTCTGCGTTAATTTTTATCTTGTTGTTATTTTTCTATTTTTGTGCTTTTATGTCATTGTGTGTTTGTTTGTGCTAGCTAAAGGTTGAAATGGTTTGTCTGTCTGTCACACAGTATACACGTACGTAGTGGAGGTATACACGGGTGAACAGGAGCAGGCCGGTACAGACGCCAACGTCCATTTGATGCTCGTCGGACATCGAGGCGACACTGGATCGAGGAAACTACTTAAGTCTTTGGGATTTGCCGATAAGAAGTTCCAACCAGGACAGGTTTGCTGCATACTTTGACGTCATGCACATTTTGCTTTTCTAGTAAACCAAAACCGGTATGTTTCCAGCATGGTTTATTTTAAGTTCGCTGTATATTACTGGAGTTGGATTTTACATGATAGATTGTGCTTTTGACTCAGACTTGTACGTGCTGGGTGACAAAAACGTTCACCTGGCAAAAAGCTTTGTCTCACTAATTCGCCAACATTTACTTTTAGATGATCTGGCCTAACGTGATAAAATTGATTAAAACCGGTAAACAAAAATCGACAGCAACAGTAGTGGTGGCGATGTTGATTGTAGTAGGAGCAGCGGCAGCAGCATTAGTAGTAGCCACAGTGGCAGTTATGCACTGCAGGCAAATCAGTGGACGTTATTCACACCCTTACACGTTCATCAGCGTTTCAAAATGTTCTCTCATCATAGTGTAATGTCATTATTAACTGTAGACCCAACGTGATGGCATAGTTACGCTACAATTGCTGCATGTTTTTTTGTGGCAGGTGGATTTCTTCGCCGTGGATGCAGTCGACCTTGATGACGTCGAGAGCATCATCGTCGGTCATGACAATACTCAGCCAGGCTCCGGGTGGTTTCTCGACAAAGTCGTCGTCTACTCACCATACGCACGCGGTCTCAAGATGTTCACGTTCCACTGCAACAGGTCACTCGCAGGCGCTGTGTCTGCTTAGAATATTATAGGACCTAGAGTCTGTCCGCTGCATACGCTGCATATCTCATATACGTTGTTACAGTTGTTTATCTCGTATAACTGTAGGCTTTGCGTAGGCCAGATGATAAATCGCAATGAATTCATTATGAGGAAACCAGACGAAATGAAACTAATACATTATGCTTTGTGATAAATGTGACAATTTACGATAAACTTAACCAAATCTCAATTAAGTTGTTGATATGGATAAACTTTTAGACACTTGTAGGGGCCTATTTGACCTGACAATATGTTAGGTTTATGTGAAGTTTTAATAAAGTTGCCGCCACTTTTATGAGCGGAGAAATGTAAGTTAATAACTTAGTAGGCTATTGTATTGTGTGATGGACGATGATGGTCATGTCAGTGACATCCGTGAAGAAACAAAAAAACTGTCAACCCAGGGTTGACATATTACGCGAACGTCCGCATTGCACTATTCTAACCTTAACCTTCAACGTGACCTTTGACAACAATCAACACATTGGCCATTTCTGCTTCTGGGAACGTTCGCAAAAATTGTTTTACGTTTTATTTTGCTTTCGAACAGACAGACGAACGGACAGTACTCGCCACGGCATATGATGATGATGAATAATAATAATAATCACTGACTTGAAATCAAACTGTTCAGTATGCGTATTGCGTACACACAGGTGGTTAGACACGTCAGAAGATGATGGGTTAATTGAACGTCAACTAGATGTCATTGCACAAGGTTATCGTTTATTATTGTATTTTTCTAGCACTTCAGTTGCGATGTGAGGATATCGGTAAAATAATGTTTAACTTTGCAACCATTTGGCAAAAACTTGGCAGTTATTTCCACTATTCTACGTGTTGTATCCAGCCTATTCGTTTTTTTGGTGCATTGTATTTTTTGTTTTGGTTTATTTATGGCTATTTATTTGACTGTCGCGCACTGACGCTATGACGGCACTCTTAGTTGCTCAGACGCTGTGAGTTTGTCTGTCTATTGTACCGTTTGCGTTTCGGCACCACGGTGTGCCCTGTTGGTCGCACGGAACGCGTGCTTGCAGTTTTTTTCCGTCTCGCGATCGCCGCCGCTCGCCGCTTCGATTAATCCGTGCGTGGGGGTCAAAGACGACATAATCATTTCTAGCACTTAACAGCAGCAGCTGCTGCTGCACGTCGCTCTGTCAGTCCTTCTGTCCGTAGTCAGTATGACGTCAATACCGTCGGTCTGGCGGTATCACGTTAAATAGTTTCCCCCATTACAAAGTCTCCCTTGCCGTGACAGAGTATCCCCAGGCAGTGAGCGCACTACGCGGCACGCGCAAGCGGCATGGAGCGACCCGGCGACCGGTGGCTTGTCGGGCGACTTTTATCAGCTGCCTCCACTGTGGCAATCCGAACGATTGTGTGACGTTTTATGTCCCTCATTTCGCGATCTTTAATGCCTGGGCTCGACCAGTTCTGGCTCATCTTGTTTTATTTATTTATTTCTGTGGCCTTAGTCGACAGCCAGATTGATGCCTATTGGCTTGTTTATTTATGGTGCACTGAACTCGTTCATGGTTGTTAGGCCATCCAAAACGCAGCTTTTATTATCTCCGCCAATGGAACGAAGTCAACATTGAAGGAGATTATGAGATTGGTTGTTCTGTCCGTGTGTCCGTGTTTGTGTCTGTGTACACGATGACTGGACAGAAACGGTGGCGCCCTCCTGTGAAAACTCTTACATTGGCGGAGATATGCACTCTCACTAGCGCCTTCTAGTTTGGTTTATTTATACGGCCGTTTTAACAGGCAGCATTACGGATCTTGCCCGCCCGCCCGCCTGTCTTTGACAGATATTATTGACGCGCTATAGCAGTGCTGTAGGCGTCTTACAAAGTTGTCGTCCGTCGTCGTCTGTCGTTCTCTGTACCGGGTGTATAGTGGCTAAACGGTGCAATATTGGACCTAGGTTGCTATTGATCACTAATAGGAAGTCGAATACTGGCTTTGAAATGACATTAAAATCAGTAACCTTCGATGACCTTGAAGGGTCATAACGTACTATGGTGTGCCAGTCGTGCGGTATTGTGGCTACACGGTAAGTCGCAATAACCATCACGACATGCGTCGAGCGCGACATTTTTCTAAGCTAATAGCTTGTAAAAATTTCTTTTTTAGTTCATTGTTTTTTCAAGCAAGAATTTTGAAAATCGGTTAATATTGATGAAGTTACGAGTGCTTATGCTTCATGGATAACCCGATCCTAACGCTGAGTGTGTGGCGGATGGAATTTTCGGCTGTCAGAAAATTGTCGGAAAATTTTCTTTTTGTCGGAGAATTTTCATGCAAAATGCGAAATTTGGGACTGAAAAACCGCCATTTGGGGGAATTTAGGGGCAAAACTAAATTTTAGCACCCATAACCGAAAATTGTGACGAAAAATTGCAATTTTTGCCATTTGCCCCGCTGTGTGATGCCCCGTCTAGTTTTTCAACCCACGACGCGCCGCTGGTGATGTTGGCTTGTATTGCGGCAGACGGTGACTGGTTAGTGTCGGTGATGACGCTGCAAGCAGAGTCAGGCGGTCTTCATTCACAGGTGACTCTGAGCGTGTTCGCTGCGGACGGCCGGTCAGTGAACACGGCGCTCGGTCATCCGGGCGTTGGATTGTTTCGCAGTGGCGCCTGTGACCAGTTCACGGTCTGTCTGTTTCACAACCTTTCCTCGCTCACTCAGAATTATTGGCTCGCGACGCTGCGATCCTTATTCTCAGGCAGCGTGTCTGTATTCGACTACGTCTGCCTGCGTGTTTGTCCGCAGCTCGGCTGTTGACTATTTGCAGCAGTCGCGAGCCACATCGATTATATATAGGCTACCGGCTTGTTGTTCATATCAGTCACGTTTTTAACGCTGTGTTCGGTAGTATTATGCGGCTTTTTTAATAAGTTACAATGTCAGTCTTGCCCGTCCGCCCGTCATTTCCTCTAACTCGAAAACTAAAAGGCGTAGAGAAAACTAGCATTGGTGTGAATGTTTTCAAAATCAGGAGTAACCAGAGTGAGAACTTTCGGTTTGAAAGGTCGCAAGTCATGGTTAGCACATACACCAGATTTGGGGTTAGGAGTAAGGTTGCGCAGAGCAGTGAGCGCATAGGTAGGCGAACGGCCGTATGGATGCCGACACATAGCGTGAGATCTTCGCCTATTATAATTCGTAGTTTTATAATTCGTAATTTTAAGGCTTTGCGTCATGCACGCTTATATCTGGGATTAATATGCAAAAAAATTGCGCTGGCATGAGGTAAATCGTCATTGCTCCGCACTCACCGGCTGATGACTGCTTATTGACATGACCCGCGCGCTTGACCGATGCCTGAATAAATAGGCGTTTTCAGAAAGCTGTAAGAAAATTTTTCGAGATTGATCAACTGTTGTTTTGAATACTGATTGCTCTTTTTAACGGCCCACTATCGGCATCAAGGCCCTGAAAATTGCGTTTAAATTATGTTGTTAACTGTTAGCTCTGTGTTTATTATGCGACGCAGATGAATATTGATTCAGACATAACGAAGAACATCAGCAAAATACGCATCGAACACGACGGAAGGATTCCGGGCAAAGGCTGGCATCTTGACAAGGTCCGCTATTTAAACCAACGTCGTCGTCATTAAATAATTGATTAACTTTCAGATATAAAGTATTTCCTAACTGTAAAACGTAGGCTCCTATCTAATTATAACTCAGAAAGTTATGAGCGGATTTTGGTATAGGCTAATTTTTGGATGGTAAAGCACGTCACAAATAGAAGTGGTTAGATTTTGGCAATCATCCGCTGATTCTTTTACTTGGACTTATAGTTCTTCCCGTTCTGTGCGGTGCGAAACATTGATCGACCATTCGTTTCCAGTTGACAGGAGTCGTCTTGTCGTTCCGGTCTATGCCCACCATTTCCATATCTTTTAGCGTATCAGTTTGCGATTTTGACCTCTTTGGTCTTCTGGTTTTCCCTTTTTGTCTGATTTCCGGGCTAGCTATAGCCTCATTGGTGGAAGTCGCAGGATGTGTCCAATGAAACGAATTCTTCTCGTTGCTATATTAGGCCTATGTCGTGCAGCGCCGTTTGTCCAGAGCGTGTCATTACTTCGTCGTTGGTGATGTGATCACTCCATGAAATCCCCAGGATCCTCCGAAGGCAGCGACGATGAAACACGTCAGTCATCTTAGTAGCTCTGTATACAGTAATAAAAAGATGACACGGTTGTGCGTGTGGGGCGCGATGTAGATCGTGTTGGAGAAGACGTGTGCGTCGAGTGAAGTGGATTTGCTCGACTTTTCAGTGGAGCGCTGGATGAGTGTCGACCTGGACGATGGCGACCTAGTACGAGAAGTGGCTGCTCCACAACTGACACCGGCCTACCACAAACTATCTGGTAGGCTTGCTGAACGACGCGAAATTCAGTTTTCTATTTTTTCTCTTTTTCGTTTAGTGGCGAGGGCGCTAAATGAAAGGGGGTAAGAAAAAATGCGATTTTTAGCCAATAAGGCGCGGTATTTTAACGGTGCGAGATAGGGCCTAGGTTATCAATCACTAATAGGAAGGCTTAAACTGGCTCTAGATTGCCACGGAATTCAATGAGCTTGGATGACATTGAACGCCAAAATAGGGGTTTTATGGATTTTTTGGCAATTTCGGCCTGCGAGACACATTTCAAGAGCGAATTGCGCCGAAATCACTACAGATAGACCAAGACAAGCTGCATTTGAAATTTTCAGCATTGAACGTAGATTACGACAGTCCAAGTTTCGATTTTCTAGGTTCAAGAAAACCTGCGCACGAGGGCATCAAAGAGCGGTACCCCTTAAAAGTCGTTATTTTTCCGCTGTTAACCAGTCTTTCGTGAAAACGGTTGCAGATCACTATTGGCATGCTGCCTATCACAACAAGCTCCAGTGATGAGCATTTTAATCGTATCAACATCGATGACTTTAAAAAGACCCTAAACTTCCAAAAAGAGGTTTTCATTGATTTTTGCGATCTTCGGCTGCAGCGCACACTCCAAGAATGAACTGCGACGAAATGGCTGGAAATAGACTGACAGTTTGCGAACAGGAACTGCTATAGGCTTTCGCGCATCTCGTGAGCATTGGCTTAAATTTCTGGTTTGTTTAATCACGTCGTATTTGTTTGTTTCTACAACAGTTTTATTTTTTCTTCTATCTGCAGTAACTATATTTATTGATCGATTATATTGTAACTGTAGTTGCGGTCTGTGAACAACATCGATTTCATTGATTAAACGAATGTGATGATGATGATGATGATGATGTTGATGTCTCCGTAACTGACAGGAATAGATAAATGCATTATAGTCCATGCTTCTGGATTGTCCGTACACATGGGCTTGCTAGTTGCTACATCCAGCGAACATCGTGATGCAACACAGCACAGTGCAATACAATACGGTGTAAAGTGCAATAGGCCTATGGCACCGCAGTCACTGTCGATGAATTCAACAAGTTTTTCGTCGACTAGGTCGTTGCGATCAGATCAGGTAGGTTACTGCTGACACACCTGGTCCTATTTCACTGCGGCCAGACCAGGTATAAACCTGTCGACGTTTTCCACGATAACAGTCAGTGACGTAGTCGCCGGAATCACGAAGCTTCCTGACATAAGTTCTGCAGCCGACCCAGTGTTGGTCCCACTGCTGAAGCAGGTTGCCACTGACATTGCGTCGTTTCTTGCGAAACTGTTTAACGACCGGTTCAAAGAGGCATTTGTCTCCAGCGGCTATCGGATATGCAATCAAAGAAAGGCATTTTACAACACGAAAACGCTTAAATGTCACAGCCTCGCAGGACAAAATGATCATGTTGTTGTTGGAATTTAACGCTGTTGTCGCCGCAGACCAAAACTTTTTGAGAAGGCCCAACGGGTTAAGGCTCTACCGAATGCCTATGGCAGCAGTATTTTAACCTTTTTGTTGGCTTTTAACGGTACGGTGTCGGACGTACGATCGAGAAGTCGCGAGTTCGACTTCCGGTCGGGTCGCTGTTAAGTGGTTACTACTTTGATAGGTGACTGTTTACAGGCAGGTAAACTATCTCGGTATATAACCAATACCAATGTAAAATCAGCCGTTCATCCCTCCGGGGAAGTTAAATCGAGTGCCGACTTCTTTGGCTGGGGTTAAGGCGGTACGCGTTCACTTGTGTCGGGTGGCAGCTAACACTGCGTGATCCCATATGGCAGGTGACGCTCCGTAGCTCTGTGATGGGTTCTCTGTTAAAAGCTGTACACAACCTTTATCTTTTTTTCACAAGTCCTGCGTGGTAAGACTCGAGTCGATTGCTGTTGTTGCGTTTGAAGCGACGCGCTACATGGTGCAAGTGGAGACAGGTGACACGAATGACTTTGAACCCATCACAGATGTCTACATCGTTCTGTACGGCGAGCGCGGCGACTCCGGGCTGCGATATCTCAGCAAGAGCAAGGAAGGAGGACAACTGTTCGAGTTACTCAAAGTACGTAAACTTGTAAAAAAAAGTTAAGATGTTGTTTATTTTCTTATACCGTTCGTTAGTCGGCTGGAGAACATCCGGACAAATTGGCTAGTAGGCCTAAGCAAAAAAAAAACCAGTAGTGGTAGTCTGATCACTTCTATTGTCGTCTCCATGTAACATGTTAACTTGAACTTATAGTTAGGCATGTGAAGTAATGTAGTTTTTTGTACTTCTGATAGACGGATACGTTTCATCTGGAAGCCATTGGGCTTGGCGAGCTTCAAAAGATCTTGATCGGCTACGACTCAGGCCCCAAATGGTCTCTGGACCAAGTCACTATTCGAGAATCGGACGACGCCGCCGAAGAATACGTGTTTACTCGGTAAGATACGTCATAGGCCTATTGCAGCGTTGTTCAGTCCATTTGATCAGTGTAAAAGTCACAAATTTGATGTTAGTTTCTAGGTGCTGAAGATTGTCACGAAAAGTTTACGCATCGGCTGTTTTGGTTCTTAGCCAAAATATTTTAACTTTCATTATGAAAAAAAAACTAAACACAGACAAGGGACCTAATAACCAAAATGGGAGCCCTTTCTGGTTATAACGGACGCAGTTTTAACGGTAGGTCTAAGTTTATAGTAATTATCATTTTGAGATTTCAGAATTACGTAAATCTCTTTTGTGATAGGTATACCGAATGGAACGGACCGAACGGTGATGCATGGAACCAACAAGGCCTGCAGTCGATGAATGGCGTATTTCAGTTTCTAACAATAATGGCAACAAAGCTATCAAAATTGAAATAGATTCAGATGACAAAACTGATTCTTTTGGCAAAAATATGTTGCGAACTTGAAATTGGCAGTTGGACTACATGAGTGAGTGAATTAATGAATCAATCAGTCACCAGCCCCGTTTTGCTTACTTGTTTTCTTACATGAAGGAAAAGATAAAGAAGATGGCTAATAATTCATACAGATATTAGCACTTGGCCTAATGTGTTTTTCTAACATGCAGACCAGCGTCGGACGTGGAGTGGAGACACCTGGAGTTGACAGGCATCAAGCAGCCGGTCCAAGTGGAAGTCGACAACTCGGACGCTGAACCATCACCCGCCAACAAGTCTTTGACCAAGTAGCTGACGGATGCAAGTTATTTACACTTTACAGTTTACACTGCTCCCACCAACTTTGCTGGATGTATTATTGCTACTCTTTGTCGTAATGAGAATTGTGTTTTTAAAAAATAAGTACAAATACTAATCGAAAAACTGATAATTTCCTGGCGGCACTACGTCACTTGACATGTAAGTTCGTCGTCAATATTCTAAGTGTACTTAATTTTTACGCGCGGTATGATAGCCTAGAGTCTCTAGTATTTCGTGACAAAATTTCATGCCGCTGGGTGAGGGGGTCCTCCGAACGAAAAGGAGAAAGAGAGACACCCCGAAAAAACGCCATTTTACCGCTATTGGCTTGTCTAGCGTGAAAATGGTTGCAAATAGGCACAGACATACTGCTTATCATAACAAGCACTGACGACAAACTTCGTCAACATCGATGACCTTAAATGACCCTGAATCCCCCAAATAGGGGCTTTTAGCGATTTTTCTTGCGATTTTTGGCTGCAGGAGAGTAAATTGCAACGAAATGCATAGAGATATTATCTGCGAACAGAAACTGCTATAGGCTCTCGCGCGTCTCATGAGCATTAGCTCAGATTTCTTGTCCATTCTGTATGGGTAACTATCTTGCACGCCTTAAGTCTACTTTTTCACTTGCAATTTTATTTTCTCAGGTCAACAGCTAAATGCTTGTGTCATCGGCTCATCTTTCATGATTTGGCTCCATCAAAAGAGAACATTTGGAATTTGTTGGGCCGTAGTTTTTTACAGATCGGATGTCTTCCATGTCACCAGCACAACGAAATCAATGATAATGTCATAGCAATGGCGAGATAAACCTACCAGCAAATACAAAATGCACAATTACAAATACCTAGTGCCGCAACATCAATATACCAACAACGTGGCACGTATCACAAGCATTCAACTGATATCTTCGTATATACACTGTGTCTCAAAAAAACCGGACCCCTGCTACCTTTTGCAATAACTCCAACAGTCCTGGTTCAATAGCAATAGATTTTGACAAAAATAATCGTTAGAGAATCAGCACTTGATAGCATGTGTTACTTTGCG
>Ga0056128_1004275_pt1 | contig 17820 bp, 7 predicted proteins | sample WorMetLIZISLAND2_FD_71113 | JGI IMG/M metagenome (GOLD analysis project Ga0056128, IMG submission 71113) | Marine gutless worms symbiont microbial communities from Max Planck institute for Marine Microbiology, Germany - Olavius geniculatus... ... | reverse complement strand
CAAAGTTAACATCGCCAATTGCTCGGCCTTGACTCTTGTTAATTGCTCATGTTGTTTTGGCAGACTTTACTTTCAGCAATCAGTATGCTTACAGGTATTAGAAATGTTATGGCCTTTATCGATGTCTACTATCTGCATTAAAAGTCTGACAAATTGTAGCCCCATAAATATTCACAAACATTAGAGTGCATCACCAGGTTAAAATTGTAAATAGTTCTTTGCCAGGCTGCTATAAAAAATAACACATGTAAATTTTTAAAAAAAGAAACTCTAATCAAGACCAATTACTGTTATCCACAAACTAACAGATAAAGGTAACACACTGGTTATCACAGATAGCATAGAATGGTGTAAAAATCTAATAAAAATAAAAAAATCAAAATATCTGATTTAAATTAAAAAAATCGATGCTTTCAATTTTTATTTAAAAAATCCTGATTTTTATCAACCCTGACTGGCACTGTCAGCCATAAGAGCAGCTATAGCATTTCAACAGCGAGACTGACGAACTACTCTGCAGCTATTTTACACAAAGACCAACAAACCATGCCGCAGTGCTCTAACACTAGCGACTATCTATCATGTGTAAAGTCTAAAGATCAATTCATCCTACCACATTAGTTACAAGCTATCAGTTCGACCGACTGATGAAACAATCAGTCAATCAATGAAAAATAACCACTTATAAAAATGGTCCGTGGTTTATAATACATGCCTAAAAACCCAAGAAAAAGCTTTAAGATATGTACAAATAAAAAAAATGAATTACATAAAAAATGCTCAATAAAACAGTAATGTTTTAAAGTCCCATCTCAAAGAAGCAGCATCAAACAGTTATTAAACCAAGAGTTGCAGACTGTTCCATGCATCAGGTGCAGCATATCACAAAACTGCCACAGATTCAGCCACTGACTAACATAACTATGCACTCTAAATATTGTATTTACTTACTTACTTACTTACTTACTACCAATAATGATCGGTTACATGTATTCACAACGCCACTGAGACAGACCTCGCTGCCTTCATAGCAGAATATGCCGACGATGCTGACTGGAACAAGCTTAGCACAGACCCGACCGAGAGCACGCCGACCGAGCGCAAATACAAACGGCACGTCCTGCTGCCGACTCATCTCAATTATGTTATTCAGAGCATCATCCAGGCCTCCTGTTACAGTTAAAAGGTTAAAAGATGCTGCATAGCTCTTAAAGGAAAACCCACCGCAGAGCTATGGAGCGTCACCTGCCATATGGAATCACACCTGCCACCCAACATGAGAATGCACCTCACCTCAACCCCAACCCAAACCAGACAGGCCGATACTAAATTTACCTACCCTAGAGGGATGGAAGGCTGAGTTGACCTTGGTATTAGTATATCCCAGAAACAGTCACCCATCCAAGTAGTAACTACTTGACAGCAACCTGAGTCGAACCCACAACCTCTCAATCATAAGTCTGACACCCCACCGTTACGCCACAATTAGCACAGCTGTCCATCATCACACCATGTCGCAATACATCACACACTTCTGTACTGATAACTCATATATTAAATACAATAATTCAAACTAATGGACTGCATGACAAAAAAATTACTGCACCCAGAAGTGGCCGTTCAAACATCACAAATAAATGCTAAATTACTGGATATACAATGATTTATAAAAGTGAGAATGAAAAATACATTTGCCCATGTAATCTACAGAGTCTGCACTCTGCAAAGGCATATTATGTCAGGAAATTTTCAAGAAAACATCGAAACAATATAAAAGAAGTGCATAAAAAAATTAGAACATGCTCGCTTTATGTAGATGAAACAATCAGACAGTTCTGCAAACAATTAGCCTCTATCATTACGAACAGTAGTCATACAAAACATTTGTTCAAGTGTTCCACAAAGATAATCATATCTGAAATCACTCAACGATGCAAAGCATGCCTGTTTCACTGTTTATGCATCACCTGGTACAAATATTATTTTGCGCAACCGATTACAATGACTATATATACAACTATTATTTTAAAATAACAGCAAATTCAACGTAGACACACTGATGTCCATTCAATTCAGTGGCAATCTGAATCACTGAAATTAAATATAAATCGAAAAAATACAAATCAAAATATACCTTTTGACTGAATGCGTTCCATATTGGGTGATATGATAATGCACTTCAGCTGATTCAGCTTCAGATGTTTCGTCACTTCACGCAGACCCATGACAATTCGTCGACAGCTCTGAGCATCCCACAAGATACACAAACCTTTATAATCTGTTGTGCAATATCAGCGGCTGACATCATACACAGATACCAACATAAACAAATCAAGCATTATAATTTTTTGTACATGCATTAGCATCTGTAATAAGATAAGTCATTATATGCAAAAAAGATGACTTGTGACATTATAACATTGCCAAGTTTGGGATAAAGTTCTACCGTTTTGGGGAAAGTTAGCTAAGCAAAATTGAGATTATGAACATAAAAAATATTTCCTGTTGGAAATTAGCAGCTGCCAGTTAAAAAAACGGAAACTTCTTGCACCGGATCATTTCAGCCCACAATCCACTGCGGCCTTAACTCGCCATCTGCTGGTTGCAGTGCGTGTCAAATGCAAATCCAGTTGCAGTCATCAATGGTTAATCGAAGATTTCCAAAATACAGAATAAACGGCAACAATTTATCAGTTACGCAAAACCTTTGCTGGTTCTTTGTTGAAGCTTTGTTCCTGAATGCGAACGAGATCCTGGAGCAGCTCTGTGCAGCAGTCGTCAATTTCCCTGTCCAAGACTTGGTTACAATATCTACAAAACAATCATCCTGCTCTGGCATCCATCACAATAACGGCAAGCATGTCAATGAACTACTGCCGATGTCAACTAATACACAAAGTAACAATTGTACAACTAAATATAACAATAATTGTAATCAAAATCCTATTCTTTTATGCAGCACACATAATTGGCACCGAGATAGAAAGCTGCTATAGAATAACCACAATTTTACACCACTTTTGTCACATCTAGTTTCTAGCCATTTACTCCTCGTACAGAGTTACTTCTGTATGAAATTTAGTGGTCTGCATGAGCTAACATACCACTAAAAAACTAGTCACACACTCCCAGATGTTACTATGTCATTAGTACGCCGCTTGAACATAGTAACAGGAGGCTTTATGTATTTGCATTGTTTTTTTCTTCTTTTCATATTTTTTTATTTTCCACTTCTTGCCCTGGGTGGAAGAACGACTCCTACCCGGAAGAATCTGAGGCCAAAATTCAGCTAGATCCCTTGTAAAGTTTAGAGAAAAAAAGAAAATTTCAGCCTCCAAATTTTTCCCACCTTTGAACTTATGGCGCCAGGTGGCCTCACGTTGGGCCGTGCCCCAAATCACTGTATTTTCAGACACATAATGCTACAGCAATTTGTACAAAGCAAACCAAAAAAAAAAACAGAATACATGAGCGATGGCATACTCTCGGAATCTGCGGCTGTGGATCTTTGCAAGGACGGAAGTCATGCCAGGAGCGCCGGGACCAAGCACACCACCGCCTGCGATGGGACTGACTCCAGCCGAGCCAACTGGACTCACCGACAATGGACTCATGTTGTATGGTGACATCTGACTCACAGGAGACACTTCTCCGCTCTGTGGCGATCCACTGCGTACCACCGCTTCCCCTGCAGCCTCTGCAGTTCATAGCAAAACAACATACTCCACATTACACTTGCTTATATACACCGTGGGCCATAAAAAACATGACACTTTACTTTTGTCAATATCTTCGCCGATTACTGACCATTTTTCAAAATTCTTTCACTGGCGCACTCTGCAGACAATTTGCGATAATGTGATTATTATAGATCCTACCACACCATAAATGCGTCTCTACACTACCTTGTGAAATATCAATGAAATATGCATACATGATGATAATAACAAACAAACATTTTGGTAAAATTGAAAAAAAAACACTTCAGACCAACATTGCAGTGAATGGTCTGTATGACACTAGACAGTGTGGGTATAACACAAGTCTAGTGTCATACAAATCATTCGTCGGAATTTTGGTCCAAAGCGTTTTTTCATTTACCTAAATTTTTGTTATTATCGTTAGCTTTTGCTTACATTTATATTTCACAAGATAGTGTAGAAACGCATTTACCGTGTGGTGGGATATATAATAATCACATTATTGCAAAGTGTCTGCAGAGTGCGCCAGTGAAAGAATTTTGAAAAATGGTCAATAATTGGCGAAGATATGGACAAAAGTAAAGTTGCACATTTTTATGGCCCACGGTGTATATCATGCAAGAACTTTGCCTAACTAGCCGCAGCAATTAGTCGTATATCATAACTTGATATATTTCACACACAGTAAACTTTGTTTTTGTTTAGCGAGCTCATTTTGGCCCAGTTCACATTAGGCTAAATTATTACACATTATGTTCCTCCCAGTTGGGGGAGTCAGTCCCACAAAGAAAATTTTTGAAACTGTTCTAACTTCTAAACCGACAGTCACTGCTCACCAATCTAGCCAGTAGCCACCGAAGACTAGTCACCATGAAGACAAAAAACAGGAAAAAAATGAAAAAAATCAACACTATAGCAAAGCAGCATACGGCAGGACTTACGTTCTTGCAGCTGGGAGCCTGCCGGTCCTGGTGCTGCCGGGACTTGGTCATCAGAAGTCAGATTCAGTGGCAGAGAATCATCGATCAGCTGAGATCTTTTCTTCTCCTCACGTTCCTTCAGTATCACCTTCATGCGAACACACACAGAAAACAGTAATAATGATATCACAGTTATCACTGAAGACACTAGGGAGACAAAATATTTGTTCCAGCGGCTGTTAATTCAGTCTCCTTTCACAGCACTTTCATCACCACGTAAACGCCGCTGTGTTCTACTTGTGAGCGTTCAATATTTCACCATCAGGAATTTAGTACTGAGGGTTTAAAAAACAATAATACAATAATTTATAACAAGATAACATCCTAAAATACAAAGTCCATGATAACGGCAGCAGTAAACTAGTCATCACAATGTTTACGGAGTTGTCATCATGGCATTGCTACTGCAAAAATTCACGAGGTTCATTTGACAGATGTAGCAAGTGTCAGGCAGCCGCCAATTTTTAGACCAAGCCAATCAGCCTGAGCCTCAGATCTGACTAAACTGGCAGCTATAGGACTACATTCAATATCAGCAGAAAGCTGACACTCACTTTACCATGCAATGGAGGGTATAAAGCTACGAGGGGCATTCCAGGGCTACGTCCTTAATGCGACAGTAAATCGCACATTTTTGACAGTTATGTTACTTTTCAACATATTCTCCCTGCAGATCACTGCAATGTTCCCATTGTTCCACAAGTCAGCTGGAACCCGTAGCACTAAGTTTTTTATTGGCACCTGTAGAAATGCTGTAGAACATCTTCATCGTTTTTACGCGTGAAAGCAGCTACTGCTTTCAGCGCATCTTAGCCATTGCAATTCTGTCTGTCCAACGGCTGTCACACAGGTGGATCAGGCAAAAGCAATCCAAGCTAGGATCACCAAATCTTCACCGTCGGCTGCCTATAAGACTCTAGTTTTAGGAACTGTAAAGCTTTTTCATAAATTCGAAGGGGGTCACCCCGAACGAGGGTGCTAAATGAGACGGGGGTGGGCAAAAAATTGCGATTTTTGGCTAATAAGTCGCTGTATCTCAGTAACGGTTCGAGATAGGGCCTAGGTTACTATTAATCACTAATAAGAAGTCGTACACTGGCTCTCGATTGGCGCCAAATTCAATGACTTTGAGTGACCTTGAACGCCAAAATAGGAAGTTTTATGGATTTTTTGGCGATTTCGTAGATTTTGACGGTCCAAGTCTCGATTTTCTAGGTTCAAGGAAACCTGCGCACAAGGGCATCAAAGAGTGGTATCCCCGTAAAAGTCGCGACAAAATGGCAGAAGATAGACTGACAGTTTGCGAACAGGAACTACTATAGGCTTTTGTGCTTCCCGTGAGCATTAGCTCAAATTTCTTGTTAAACTCAATGTCTTCAAGTGATTCACTCTGTAGTCCAAACAAATGAAAATTACTTGGTGCTAAATCTGGACTGTATGGCAAATGCTGTAGCAGTTCCTAGCCCATCTTTTCAATTTTCTTAACTGTCTAATGGGCCCATTGCACGATGGGGCACTGCCATTTTAAAGAATGACACCTTTCTGCAGCAAACCTGGTCAATTGCTGCAAACTGCTGGTCATAATCAATCAGACAATAATGCCTGTTAATATTGTTCATTCACAGTATATCTTTCAAGCAAAAAAGTCTGCAAGAACAACTCTTTGAGTAAACCAAAACATGCTTTGTCTGCAGCTGACCCTTTTTGCCATAAGCAGTGCTCCAACACTGACATCATCACTAACCGAATAATGATCGCTGCAAAAGTGGGCGAACTATTCAAATACTTTCAAACGTAATAAAGTGTCATTGCTAATTACTACAAATAATCTACAATAAATTTCAGCACTTTCTACAGCTTCTGCTTCTAGAAAATTTTATGATTATTCTCTAATCTAATTTTCTAAACAAACGTCAATGCCCATCATTTATATCTTAATAATAATGACATCACAAAGCGACGTCATAAATGAGACCATGGTAAGTGATGTACTATAGTGGCAGTACAACTTCATAATAGTTTTGGTTTTCAGCTGTCACTGTGTGCTTACTGAGAGAAACAGTCCTGGAACTTATTGAACGACCCTCGAAAGTTGACGCAGTGTCTGATTAGATACCGAGATGGTTGATCTGCTGGCAGACAGTCACCCATCCAGGTGCTAAGTGGGCTTGGCAAAGATAAATTTTGTTACCTAGCGATGCCGGTTTATAGCAGAGAATTTTCTTAAAATATGCAAAACTTTTTGAGGCAAAATATGCAGGAAAATATACGGAATTTGGCAAAATATGTGGCACATATATACATATTTTTCCGCATATTTCCAGCATATGCAAATTCCAGTGACGGAGAATCATAATCATGATTATTAATAGGCCTATTCTGCATAGTTTGACATTTTCGACTTCAGTTTATTCAACGTCTAATTGTAAGTACTGGTAATCATCTGCGACCAAAAATATTTAACGGACTTGAAACAACACTGGACAAGGAAAATGCTGAAAAATGCAATCACACATGAAGAAATACATGGTGTATATGCGAATATATGCCAATTTGTGCATATGCGGCATAATTTTGGCATACGTGATTCAGAAAATGCTATTATATGCAGAAAAATATGCGAGTTTTGGCAAAATATGCGATCAAATATGCGATCGCATATAACTGGCATCCCTAGTTACCACTACACCACGACACAAAAATTCTTACATCAACATGCCACAATGACATCGGCAATAATCACAGGAATGACAGATGCTGAGACACAGCATACTGCGGACATCACTCGGTCACAAAGTTGCACAAAAATTACACATGTAATAATGTTGATCAGTAAAAAAGACACAGATTTTAATAAATATAACAGAAATAAATTGACAGTTTGCAAGCAAAAAAAAACAAATCAGCCCACACAAGAGTAGAATTCAATGGTAACCAAACTTCAAACTTATCCGTCAGCAAAAACAGCTTAAAAACTTAAAACACCAATGCAATGGTTCTAACCTTTTTCAGAGTGCTCGGCTTTTTTGATTTTGTCAGTTCTCGGTCGCGAAGTTTCTTTGCCTGAGCTGTAATGTCAAGCACTGTGGCTGACTGAAACATAGTCTGCACACAGCACAAATTCTCTCATACACCATATCCTGGAAAAAAACAAGGCCAATTTTTAAGTTACGATAACTTTGAAAAATATGGATCAACTACAAAGGTGCTCAATACATACAACTAAACATTCAAATAAAGAGAAGATGGCAATTTTTCCACATTTTCTACAGTTCCTGAGAATGCAATAATGAAAAAATTATCAACCCTTTCGGAACAAGCCACAACTGCACTACCGACCTCATGCAAAATACGTACATTTATTATGTAGTCTAGAAAGGCTCGAGTTTATGATTGCCAATTCTAGAAAGTTAATATTTACTAGTACATATGTGAAACAGACAGGTATTTTACAACATATTCATTCACAAAGCCACGACTGGCCTGCCAACACACTAATCCTGCAGGCTAAGAGTGCCATTTACTAACCATTGTAGTACTACTTGAGTCCCACGTAGCACAGCCACGAGAGCAGTTATAAAGTACAAGGCTCCCATGTAGCTCGTCCCAAAAGGGTTAAAATCGATCAATATTTGCCAACATTGTCAAAAAGATAAATGTGGTCTAAATTTACCTCCAATGCAGCATACGTTTCTGGGTAATATAATACTTATATGCATAAAACATGCTAACAATAATGCTTTTGTCAAGCACATAATATCTACAGATTGGAAACAAAAGAAATGTGTCAATACAGCACAGAAATGAATGGGCATGATCTTTATGAGGAATGCACAATAGCGAACAAAAAATGACCCAAAACACCACAGTCAGTCACAAACAATAATCTAAGTAGCAAATCATTCTGAAAACAACAGATGTGAGTGAGTGAGTGAGTACGGTTTAACGTTCTGCCCGACACAGTATAGGTCATTTCGGGGACGGCCTTTCCAGGCAGGATTGCACATACACATAAAAACAGAACAAAAAGTTTAACCTTTACAGAAAGTTTAACAGATGTGCAATGTTTAATAAATTAATATGTAACACTTTGTTTTAAGTCAATATCACTGAACTAGAGAAAGATGACATCAGTACACATAATAGTGTCAGCAAACAATATAAAAATATACACGGCATACGAATATATGAAGCAGAGTGAAAGCTAAGTGAGTGTATTATAGGAAGGAGTTCTTACTTCAGCTGACTTGATTTCACGAGGGGTTGGCAGCATACTGTCTGAATCACCTACGGCCTCTTGCTCCAACTAACAAATGCAAACATCACAATATTCTCATACACTATACTTCACCAGTAGTCACTACCAATCCCAATGTCACTGCACATTTACTATCATTTGAAACATATTTCTATGCATTTCTCTACAGACTAACTGACTGGCACACACTGTTAAAAGTCTTACATCATGAGCAACAAGAAAAGCCCTGCTAATGCAAAGGAGAACATGCAGAGGGCGCCAGACGACCAGCGGCAAATTATCTATAGTATTTTACTTGTACTCACCAGACGGCACCACCTGTCCCGCTCAGCCAACGCCATATCGACTGAAAATCGCAAATTTTTCCCACCCTCTCTCACTTAGTGCCTTCGTTCGGGGTGACCCTCTTCGAATTTATGGAAAACTGATCCTGAGCTAGAGTCTTCCAGGCAGCCAACGGTGAAGATTTGGTGATCCTAGCTTGCACTGTTTTGGACTGATCCACCTAACTGATCCACCTGTGTGACAGACGAACAGACGGACAGACAGAATTGCTCTGGCAATTTATCACGCTAAAGCAGTAGCTGCTGTTGCGTGCAAAAATCCAAAAATGTATGCTCAAAATCAGAGCTGCAAAAATTAATGGCATGATTAACTAATGACACTTTTTAAAGATCAATAAAATTTTAATCTTAAATTTCTGACTAAGATCACTCTCCAAAAATGCATTACGACAGTGTTTTTCAACCTTTTTGCTGCAGTGGAACCCTAAACAAGCGTGGAGGTCATTCATGGAACCGCATGCATTGATCCACGCATCCAGCGACGTATGCAAGGTATAAAAGCTACAGACTCATTTTCCTAGCAGGGCAGAGCCTCCATAGGGACGACAAAGCAGGCAAAGATGACCAATTACAATATGAAATTTGGCCGCTCCATAGCTTCAAGATGGGTTTCCCATGAAGAGCTATAGCATTTAACTATTAGTAGGCAGCAGTAAGTTACTGTACGAGTATTTAACCGAACACGGTGGGCAAGGCGATCGTCGACGGCCGCTTAGCCCCCACCACCAACCCAGAAAATTTATCACGTGGACGCTCTTGGACACGCGTTTTTTATTTTCCTTAGCAAAGAATTGAATTAACTAAGTAAATCATCAAACGATTTCGTAACCATAGCTAATCATTTCCGATAACGCACTAATCCTCAGAGTTGAGTAATGCCGTGCATAGACCTATAGGGGGCTTACATTATAATATAGGCCTACAATGCAAACATGCCAAAATTACTAACAACAAAAATGATTCAACACAGTAGATCTATGCAAAAAATAGACGTGCTGAAGCTTAATTTCGTTTGTTGCTGATTTTCTATGACTTTGTCTGGTGTGACTTTGCTCGCTAAGTTATTTTTACTGGCCATCTGTGGAACCCTTGGTAGATGCTTGCCGAACCCTTGGGTTCGGCGAAACCCCGGTTGAAAATCACTGCATTATGAAGTAGATAAAATAATAAGCATTTGATCAGTGATAATAAGTTTCACTGAAGAAAGTAATTGGATAAAATAAACGCTTAGTCGCTCACCATACAAATGATAATATAGACCTATCGTTGTCTCGGTACACTTTTGAGAGCCATTAGCTGAAAAAAATTCATAAAAATACGTATTTTTCTTGCATGTTAGCTGTTAGTAATAATTGTCATTAAGAATTAACTGATCATAAATTTTTGAAAAATTACACAAATGTTTTCATTGCAGTACAAAGTAATATAATGATGCCACAACTATTGTAAAAGAGCAACTGACTCTATCCTGTGATTTGTCCACTTCAGACGTCCAATTCAGCGCCACAACCAGCTCTGACTTGGCGTAGACAGCAGGCGTCGAAGGCGTCGTGTTGGTTAAGTCGGTGACTGACGTTGACGCCGAGGCCTGGCTGACTGTCGGCTGCTGGTCGGCTGGCTGTCGAGTCTGTGTCTGCTGGGTTTGCGTTTGTTTAGCCCTCAGCTCACGTAGCACCTGCTGTTCCAGCGATATCTCAGCAAGCTCCTTCTCTGCAGCACGATTCGCGATCTCCTGACGCTTCATCTTCTTTCTCAGAGCTTTCGTTTCTTTCTCTGCAAAAACGTACGCCACACATTACAGGAGCCTCACACTTTCACAGAAAAAACAATCCCAGGACTTTTTTGGGACTTTCCAGGACTGTTAAAACGTTTTTTCCAGGATCTTCTTGGAGCCTGTCAACGTTTTGTTGTATGGTTGCGTTTTGTCAATCTGTTTTATTAAAGAGAGATGACGATGATGATGAATATAAAGATAAACAGCAGTTACTTACTGTGCAATGTACTTACAAAATGTAACCCCAGTAAAAGTTCATTCACCTCATCACTGTATTTCAGTAAATAAGTGCTGCTACATGTTGTTTATTTTGAACTACCAGTATATTCATAAACTATCCAGGATTTTTATTTTCAAAGACATTCCAGGACCAAACTTATTTTCCAGAACGTTCCAGGGCCTGGAAAATTAATGAATACAATCCAGGACTTTCCAGAAAATGTGGAAATCCTGACATTAAAACACTACAAATTCACAAATGTTGAATCATATTTCCAGCAACTAATCATGTCTTGCAGGCAAATGTAAGTCGTTGGTTGTCATGGCAGCTGCTTCATTTATGAACTAGCAATTGCCAGACAAAGTAAACATAAAAAACAAGGAAACAAAAACACACTAAAAATTTGGGGCAAAGCCCGACATGAGTCTGCCCGGCACCATAAGTTCGATTAGAAAGAAAATTCAGGGAGCTGAAATTCCCCCATTAGCAAAGTCACATGGCCCGAAGTCAAATGCATTAGCATACGCAGAATGCGGACTCTCGACATAGGGTAGGTAAATATTTAGCCACACGATCTATGGTGTTAGTGGACCAAAGTTTACCAAATTTGTTTTGTTCAACGTTGCAAGGATTGCTGTTGTAAAGCCATTTACCGCTTGTCGATATCTCTATCCAATCCAGAGATATTTGCCGTCAAAGTTAATAGTTCTCGTAAAAAAAATAAATTTTTAACGGTTTTTGCCCTCTTACATTCCCCACCGTGGTCAGCCACCTTGACCCGAAAAATTTCTAAAATCTGGAGGTGAGGAGCTAACTAAGAGCTGACCAAACCCGTATGAGCAGATTGCTACACGTTACCAGTGCTTTTGTGCTGGTTTTGGCTTCACAGCTGTCTACAGCTTTATAGCCACTACCTGTAACCTTGTGGTTACATTCGGGGATGCGCATTGGGCCGAGCTGATACGGCCTCAGCGCTGGGCAGATGTAAGAGCCTGTCCACCCCGGAGGTAAGGTAAGGTAAGGCCCTCTTACATTTTATGTGGGCGGTGCCCCCAAAAAGCTGTACACAGGTTATCACCCCCACCTAGCTAATCCCTCTTGCTCCAAAGACCTTGAGCCTAATACACTGCATTTTAAGCCAATTTTGGATCCCCCTTTTAAAAATTGGTAAGGGGGACCCCATCCTCGGTGGGGGCTGCACTAGTAAGACTTGATCATTCTCTAGCGCAAGTAAAAATTTGGGAGTGCAGCACCCCCTAGGGGCCAAAATATGGTCTCCCAAAAAAATTGATTTGGGTGGGTATGATTACGCCCTGATTTTGAATATTTTCATCCGTTCCGGAGATATTCGCTGTTGAAGTTTGAAGTCATCCGAAATTGCACCAAATATTGCATGTTTTTGGCCCTAAAATTATTTTGTGGAGGGCCCCCAAAATTTTAGACTGGCATTATAAAATTTGGCCTAGGTATGATCACTATGCAAAATTTTGCGCCGATCGGCTGATGCATCTCGGAGATCTCGCATTGGAATAAAAAATAATAAATATCTGCGGTAAAGCTATTGTTCCGGGTGGACTAAAAAACCAAACATCAGACAACGCATAAAAAGAAATGACAATCCTAATGTCAGCCAAGCTAAAACATCATTAGACATATGATATCATCACAATGTAAATAACAAAAATATGCCAATTCACACTAAAATCAATAAAGTTAGCATCAAATTAAATGCATCAAATTAAATGTCGCGCAGAAAACTAAAGTTGCAACTTTGACAAAAGACGAAGATCAAAGCACGTGAGAGAGACCTGTGAGCACAAGACCGGGAATGGTTTTGATGGCTGTGGCTGCGGAACTGTCAGCACTGGCAGTCTGTCGAAATTCACCACCGGGATGAGACATGACTCGCTGCTGTCTGGCTGCATTACACGCTGCACCCCAGTGCTGCAATGCACATAGCAACTAGACCACCCACAGTGCACACACAGTGCAATGGCTACACTACCTGTTAATTCCTGTGGTCCCAACTGTCACCATTTGCTGACCAAAGTTTGGCAAACTGAGGTCTCACTTGTGGGTGAGAATGCAGTGTACTATCACTGTAATGCTGTTTTTTTATTGTCAATATCTTATACTTATACTTGTGATTAAAATCTAACATGGCTACTATTATACTATTATGAACGTTTCTGCCTACTTCCCCTGACATTTTAGGGGAGGATCCCATCAGATTTTCAGATGTAGCTCTCAGAAATTTCACCCATTTCTGATCATGTGGAAACGTATTGCAGCAATTGGCCCACGAACCTCAAAGATTACGCATTTAAATAAACATCAGTTCTGGAATAACTGGAGTAAAGGGAAAGGAGCTAAAATTAAAGCAAAATATCTGCCACTGCCATCAGCTATGCTTTTACAAATACCAGAGCACAACACAATATTTTGACTGACATTTTGATTACTGCTCCTTGTGTCAGAATACACACAATTAAAATCTCAGTATCCCAGTTCTTGGCACGTGAAACATGGTATAAATTTTCACCACTCCAGGGTTCCTACAGGTTTTCTGTAGCAAAATTCCCTGACTTTTCCAGTCATGGAATGACAATTTCCCTGATATTATCGAAACAATAACCATATTGCACAAATGCCATAAATGGTATCAAGTAATGAAACGGTATTAATACAGCAATATGCAAACGACAGATGCCCTCGTTGAGGGGTCAGGGGGAGCAAAACCCCCTAAAGCTGAAACATGTCTAGCTTTTGGACGTTCAATGGAAACTGCAAATTTGCCTACTTTTTAATATTCAGAGATGCAAAAAATCACAGTTATCTGCAGTCTGCATGATCCAAGATCATTTCCTCTGACATTTCCCTAACTTTCCCTGACAACACAAATTCCCTGACGTTTTCCAGTTTTCCCAGACCTGTAGGAACCCTCACTCACCTCGACCGGTCTGCAAGCAGTCAGCTGAGAACCGGGCAGCACACACTGCGCTGCAACAAGACCGTCAGCAGCACTCAGCAAGTACGGAAACTCATCCACATCGTCAAACGGCAGAGCCGGTTCACTGCACGGTGCCACTTGAGTAGCGGTAACTCCAGCATTCACACAAGCCGCTGCCTGTGTATTCACCTCCGACTTCGCCTGCACATCCACGTTCTGTTTCGGTGGTCTTTTGGCAGCGACACTGTGACGCCTGCTGGTGCCCTTTGTACCACGATGAGTGCCTGACTTCGGCTTTGGTGAATCACCACTACCAGCAGCAGCAGCAACTGGCTCTTTACCAACCGGCACGAACATGTTCACAGATCGCGGACCCTGGAATGGATATGGAGCATACATCATTGGCAGGCGTCGAGTATCGGGGACGTACGCCACCAGTGCTTGCTGCTGTGCAGTGCGCGTAGTCTCGAGAACTCTGGACGTGGGTTGCGGGGACGCAGGAACGATGATATGTTGAGGACCGACCGCAACGGATCCAGCACTGTTCGAGTCGGACGGTGCAGCAGTCGTCTGTCGATGCTGCGGACTACTGTACCCACTGTCAGAATCAACATCCTCTCCGGCTGCAGCACCCAGGAAGAACGAGTTTGGATGCTCAAGAAGCGTTGCACGTGCAAGCTCCTCATTGAAATCTATAGAACAAACAAACAGCAGACGTCATCAGTCTTCAGAAAATAGGTAAATTTAAATACTGCACCATGTTTGTGAGAAGCCTACCAAGTCTAAGAAGCAAGGATGGGTGGGGATGTTACAGAAAACGGTCTTGAGTTCGCAATAAAAATAGCATATGGATGTACACTTGCAAATGTCCAAAAAAAGTGCATTGCAAATAACATGCGCAAAAATGTTAAAATTACTCCCTGGAGAAACTCTGTGATGTTGAAGGTCAGCTGGAAATATCACCTATACATACAAGTCCATTAAATACTGACCAACATTACACTAAAATATAGGTACTGTTTTAAATGGTAAAATCAACTGATTGCACATAAAAGTGCTTGCTTTGCTATCTTCATTTTAAATGACTTAGACAGATAATCACTCAGAGGCATAATATCTATAAAATTTCAGTCTATACAAGTCATCAAATGGGTGAAACTTTCCAGTGCACACACCTGTCTGAACAGAGTTGTCTCGACATACAATGACTTTGGAGCGTGGAACGCTCTTCTTAGAAGTGGATCCAACCTGAAGAAAAAAACAAAATTCAGTGGAGATGCAAACAAAAATGCATTTTTACCACTTCAACTACAATTCAATTATGCTGATACAAAGTAATAAATTAATGATAAATAGGAATCTGGCAAGATTAACTGAACGATACCAATACCTTTCTGACTGTTACCAAAAACATATGTAATCTCTACTACCGTGGTATTGCTCTTCTTGTTACTAGCAGTGCCACTACAATTAATGTTGCTTTAACAGCATCTGCAGTGCAGTAAAAACTACAATGCTTATGCTGCAGACAACAAATAACATGGAGTAGTGATGATTCAATATCAGGATTTCAATTTCGATACGATATCGATACAAAATTTTGAAATTATCGCAATATCGATAACAATATTTTTAAAATGATAAGTATGTGAATCTTACACAAGCACAAGACCGAGACGTGAACGTTCAGCAAGGCAGTTTGCTTTACATAGATACTAAAATGTGACAGTGAACTTAACAAGAAAGTTGAGCTAATGCTCATGAGGTGCGCAAAAGCCTATAGCAGTTCCGGTTCAGTAGTTTAGCTGAAAATTGGGATGTTACGCTAAGTTAATAAACAAATACCAAATTCTCTATCGCATAACAATAGTTTTGTGGCGCCACCTTGTGAATGATATAGACTTGTATTGCAGCCTAAAATCGCCAAAAAGTCCATAAACCCCCCTATTTTGGCGTTCAAGGTCACTGAATTCGGCGCCAATCGAGAACCAGTGTACGACTTCCTATTAGTGATTAATAGTAACCTAGGCCCTATCTCGCACTGTTACTGAAATACAGTAACTTACTGGCAAAAAATCACAAATTTTGCCCACCCCCCTCTCATTTAGTGCCCTCGTTCGGGGTGACCCCCCTTTGAATTTATAGAAAAGCTTTACGGTTCCTAAAACTAGAGTCTTCCAGGCAGCCGACAGTGAAGATTTGGTGATCCTATCTTGCATCATTTTTGACTGATCCACCCGTGTGACAGACAGACGGACAGAATTGCGATGGCTAAAATGTGCTAAAGCAGTATCTGCTTTCACGTGTAAAAATTAACTATAGACTTTTGTAAGTGTCGATAAATTACGACACTACGGCTAGTTTCCTTCGGTTAATTTGTTGTTTTCTCCATTTATTCTTGTTATTTTGGTAATGCAGTAATAATAATATAAACTTCTGGTGTAAAAAATCGTGATACATTGAAAAATTTGTGAGATATAAAAGATACTGTGATACATCGAAAAATTTGACATTTTTTTCAACGATACGATATATCAATATTGAAAACGATATATCGATATCTTCGATATATCGAATCATCACTCACATGGAGTTCGACAACGGCAAAGTTACTGCAATGCTCTGTTCTGTCTAATCCAATTTAAGTACAGTAAAACGTACAAGAAATTTGAGCTAATGCTCACGAGATGCGCGAAAGCCTATAGCAGTTCCGGTTCAGTAGTTTAGCTGAAAACTGGGGTGTTCACACTAAGTTAATATACAAATACCAAATTCTCTATTTGGATCGCATAACGATAGTTCCGTGGCGCCACCTTGTGAATGATATAAACTTGTGCCGCAGCCCGAAATCGCCAAAAAATCCAAGGTTAAGGTCATTCAAAATCATTGAATTCGGTGCCAATCGAGAGCCAGTGTACGACTTCCTATTAGTGATTAAGATAGGCCCTATCTTGCACCGTTACTGAGATACAGCGACTTATTGGCCAAAAATCGCAAATTTTACCTACCACCCTCTCATTTAGCGCCCTCGTTCGGGGTGACTTCCTTTGAATTTATGGAAAAGCTTTATGGTTCCTGAAACTAGAGTCTTCCAGGCAGCCGACGATAAAGATTTTGTAATCCTAGCTTGCATAGTTTTTGACTGATCCACGCGTGTGACAGACAGACAGACAGACAGATGGACGGACAGAATTGCGATGGCTAAGATGCTGCTGAAAGCAGTAGCTGCTTTTGCACGTAAAAATCTTTAAAATACAGACTGAAATAACCTTTGACTTTTTATCGGGCACGGGATGAGGCAAGTTCAGTTTGGCTGATGGCAGCATGATAGAAGCAGCATAGTCGACCTTGGGAACGTTGACGCCAGGCAGTATGCGCACGCAAGCGTTCTGAGAATGTACCAAAGCTTGCCGGCTCGGGTCGACCCACTGTAACGTCGGCGGCGGTGCCATTTGCGTGAACGCCGGCAGCTGACCAACCGGTGCCATCAACTGATGCTGGCTAGGAGGGTATGCAACCAGTCCGGGAATAACCGAAGGGGAGTTGGGACCAGCAGATGAGCAGAACGACGAAAGTGGAATGATGGGTGGGGG
>Ga0056128_1004273_pt1 | contig 17821 bp, 11 predicted proteins | sample WorMetLIZISLAND2_FD_71113 | JGI IMG/M metagenome (GOLD analysis project Ga0056128, IMG submission 71113) | Marine gutless worms symbiont microbial communities from Max Planck institute for Marine Microbiology, Germany - Olavius geniculatus... ... | reverse complement strand
ATCCATTATCAAAATTGTCTACTAGCTGTCAATTTAATGCATAAAATTGTGTGAAATTAAGCACAGTGTTCCTAAATGTTCCTCATCCTGACATAAGGTGAGTTAGCGACATGAATTTGGCTGTCTATTGGCCTTTCCACAGATGTCACGTGTGTGACATCACACTTCCTTTAACCCCCCTCCCCAACGTCACACGTCGACACAATAATGTAAACCCCTCTTCCCCTCGGTGCGTGACGTCATTTTGGTCAACCCAATATACCAACTCTTAACACTCAAGTCACTGACCCTAACCCTAACCCTAACCCTACCCTAACATTAACCCTAAGGTAGGTGAAGGTAAAAAAGCCATACCATAGAAGGGGCCGAGGCAGGGTGTTTGTTTCCCTTTCTTAGCCCTTTGAGCCTGTAGACCACTGAGTCCGTGACGCATGGCCAGTGCAACGCCAAACCTACGGTTACATTCCCAGCCACAGAGCGTCACCATCCTTTGACTGGTACCAAATTATACTGCATGATGAACAGAGGCACATGTGTGTAAACAACTTACACAAAATCATTACCTAACAGTGCACTGGACGAGGGTAAAAACAGCACCTCGAGGTTGTCAGTCCGACATGCTGCCGCTACACCACAAAGCCACACGGGATTTCTAACCCCATCCCTAACTCGGCTAACCCTCTGAATGGCAAACCAATACCAAGCACCTGACTGACCTCTGAGTTCGGAAGACAATGGTGAGGAGTGAGAACAGAACTCCAATGAGAAGTCCAATACCGACGTCAGTCAGGATAACACCCGCTGCTGTTATTATCCACGTCAACTGTACACACACAAAACACACAGCTGAAATATGATCTTATTGAGTGAATAACTGAGTAAATGAATGTAAAAATAAATGCAAGGGCTAGTCCATGACAACAGCAAGCGGCCTGATGGTTTGACATTGCTGCCATGGAACTCTGAGTGCAGCGCCACTTGGGACGTCACAGTGGTCGACACTCTGGGAAATGCTTATCTGCAGCAGAGTGCCATCACCAGTGCCAGTGCCGCTGAGACTGCAGCTGTCAGAAAAAGAAACAAGTACAGCTAAATTAGCAGCACCGACGACTTTTTTCTGGTGACACTGGAAACACTTGGAACGCCGGGGTTCCGCTGAATCCCGGTTGAAAATCACCACTGCAGACTGTGCTGAAACCAGTACTTATAGCTCTAACCGGTAAGCAAGTAAGTAAGAGATGAAGCAAATACCAGGTCGAAGTACTGTCCATGTCGGTAAAGAACACGGAGGTCAAGGGCTTGCAGAAAGACACCTTTCAGATTCACTATCACAACTGCCGCAAGCACGCACTGCACACACCCAGGCATTCACAGTATGGCTGTGGAAATCAGTGGTTAACTATTCAATCAATCGTTGAAAAATTAATCAATTAAAATTTTTGGAATACATTAAAATTAGATTAAAAGTTCACACTTCTTGTTGATCGATTAATGGTTAAAAAATCAATGGATTAAATTTCTTAATGGACTAAAATTTGATTACAATTTTGGACTTCTTAATGGCTAGAAATGACTGACAATTAACACTAGCAATGTAATGCTATTTCGTACAGAACATGTCATCAAGATTTATACTCGTATGTTGTAAGTTTATCAGTCGGCACTTTGTCAGCTTTGATTACATAGTTTGTGTCACTTTTCGAATTGACTTAAGTTTGCAAAACATCCAGCAACAATCAGTAGTTAAATTCTGCAGTTTTTGTGGTGTTTCTTAACTACAAAAATTCACAAAAATTGATTGCGAGATTTCGTTAGACATAGACATGTAAGTGTTCCGTGAATTAGTTCATTATCCTACAACGTCCATAAGCATAGAAACACTGTCGAAAGATTACCGTAAGATCTTCTATGAAACAAGCTGGTGAACAACAAAATCAAATGAAATGCAACTCTGATGAAACAAAAAAAGGAAGTAAAGCACTGACACTGGTACTTACATTTGGCAGCGGTTCAAACAGAGGTCCAATGGCCAGCAGCACTATTAGAAGTAATCCACACGAGACAAGACCAGTCACCTGAAATACACATGCAGCTATACATATAGGTTGAGACACCCGAGCAGATAGCCCCAAAAAATCCAGTGGGTAAACCCACCTGAAAACCATCAACCCAAAATGAACCCAAAACTTAATCCAATTCAGTTTCTGGTTCCACTAATAACAAACTATTTTATTACTGCTACGTTTTTAAAACATTCAAATCTACAAAGTTGCTGAGATTGGTATATTCTATCTGTGATAGCAAAAAGACTAACAAAAAAACTGCTTTAATTCACAATTATTTGATCTGAAGAGTATCTACCAGACAGTGCTCATTCTAATAACTGAAAGCCCATAAAAATCACAAAATCTATCAAGATGGGCCATTTTACAAATACTGGTTTTAGCTATAAAAACTCAAAACCCAACAAAACCCCAAAACTCCAATACAATCCATAACAAGAAGTTTTTAAAAAATGGGCTTCTTGAGCTCACCTATGGACACACCTCAAGCCTAATTTACACAAATCTGCAAGTCTGACTTACAAAAAGTTACAAAACTTAGACTTAACAAAAATGTTTAAAAATGCAATAAACAAAAATCAAAAAAAAAACTTACAACAAAAAAATTGCAAAAAAATTACTTAAAACATAACTGAGTTGTTGATTTAGTAAACACTAAGGAAGATTTGAGGGAACTTTCTAGTTTAGTTTCATAATGTTAAAGATGTTTGCCAAGTATGCTGTGATTCACCTATATATACACTGTGCAACCCCGACCCTCGCTGATGTATGACCTTTGTAACTAAAAATACAAGAAATCTGAGCTAATGCTCATAACACGTGGGAGCCTATAGCAGCTCCTGTTCGCAGGTAATCGTGGTCTATCTCCATCCATTTCGTCGCAATTCACTCTTTGCAGCCAAAAATCGCCAAAAAAAATCACTTCAAACTTTCATTTTTAGGGTTTACGGTCATTCAAGGTCATCGATGTTGACATTTTCAAGAAGTTCGTCACCAGTACTTGTTATAATAAGCAGCATGTCTGTGCCTATCTGCATTCATTTTCATGCCAGACAAGCCAACAGCAAATATATAACCATTTTTAGAGGGGTAGCCCTCTCTGGCACCCGTGTGCGCAGACCTCCTTGAACCAACAGGGTCCAGACAACCATTTTCACGTTGGACAAGCCAATAGTGGTAGAATAACGCCTTTTTAAGGGGGCCCCTCTTTTGCCCCCTCGTTCGTGATGACCCCCTTTAACCAGTGGCATGGAACTTTGTCACAAAATACTAGAGACTCTAAGCTATCATACGATGAAAACCCGAAGTCTTTATCTAACCTGGTCCCCAAACGGTACCAGGTTGTGAGGGACAAACGGAGGACAGAAGGACAAAATTATCGCAGCTAGTATGTGCTATAGCTATGCTAGCTCTCGTGCGTAAAAAAACATCGGCTACTCCTACCTCAGAAACGTACACACCAATTCTGTTATTATACCATTCTGTGTAAGTTTGTAGTCCATAGGCAACAGATGGAGAGGCAATCAGAGAAACAGAACCCATATGCGGCCATACAATAAAAGACAAGAAATATGGACACATACAAAGAGAGAGAGATATCAAATATGTATGATACACATCGACCAACAGACAAGCAGAGAGACAGGCAAGCAAGCAAACAAAGAAATTTGTAACAATACCGGCCCGCTATTCCAAAGGTCCACTATTCCAAAAGTCCATTGTGCAGATACACGCCACAGTGCTAAGGTTTGGGTTAAGGTTAGGGTTAAGGTTAAGCTTAGGGTTAGAATTAGGGTTAGAGTTAGGGTCAGCCTTAGGGTTAGTGGGAATAGTAAACTTTCGGAATAGCGGACCTTCGGAATAGTGGACCTTCGAAATAGCGGACCTGAATCTTTATAACAATCTGTAGGTGAATTTACAAAAACCTAGAAAAAGTTAGACTTATAAAAATAGCAAACAAGGCAAACAGAAATAACAGAGAAATGGAGAGACGAGCAGACACCTGAGTCTTGCCACCGGAGGTTTCCTGAACAATGCTACGTGACAGCGATGCTGCCGACACAAAACTGTTGAACATCGAGCTGATACTGTTTGACAAACCATACGCCAGCAACTCCTGCGATAAGCACACAATATGCCAGTGTTCATGACTAACACACCAGTTCACACTTTTGTAACAGCAATGAAGTACAAAAATGCCATTTTGGGAGTCCTGTATCTCCAAGCCCCTTAGTCAAAATTTGAAAAAAAATTGGCTCGAATGATTGCATTAGCAACCAGACTGCACAAGAAAATATTGGGTTAAATTGGTTCAAAAAGGGTGAGGTCAAATAGGGATGGCACTATAACTTTTATACTACTACCATTACTACTGTGCAGGTGTGAAGCTGTCACCATCTGATATTAAGGTTTTACATCAAAGTTAATCACAAAAGCAATCAATCACGTAATCAGTAAATTTGTAAAGCACCACTTAAATGGAGTTCTCTGAAGACAGCTCAGGAGCCCTGACGACTAGGTAACCAAACAGAGAAAACAACAAGAAGCCCAGCTGTTGCTAGGATAGCTGATTGTACTGGTTGTCAATGACCTTCAAGGTCATCCAAGGTCGATGATTTTCAAGTTATTTGAAAGCCAATATGCGACTTATTATCAATGATTAACAGCAACATAGACCCTATCTTGCACCGTTTAGCCACATTAGCGCATAACGGCCTTCAAAGTCATCCAAGGTCAATAATTTCCATGTAATCTGACAGGGCATATGCTACTTCCTATTAGTGAATAATAGTAACGTTGGCCGCATCTTTCACCATTTCCGAGATATGGCATACCTTAGTGCATTATGACCCTTCAAGGTCATCCAAGGTCAATGATTTATATCTCATTTGAAAGCCAGTATGCAATTTCCTATGAGTGATCAATAGCAACTTAGGCCCTATCTTGTACCATTTAGCCACAGCACATCCGTGACAGACAGACAGATGTACAGACGAACGGACAACAACCATGACAACAGCGTGACCGTTACTTAAGTATGGTCAGCTAAAAAGCATAGTTTAAAGCACTGAGCAAATTTCAACAACTGTCATGATTATCACTATGCAATTCCTCTAGGCTGCGGATGAACTTTCCAGCTCATCTGAGACAAGCTGGTATTAACTCTGAACAGTTTAAGCAGTTGCTAACGATTGAGACATTTCTGTGCTGAGATCGTGCTGCATTGTAGCTAACTGTTAATCTGTACCATCTTAGTTGTCAATGTCAATGTCAACATTGACTTTATATAGCGCAACATCATGAGGCATCTCTATTGCGCTGAATACACTAGTATCTCGTGAAAAGTGCAGTCTCAAAGCCGCACCTGAAGCTACTGCTGCAAAGCGATGGATCACGGAGATTGTCTGGTAATGAGTTCCAAGCCATCGGACCCCCAACAGCGAAGGCCCGACGACTGAACGTACTTTGTCAAAACAGCGGAACAGTAAGGAAGGGTCAACTGGCAGATCTCAGATGCTGTCGACTGGCGACATCGAAGACTGGGATGACCAGGTACTTTGGCACAGCATCTTAAAGGCACCGGCGAACTGTCACGGCTAGCTTGTACTAAAACCACTGATCCACCAAGCCACCCTATTACTGCAGAAGGCATAAAAAGTGCACAGACAAATATAGAAAACAAATCTGCAAGAATGAACCTGGTTAGAATCCAAGGGGTAACCATGTTTCTTAGAGAAGAGCTTTGCCATTGAAATGCTAATAGAGAAGGCAACGATTGCACAGCTGAATGCGCTCCCGATGACCTCACCAAACCTTGATATAGGCGGGAATGATGGTGGTGGAAAACTGCACACAGTAACAAAAAAACTCAACTAATTTCATTCATCACAGAAATCCAGTATGATATCTCGTGGCAGTTAATAAAGTGCAGTCTGTATTCTGAATAAACGTTAATTACTTATTAATTCGTCGCTTTAATCTTCTCTTGTCCCCTCCACTCGGTACATGATGGTGGCGAGTCCAAGTTAAAAGTTACATCTGTACATCTGTCAATCATCCGACCCACGACTTCTGACTGATCAGGCGTACAGCAATATTCACAAGGACGACAGACAACAAATTAATAAGTAATCAACGTTTATTCAAAATACAGATTGCACTTTATTAACTGCCATGAGCGATCACTCTTTTTATCGACCATCCAGTGCTCTCCCAGGACCTAACTGTCCGTACAATACATGTATATGACCGCTTTCTATTGCTGCCAAAGTCCGACTGCCCATACAATACGGTGTAAGGGTAAAAGCTAAAGATGTCAATTTCTATAGCGCATCTCGCATACAACGCCTCTAATGCACTTTTCGTCACTAACCCGAGCCGCCAGCCGCACGACCACCACGTGCAGCCTGCAGATACAGGCTAACGCAGCGGCCGGCTAGGCAGCCCCAGTCAGCTGTACTAAGGTCACCACCTTCCATAACCCATACAAATGATTTACTGCTCATTTTACCGTCCCACGGAAGGTAGAAAACTGAGTCGACCTAGCTGGCAGGCTTCGCACCGAGATGGTTTACCTGCCCACAGGCAGTCACCCATCGCAGTACAAATCAAGCCCGGCGTAGAGTAACTTCGTTTCAGCCGAAACACGTTACCAACTATGCCACGCCACCAACCAATGATGCGTGTAACTGATGACTAAGCGGCTGATGCAATCCTACGTGGCGGCCATCCAGACCCCACCAGACCCATCCAGACCTTCATCCAGACTCATCCAGGTCCATAGAAGCGACCAAAAATGACAGCCGTGACAAGTTCACAAGTTATCTTGTCAACAGAAAAAAAACAAGCAAACAAAAAGTCTTAGTGACGATGGTAAAAACAATGCTGACATTGCTACCGTGAACAGTAATTACTTTTAGCAGAAACAACAAGAGATGAGACACAGAATCTTAGCCTACCCAGTTGGTATGAATCCCACAATGTTTACTCCAAATCTTCCAGCAAAGTTGGCCAGATACGATATCAGAGTTACAACTATAATCTGTGCACAAACAATACTACAGAATGATACACTATTACTTCTACAATATATGGGCTAAGAAGAAAACTTAACTGTCATACTAATTAAATCAACTAATGCGGATTAACTATAGCCAGATGACTCTTTATTGCACAGTCGAGCAGCACTGTCAACTAAATTCCATTCATTTATTCCCTTTACAATCAAACGACATAAGACTGACATTAATCATACTTGCAAATGCTAAAAAAAAATTTCATACTCATCCATACCAGTGACACACAAAAATGGATATCTGACACATTATTTTGCTGCATACAGAAATGAATAAAATCACAGTCCAATAAATCAATCCTTGCATTTAACTATAACTACTACTGAACTATTCTTAATTTCTTCATAAAGTGTACTGAACACCTTATCAATTATCTTCTGTATGCAACTTTTGCAAGCTAAATAAACAGTCAACCACCAGAAAGCACTATATTAAACTGGTCCCTTCACAGCATTATAATAGTGATGTTAAAACCTAAGGTGTTTTTAAATAATACAAATAGCACACAATAACAAAAAGAATACAGTGGGCAACTTCACGTTTTGACTTAGACTTTCACAGAACCAATTCGCTGAGCGAAACCTAAGTTCTGCACTTAGACTTCAGTTCATTGAAACTTTGTTTTAAGCATGTGGGCCATACTTTTTGATTCAGTCTTTCGCGAAGCAGAAACTTAAGACTTAGGCCAAAGTTTCCGCTCAGCTAAAGACTCAGCGAAATTGCTTCATTTTTGGCTAAAATATGAACTTAGACCAAACTTTCACTCAACAAACTGCCAAACTGGCTGAACAAAAATTTAAGTCAAAAACTGAGAAGTCGCCCATTTTACAGACCACAATAAGTTCGATGGGAAGCGGCATTTTCAGTTTGCGCTTAAATGTCGGGTTAACCCATCGCTGGACGGCATAGATAGCAACCATGCATAGAACTGCCGTAATAAGAGCGGCGGCATTTGTATAGACAATGTTTGTGAAGAAATCTATGTACAGCTGGACACAACAAACCATGCAATAATTCAGTAGTCACTGCAGCCTTATAACTACACTGTGTCCCAAAAAAACCTCCACCAGAGTTATTTTTTTAATAACTCTGTGGCAAAAAACTAGAGTTTTGCCCATCTCACCTTAATACTGTTGCTATGAATCCAAGACTGTAAATTAGTAAACTATGACTTCTGCATTTCACAAGGTGGTGCAGCAACAGTAATAAGCTGAGGTGGGCAAGACTAATCACATACATCACGTTTTTCTTGACGTTTCATGCCAAAAATTGCTAAAATAGCAGATGTTTCATAAAGTTATACAAGAAATAAAACACTGGCATAGTTTATTGAAACCTGCTGTCAAACAATGCATAAAAAAAACAAAATGGCAAAATATTGTATCTACAGTTTTCAAGCACAAACGTCACGACTACAAAGTTCTTCAAAATGCCACACTACTTTCAGAAAAAAAACATTCGCTTACATTTTCTTGTACATCTCCATGCAAACTGCTTAGGATGACAAAAAATTTTCATTAAATGTTTAGAAGTTAAATTTTCTTTGCTACCGGTGATATCATGCTGAGGTCATATTTCCATGGTTGTAAATTATGGTTTTTACCATTGAAAGCCCATTCCAGTTTCACAGCAAGATTGAAATAAGCAGATAAATAAAGAATTGCAACACATGCAAATATTAAATACAAAAAAAATAATTTTAAAAGCACAGTGTGAACAAAGCCTAAGATAAAAGAACACTGGTAGGCAAACTAACATAGACGAGCTTCAGAGGTCCACTGAACGACTGGACTTTGATTCCAAAGACATGTTTGATCTGACTGGAAAAGACGTGGATCGACGCGCCGAACGTCAGCGCACGAGTCAACGGTTCGGACAGGTAGATGGTCACAAAGCCGAACTTGCACAACCCCAGCACTATCTGTACGCACATGAATCACTACCAGTCTCAATCAGTCACCCAGTGATGTCAAATGAGACCAAACTCCTGAGCCTGAAAATGAGGCCAAAGCCACAACCACAAGGCCAATGTCAAGACCGATGCCAGAAAGACAAGGAAATGATCGAGGCTGAGCCCAATTGTTCAAGGCTGAGGACAGGACTGAGGTAAAGATTAAAACTATAGAAGAGACCACGACATCGTAAGCTAGAAGTTTTATGGCACTGAGCACCACAACCTAGTCCAGGCCAAGGGCAAGGCCACAGTTGCAGTCTCAGATCGAGGCCAAAATTTTTGCACCGAGACCACTTTGGCCTCGAAAACTTAACATCTCTGCAGTCACCTGATGTGAACAACAGTTGTCCTCCCATTTTGCTTAATTTAATTTTGCCAATGACTACGATTAGGATTAGAATTAGTGGTTAGGATTAGTTTTGATTGTAGCATTCAATACAGCACCATCACCATAGCATTTCACTCTGGAAAACTGCTTTCATTCTGCATTAAATGCTGACCTTCGAATACAAGCAGTATAGTCAGCTCACCCTAGCAACAGCTGGGCTTCTTGTTTTTTCCTTATGTTAATATATAGAACTTTATTCATCAAAAAACTTGATGGCAAACAACTAATACAATAAAAAAAACTACAAGTAACAAGACAGATGACTGATAACTGAAAGTGTCTTATTATTTTTGCCAAGTTCTGTTAAAGAAGCAAAGTGACCTGAAAAATGCCTGCAAGGAATGTGACCGCCATAGCGACACCGACACGACACTGCATCTCAGGACTGATTCCACGACCTGAACTTGTTTCTGTCGTTGTGACCACTGACCCCCCAGTGACGTCGGTGGCATATAGAGAGTTGACCGTGGTGGTTGTTGTATTCAGGAGATCAGAATCGAACGACGAAGCACTGCCATCACAGTTAGCATCATTCACTGCCGTTCCGACCATCAGACTAATAACAGCAAACGTACCTACACCAAGCAATAAAAACGTTCATCAATGATGAATGGAATCAATAAATCAATCTCAGCTGCCTTAAGCCCAAATCCCATTATGCCAACTTTCACCAAAACTTCTCCATGGGGAAGTTTTGGTGAAAGTTGTGGATGCGGTCCATGAAAGTTGAAAGTCGCAGGCCGAGATGGTTGCGACAAAGTCTGTAACAAGTCTGAAACAAATATGTTTGTGTCGCTGTAATGGAATTTGGTCTGTGGCAAGACACGGAAAAAGTCTGCTAAAAAAAAGAGGCAACAAAGTCCACGGGGAAGTTTTGGTGAAAGTTGCGAACGTGGAGCACGAACGTCCGCCGACTTTGTCACAAACTTTGTCGCAAAATCGGCGTAATAGAATTTAGGCTTTGGCAGCACAGGTACTGGTTAGTAATCATCAATACCACAATTCTGGCCGTTTTCACCGGTCCCATATCCAAGGATAAGCAATGTCCCTCCAAATCCACAAATTTTGCATTTTCTCAGTCACAGTCACTCCCTACGGTTCGAATATACCATCCACATGGGCCTACTATACTATAAGCCCATGTATTGGGAATACCAAAAATAACAACCAATCCGTAAGCCTAATCCTGAATATGAGATCCGGGAGTCCCCAGATTACAAATCTCTTAATGTCAGATCCTGGGATTGAAAATTCAGTCCAAAGATTGCAATCACTAGTATTGGTCTATTTTGCCGCATTGAGATTGTTGCACAGTATTTCAATATGGTGGATGAACTCCCTACATTGAAAGTTATCTAATTTCTTTCTTAAGCACAAAACACATCTAGAGCATATAGTGCAAAGTAGTGTACAGCAAGAAAGTTCAGCAGTGTATTACATAGATGCATATTTTCAATACTAACAGAAAACAATATTTTGAAACCAATTTATGAAAATTACCTCATAAATTCATTTCATATAGACATTAAAAACTCATACAAAAGTACAATAACAAATAATATAATTCAATCTCATTCTCACACATTATGTGCACAAAGTAGCATATGATGCATGTAAAAACAGAAAGCAAAAAACATTACCTATAGAAATGTGCCGAGATGTACCAAAGAAGAAGTAGACAATAACAGGAAAAAACGAAGTATAAAGACCGTATACTGGATCAAGGCTGGCCAGCAGACCATAAGCCATTCCTGTGATGCATACATAGGACAATTAAATGTAACTTTCAACTCATCAAGCAGTGTATTCACATTTAACCAAATAGTGATAATAAAACAACAACAAAAGTACTAAGCAGATACAACACAAGGATAAGACAGTTTATCATGCTGAGAAATGCAATTTTAAGCTTAATTTTATTGAAAGTAAATATCGATCAAGTAATGTCCTATTTTATGGCCCATAGTATAATTACATAGTAAAGAAAAATTCTGTTGCTTTTACATTTATTAGGAAAATTAGTGCATATTTTTCTCTGTTTTGTGTATTCTGTTTCTCATATCTGGACTGATGCAGTCGTGCAGCAATCGAGTCTGGACTCAAGCGAGGCATGAGTCCTTATTGTTTGCGACTCAGATTTGAACTTGGACTTAGACCCCCGTGACTCAGATTCCAACCAAGAGGATGCAACTACATCACTGCTATAAGTATTAAAACAACATTAAGCAAAAAGCCCAGCTGTCACTAGGAGAGCCGACCGTACTGGTTGTCAGTGACCTTCAAGGTCATCCAAGATCAATGCTTTCCATCTAATCTGACAGAGTGTATGCCACTTCCTATTAGTGATTAATAGTAGCCTAGGATGTATCTCTCACCGCTTCTAAGATATGGCCAATTTTCTGTAGAGAAAAATGCACATTTTCTTACCTCCCCTTTCATTCAACTCCCAATTTGAAAATAATAATTCTAGTGGTAGATCGGCGATCTTGCTGTTAGCACTGGAAAATTACATTATTGGGAAGATGGTAAAACTTATATGCCTGGTAGACATAGAAAGTCTATAAACCATGCCACTACACTCAGTACACTGTCATGTATTTAAATCAGGCTTATTCAGTATTATATCAAAGTCCATCTCAAGCCGAAGCGTTTTTTGCAACACGAACTTAGAACTATAGTGTTTTTGAACAATTTTATTTAATGCTTGGTAATTGATAACATTTCACTTTCAGTCACAGTCTTAGCAATGCAGTGAAGAAATGTGGCTGTATTCTTACATTAACAACGAAATAAATGTAAGTAGGTAAATGGCGATATACCGCTAGTAATTTTCTGCTCTCTAGTGCAAGATCGCCAATCTACCGCTAGCACTGACCATTTGAACAAGCCCTCCGCGGAATAGATGTCTGAAATTTTGCATGTCCGAGTTTAAAACCCATGGCTATTGGCTATTGCCTAATTACTCGTGTAAAAAGTTTTCCCCTACACCCTACCCATTAGCCGTGCAGTATATTCGTTACAGACAGACAAACAGACAGATGAACGACAACCATGACAATAGCTCAAACGTTATGCAAGTACGGTCGGCTAAAAATGATTCCACAGTCCACACACCTCAAGTACATACAGTACACAGCTAAAATGCACGTAATTAAACTGTGACTACTGACCCTGAGGAATGTGCATTATGCCCACAGTCAGACCAGCAATTATGTCATTAAAGATATCATGACGTAGGCTGTAGTGACTCATTATGCCAATGAATGGAAACCATGAAAGCAGTGATCTCTTGAGACATGGGCCTGATGGCATGCACTTTTTACGCACTGCCTCACGCAACTGCTGCGAAACATTCTTGGATCGGTCTTCAGTCGTGAAGTTGTATCTCTCCCTGAACTGCAACTGTGTGTAAACCGGACGATCGACTTTGACCTTTGTCCGAAATCTAGGCAATGTCGGTGCCACAGCTGCAGTGGGTATGGTACCATCTGTGTTGGTCAAGTTTTCACCAGGGCTACCATCAGACTGTGCCGCCATACTTCCGTTCTGCTGCAAAATAACACCAACAGAGCTGCCAAATTATCATACAACCAAAGTCACTGTGGGTGATAATCCCCCTCCCTCTCTTACCCTTGCTTTCTATCCTCCTCTCCCCTCCCTCCCTTTTCCTTCCCTTAAAAGTAGGGCCCTTTAACTCCATCTAGATGATGTGGGAAAGTGCTTTTGGATTTAGTTACTTAGTCGGCAGGGCCCCCAAGCCACCCAAACTGAGGCATCGCACCAACTGGCTGTCATACGTGAACATTAAACAACTTGCTCAGGATTGTTGCCTTATACTGAAATGGTCCGTATTTGAACCCCTGACCTTTCGATAATTGGGTCCAACACGCTAACCACTACACCATTAAGCCAAACAACCCTGGGTTAAAAATCGCTAAAAAACCCCATTTTTGCTTAACACAGGATTAACACTCACTCAGATCTATGGGTCTCTATTCTTCCACAATCTGCATGATTTGCAGGCCTAAATAGTAGGTGCTATTTTTACACACGACAGCAGAATGCATCGCGCGTCTTAGCCATCGTCTAGGCATCTATCTGTCCGTCTGTCTGTCACACTCGTGATCTGTATCAAAACGTTGCAAGCTAGGATCACAAAATCTTCACGGTGGGCTGACACAAGGACTCTAGTTTTCAGTGATAAAATTTCATGCCCCTGGGTGAAGGGGTTCCCCTCCAACGCGGACATCAAACAAAGGTACCCCCCTTAAAAAGATGTTATTTTGCCGTTGTTAGCTCTTATAGTGTAAAAACGGTTGCAGACAGGTACACACATGCTGCTTATCATAACAAGCACTGGTGGCAGGCTTTTAAGATTTATCACCATCAATGACCTTGAACGACGTTTAACCAGACAAAAAAAGGTTTTTAGTGGATTTTTCGCCCTTTTTGGATGCAGCGCACATTTCAACACTGAACTGCAACGAAATGGCTGGAGATAGACCAAGGCAGCCTGCATATGAAGTTTTCAGCACTAAACGTAAATTTTAGCAGTTCAAGTCCCGACCCACTAGGCTCAATGAGGCCGGCGCAACTTGCCTAATGCCGATGACACACAGTCAGATATCGGCGTCGAAATCAGATCCAAAAGTCGACGTCAAAATCGGTGCCAACTTCTGTGCTGTCTGTCATGCAAATTCGGATCTGAAATTGGCACGAAAACTCAGTGTGGAAAACGGGCGCCAATTAGAACACTGCTCTATTCCAAGCCGATAATCGGCGAGAAACTAAATGCGTGATTGGTCAAAGGTCATTGTTGACATTTTCATCTGCTTTCAGGCCTACTTGTGTCACGGAAATTGGTCACATGAAAAACAATTATTGGTATTATTGCAGTAAAATCAAATATAGCAAAGTTTACAATTAAATTTTACATTTTAAACCAAAGAATATTGCTAATCTTAATTATTGCAAGCAGTTTTGAATATTATAACTGTTGACGAAAATGTGGTGTTACGTTATGGTGTACGAACATGTGGCCTACTACAATTTTTATCTTACAATCAATCTAATAGCTTTTGCGTTTCAACAATTTAGCAGTAAAATAAGCTGCCGGTCGTGTAAGATTAAGCTGATAGTAAAGCAATGCAAACAAACAATGATGCTGCCATCTATAATAGAGAATAAATATGCAAAATGACTGCGCATGCATTGTCATGGTAAGTTAATTTTTACAATTAGACCTTGGCCTATTTTTTGTGTCTTGTCTTTAAAGGTGCCGGTGTTACCAGAAAAATACTCGATAGAAACAAATTAAATTCCATCCAACCATCCGGTCCGACTATAATTTCTGTTGATTGAGTTTAGTTGGAATGGTACTGTAGACGTGGTACGCCATCTAGGGAATAAATCCATTGCAGATGGTGAGATAACGCTATAGCTTACTTTTACGTTTCTTTTCATTAAGCTTTTTATCTTGTTTTATCTGGTACTAAAAGTGCAGATTATATGGGAAATTTGTAATTTTTACACTGCACTCTGCCATGTTTGTTTTCGGTGCCGATTTTCATCCCGAGTGGATTCGGAATGAAAAATCGACTTCAAAAATGGGTACCGATTTTGGCACCGATTTTCGGAGTCAACTTTGGCGCCGATCTCTGGTCTGAGTGTCATCGGCATAAGGTCGTTACCTGGCAGTGTCCTGGTGCGGAGTTGAACCTGCGCCTCTGAGTTACCTCAGGATTACAAGTCCGACATGTTACCCTTAGACTACTGAGCCAGACTACCATCCTTCCTTCCTTTTCCAATAATGCACATATCCTCTTGTGAGTAATGTCGTGCATTCTTCCACAATCTGCATGATTTGCAGGCCTAAACAGTAGGTGCTATTTTTACGCGCGACAGCAGAATGCATCGCACGTCTTAGCCATCGTCTATACCATAGCCCTAACCCTAATAAAATAATAATTAATCTTACTGCATTACGTATAGCAATGGTGACTCCTCGCAAATCTGTTTGCACAGGCACAGTGACACATTCAGATCGGGTATCTAACCATTTTGGACAAAAATTGACACCTTCAGATCAGCGATCTGAAAAGTGTGTAAAAAGTGTTCACCGATCTGAATGGATAATTATCGAAAACAGAATATAGTTCTGTCCGACACGGACTGAAAATAGAACTTAGTTCAGTCCGGGACGGACTGAAAATAGGTTTTCCGGGCCTAAATGCTCTGAAGCCGAATCTGCCGGCGGCCGAAACGTCCTGCGGCCGAACAGGCTCTACGTCTCACGATCCCGAAACATATCCACTGCAACTGTAAAAACATCAACTTACCGGTAAGTCAGCCCGTCAGAATCCTACCGAAAAGCATGCACGGCGAACACAAAAATCATATGATCAAGGTCTAACAAATAGGCACGACGGACAAACAGACGGCAGACACACCCCACAGAATATCTAATTATCAAAACAATAACAAACAAGATGCGGCCTCGATGGCCGACACGATATGCGAAAATACTATACACAGTGGACCAATAAATCGATAGAAGTGATGCGATCTGCTGGAACAAAAACAAATCGATAACTGGCGGTGAAACCCAATGGGCATGACTGGTGGGCTTTAAACGAACCGAAAGTTTACTTTATGTTTTTAATAGGAGCCCTGCAGCCAAAGTGAGCTGATTGTATACCGGTCCGATTGGTTGCAAATGTAAAAGCCTATTAGTAATTAATAGCAACCGTGGCTCTACTTTTCATCATTTCTGAGAAACGGCGACTAATAGGCTAAAAATTGCGGCCAAGCTCCTGTAAATAGAGAAATATGGTTACTGTAGCCAAAAACCGTCTGATGAGCTCTACGAGTGAAGTCTCATCTACAGTTAAAGTCTACGGATCACTAGCGTGCGAAGGTGCACTATCATACTACGGTTCAATAGCATAAAGCAGTCGTCCGTACAAGGCCGCTATATGCCGCTTTGTAAAAAGATGTGTACCGGGATTAAACTACAAGAGCGACTACCGCCTTTTGCAACCGTCACCAAAATTAATAGAATCCCTAAGGTTTAAGTGCAATATAAGATTTGGACGGATCACAGTCTAGATCGTCCATAGGACGGGTAGGCCTACTATGGTTCGCCGTAGGATAATCCGTAGCAAAGGTCACGTCTATACGAATCGCCAAGGGACGGCGATAGTCCTGGTAAGAGAGAGTGCAGCCAAAAGCCGTACGGATGAGCTCTACGGGTGAAGTCTCATCTACGGGTGAAGTCTTCTACGGATCACTAGCGTGCGACCCGTCAGTCTCAGTCACTATTTGACAATAGTCCAGATCAGAATGCAGTCCCGGTACGGATCGATAAAGCGGGTTTACGTTACATTCCTATTAACATTTTATAAAAGCCGTCATCGCTCTATCCAACGGTGCCATTGCCACAATTCCCTACGACTTGTCGTTTAGAAACAATTAGCGCAATGATCGACGCTTCAGTGTTATCCAACGTCAGTGATTTTCGTACCACTTGTAAGATATTTTTCACCACGTTTGCCCTGCACACGGAGGATGGTTTGAGCCTTATATTTGGCAAATTTTTGTTACTAATGCAGACATTTTTCGAATTTTAGCTATAGAGACTCTTTTTGGTGCACCCTGTAGGCTTTACAGTATAGTAGGCCTATATACGTAAAGTAATAACGTGCGTCCTATATATTAACCCTGTCAATCGTGTGCTTACGGCAATGCTGTTTTCACCGTACTACAATAATAATGTGTTCGTCAATCACAGACATAACTGCAGGCATCACGTAGGACAGGCTGTTAGTATGTGATTAAGTCATTATATCGAGCTACGCATAAACGTATAATATACGCCTATCTGGAAGTGCATTGTCGCGCGTCGAAGCGTGCGATGCACTTATTGCAAAGTGCTAGCTCAGTGTTTTTCAACCTTTTTGTTGCCGCGGAACCCTGAACGAGCGTGGAGGTCACTCGCGGAACCCCATGCATTGATCCGTGCGTCCAGCGACGTACGCGAAGTTGAAGCTACAGGGTGTCTACGGACTCATTTCCCGAGCAGAGCAAAGCTTTTGTGAAGACGATAAAGCAAGCAAAGATGACCAATATTAAATTTAACCACATTAACAGGTAGCAGTACCTCTACGACGGCCTCTTAGCCCCCGCCATACCAAATGAAAAAATTTATCATGTGGACGTCCTCGTTAAAAATACGTGCCTTTTTAATTTTCCTTAGCATAGTGTTTAAAGAATTGAATTCATTGAGTAAATGGTCAAACGATTTCGTAACCATAGGCCTAACCCTAATCAGTGCTTTATTTTC
>Ga0056128_1004268_pt1 | contig 17828 bp, 11 predicted proteins | sample WorMetLIZISLAND2_FD_71113 | JGI IMG/M metagenome (GOLD analysis project Ga0056128, IMG submission 71113) | Marine gutless worms symbiont microbial communities from Max Planck institute for Marine Microbiology, Germany - Olavius geniculatus... ... | reverse complement strand
GTGCTAGGGGTAGATCGGCGATCTCGCACTAGTGAGCAGAAAATTACTAGTGGTAGATCGCCACTCTATCTAATTACATTTATCACATTATTAATGTAAGAATGCAGCCATATTTCTTCACTGCATTACCAGGACTGTGATTGGGACTGACATATCAGTCACTTTGTTATCAATTACCAAATTTATTCAAAAACAATATATTTTAGAGTCTGTACGTGTTACAAAGAAACAGATATGGCTTGAGATGGACTCTGATATAATACTGAATAAGCCTGATTTAAATACATGACACAGTGACAGTGACATGTCGTGGCGTGGTCCTATGACTACCAGGAACATAAGTTCTACCATGTACCTAATAATGTGCCTACCCAATCTACCTCTAGCAATTTTCCAGTGCTAACAGCAAGATCGCCGATCTATCGCTAGAATTATTGTAAATTTATACCTATCACGTATATTAGGTCTACTCGGGTTATGCCTAAACAGTTGTAATAAGCTCTACACAAGCTCTATTGAGCCTTAAAAATCTAAATACAGCAATACACATTGCAAAAAATAACTAGATACAGAAGTCGCACTTGTAATCATCGTTCTGATTTCGTAGGCCAGCACATATCTGGTGATACCAGCGAGGGCATAAGTCACACCGAACCCAGTGTACAGGACCCCTATGTGGGCGGCTCTTGCGGGCTGGTGGCACGTATGACAAATGTTCTGTTTGGTGATTGTCGCTGCTGGTGTTTCATTGGGCTTGACATCATCCAGGTCTGCAACCCCTGCATTGCACCCCTCGCTGTCAGCATCAGGTGCTGCCTCTACATCGACATCAGCAGTGCGTGGGCGTTTCCTGTCGGACGTCTTATCAGGCCGCTTTCGCGTGTTTTTCCGGAGCTGCGTAAGATTAAGTGTTCGCTTCTTAAACGGCTGTGACAGGCCCACCACCTTCTTCGCAGCTAGTAGGTGGTAGCAGCTGCCTGCTGCCAGATGGGAACACGATTCGGTGGGGAAAAGTCTCACGACACGCGGATCGACAGTTCCTTGCATTGTGAATACGCCCAACTTCGCATCTGGCGTTATGTGTTCTTCGTTGATGACGCGAGTGGCACGCTCTATTGATGAAAGGTTTGCCACTACCTGCTCCACTGCGTTATCATCGGCAGTCGACAAAGTAACCGACGATGAAGAGGATTCGCCAGCTCATATGCTGTTGACGATCTCATCGGGTGCGGTAACAGTTGTGCTGAAGTCACCGGCCAATTCTACAGGTGTTGTTGCAACACCTGTGCAATCAATCCCATGCTGTCTTATTACATTGTTATTATAATTACTATTAGTAATGTCATTTATATGGCGCAAATTCGAAAATAATGCTTTAAAAAAATTCAAAGAAGCTAGCAAATAAAAAAGTATAAAAAATAGGCCTGCATATAATAATCATATAAATAAAAAATAAGAATCATTTACTGAGTACATTGCTGATATACTTGAAGTATGTGAATTTTAGGTTTTTCAACTTCACCAACAAACATGCATTCACTATTAATTTAACTGTAACTGCGATTGTGATTAACGGGATTATAGAATGGAGAATGAATGCTACCGCACCTGGGCTATTTGACGCCATATGCGGCAACTTCAAAGGCACTTGAAATAAGCGACGCTTGTTTGATTGCTTTTGTTTTTGGGACGTCGGCCGACGGGGAGTCGGTAGCTAGAGTGGTAGGTGTGCTGCACAGTCTTTGGCACTTTGACAGTTTTGAAAGAATTGGTTTATAAGCAAGGCACACAAAATAGGCTCAATAAAGTGACACAAAGTAACTGTTTTGTTTAACATAATTCATCATGTGAGGTTATAATGTGAATATATGGCCTTGCATTCTAGGTATATAGGCTACTGTTCATTTCAGCACAGGCATTATAATGATTTAAACATATTTATTCGACGTAACAGGCTACAGCAGCACAAATTTAAATAATAACAACAGTAGGCCCATATTCAAACATCAAAAGAAATAAAAAATATAATCAATAATATTATAGTCGTAAAATTAAATCAGTTTATTACAGAGTCACAGTTCACAATCACATTGTACTTTTGGAGTGTTAACGTTTTTTAGCGTTTTTTCTACGTTGTTTTTGTCATTTTCCATTGTTAGCTACAGCAATTCCGCAAATTACCACCATGTCAAGCTCAGAAGGTAGGCAGTAAATTGCTGAATCGGGCTGATCACGTGATCATGCCCATCAACCAATCATCTTCATTCCGCAGATTTCATTCCGCAAATTACTTTCCGCATTCCGCATTTCCACAAATTACCCATACCCGAGTCATTTGGCTGGCTGATTTGCTATTTCTTTTCTTTTCATAGCTCATTTTTACGTCATATACATAACCTGCGTACACTAGCACACAATCGATACAAATGGCACAGTGCTGAAAAACGCCATGCTGTAGGTGAAGATGCATCAGCAGATGAAAACTGTATACGTGTGAACAAACGATCCATACTAATAAAGAGTTAAAGTTTCTGACAACAAAAACTTTACAGAAAACCCAGGTATATATCTGTTCGTGCATCTGTATGCGGCACAATGTGCTGGCGTGTTTCGTTTATTGCTATATTGAAATAATTCAGCTGAGAGCTGCAGACTTTGCCAGCTGAGTGAGTTTCACCTACAATCACTACCAGGTGTCGATTCACTGTCGAAAATATTAGAACTGTGCCGTTTAGCAGGTTATGTATACAGTCTGATGAAGAAAACTTATATTTAACCGTTATAACCAATTTTGTGACTGTTGTTAATCTCTGCATTATGTTCGCAAAAATTTGGGTCAAAACAGATCGTAGTAGCATAAGTCGTGGTAATCATGGAGCACGGGTAAAATGCGGACCTGCGGACCGACCAACGGGTAAACTGCGGACCACCAAAATGCGGACTCTGCGCAATCGAACGCCTAATGAGAGATGTGCCGTAATGTGTATAAGCTTACTATAGCGTTTATGTTTTAGGCGACACATATAGCTTTAAAATAACAAAGTTAGGTTTAGATATTCTTTGAAACACATTTTTGGAAATATCTCGAAAACGATGCATCGGACTCAAAAATTAAAAAAAATGCCCCCCTTACTAAGCCCCTGCCTCAAAATTTTTTCTTTCACAAGATGGGGTCGAAAAAATTAAATATTTTTGGTGACATTAAATATTCAATGACAGACGTCGCTATGACAGACGATAACAGCATATATTTTTGTGAATGATGTGAAAGAAACAAATATGGCAATCTGAGATGGTGTTCTGGATAGCATTGGTTGATTTGACGTGGAATGACCCAGCAGGCAATGATAACTTATTTTCCGTACATTTCATTTAAGACTCCAAACTGCATGTGTACATATATGAAACATATATTTTATTTAGGACCTTAAACTGCATGATTAGTGATTACATGCTGTTTTTGTCTAATTTGTCTTCTTTGTTGTTGTTTAAATGTTGCTGTTTAAGTCATTTGTCATTTTGGGATGCCACATTTTCTGAATGGCTTTTTGGATGTTTTTGTTGACAAAATAACACTATACATCTATTCTGTACGAAGGTTAGGTGAACTGCTTAGCTTTTTAAGATCATCGGGTTCGTCGGGTTGAGGTTAAAGTAGGTCAGATATTTCAGTTTGTTATAGCGGCAGATTGAGGCATTTTCATTGTTGGCATCCACTGTTGGCGAGCACTACTGTCTTATGGCAAGAGCTGTGCACATTGTCTTCCCATAAGACAACAAGTTGTCTTTAAGCTGGAGATGCTCATCTCATGTTCAAGGCGAGGAAGCTTGGACAACCGGCATACCTGTCCAACCTAATATGTGAATATCAACTTACCAGAAATTTACATTCAGCTGCAGCTGATCTGCTTCATCAGTCCCGAGTTACTACTACTTTCTTGTTTCATTCCTTCTCTGTCGTTGCTCTTGCTGTGGAACAAACTGTCTACGAACACTGGATCATTTAGTATGTTTAGAACTTTGAAGTCTAGGCTTACAACCAAGCTGTTACCACACCTAGGACAAGTCAGTACCAGCACAGTGCTTCTTATTCAGTTGACATTGTGACAATGGCTGCGCTGTATCAGATTGTTTTTAGATCAGATTAGATTAGCTTAGATGGATTATCATCTAGTTGCTGTTGTCATGATGCAGACTTGTCACGGAATCGTTTCACTGAGGTTCCTGTGGACATCTGTAACTGTGGCTCTGTGGAGCGACTCAACTGTTATCATAATGTCATCAAATCTCTACCTGATGCCATGATCCAGCTGCAGAATCTCGTCTATTTGAATCTCAGGTTACCTACTGTTGTGTGGTAAATTTCTACACTGTGAGTCAAAAAGAAGTAGGATGCCGAGTTTTTCATAACTTCACTTAATGTTGGTTGACTTTTAAAATTTTTTCACTGACCCACTGTTTGAAAGATTGTTGCAATAAGGTAGTCATCATATATTTCGTGTGTCACTGCACTACTTCACAGTGTCAGTCAATGATTTCTCTTGATCTGTTGTGGTATGCATAACAACGTCATATGGAAGTAAGGCCTATGTCGAGAGCGAGATTAACTACTTCAAAACTAGCAGCTTAGTTTAACCGTATGCAGAATGCTGTCATAGAGAGTGTCTGGCTAGTAATGCCATAATTGGGTAAGTCTTACTGTGGAATTTCCTACCATAAACTCGCTATAGGCCTAGATAAAAACATTTTTTGTCATGTATTTTTTTCCAACTTTTCTATTTTTAATAGACATTAAACATTTAGTCAATCTGAAATCAGATCTGAGATTCGCTTTTTAGGCTCAAGTCAAATTCATCTATGGTATTGTGAGAGAGAGACCTACTAGTCTCTCTGTCTGTCGGTGTTTGTCCTTCTGTCTTTTCCCTACTGGTGCACTCTGCCATCAAATAGAATTAGATGCTATGTGTGAATGTGTACCCACTTTCTCATGGTGGAAGCATCTGGGCCCAACGTTGACAGAAAGACTGGTGACCTGCTGGCAACGGTCACCTGCCGCTCGTCTCTGACCTCACCGGCCCAGCAAAGCGTTACAATCCCCTGGGATCCGATTCCTGGCAGTTCATAGCAGGCGTCTGTTAGGGTTAGAACGATACTAAAAAAAGTCACCCAATATGCAATATTATTGGGTTCGGTCGATAATAACAATACCCATTGCCAATACTAATATCTGTTTTCCTGCTAGAGCTAGACATGAGAAGTAAAGTGTGTTGTGCTAACCATGCTAGCGAAATTGTACCAGAAATAAGAGACAGCTACGTTTTATCCTCACTACAGGGTCGTGGCAGTGGCAGTAGCAATGTGGTGTCAAATTACATCATGTAGCACAGGTGTCTAGGGTTCGCTTCACATGCTACTGAGCCAGTAGTGGCAACCACCAGAGAGCACAGTGGTTGGATGCAAGGGAGCGGATGTGTGTGACTGTTCACTGATCAAATAATTATATTTCTTACACAGGGTTTCTACGCCTCCTGCAAAGCCATAGAAAATAAAAATCCTGGTTAGTTGATGAATTCACTGGAGCTTCAAGATAAACAATGTGCAGAACTGGCATACACTTACTCGCTAAAATACCAACAAAATTTTTAAATAGTATCCTGCCAATTTTTGCTTATAAAAAACTTTGTGCATTGCACTGCTTAGAACTTATTGGGTGGTATTCGTATTGGATACCACACCCAGAAAAGTAGCACTGGGCAATATGTATGTATTCTGCATGTAGTCGAAACCAGTTGTCAGTGCTTTCGTTGTCTATATCTCATCTGGAACTGCTGCAAGTTTTACTCATCAGCAACAACAAGCTCGTCTCATTGCCGGAAGAGATTGGTCGACTCAAGCATCTCATGCAGCTCGTATGTCATGGCGTCTTCATTTCATGTCTGATTATTGCTAACAGCACTACAGCAGAGTTGTTCTACCCAATGTGCATCCTCAATGTGACCATAATGTTACAGGAAAACAGCTAGCCATGGACGGCTGTAAAACCATAAATAGACCGCTGTGAAGCCACAGACGGCTGTGAAGCCTAAAACGCCAAAGATTAACCTACACATGAGCACTGGCAATGCGTAGTACGTCTGCTGTAACAATTTTTGGTTGGCACTTTGTTGGCTTTTTACCCTAAGGATTTTAGAAAAAAATTTTAGGTCATCAGAGCGCTAAGCCCTACCACCACATGAGTGTCGCCAACCACGGTGGGAGTTGTTGTTTAAAAGTATCTGAACTTTATTCAGTTTTTTCTTCCATGGAGCAGGGATTTGAGTGCATGCTCATGTAAAAAAGTTTAGTTTTTCCTGAGCCATAGAGCTTATAGGGCAGCTCTGATCTCCACAGCTTAGCTCTGAACCAGACACCAGCTTACACTGCAAGACTACCAGTCCAAGGCTAGTGCATCACATAGTATGCCTGTTTATGCTTTAGTTTTTGCTTTTGGTACTTACTTATTCATCTTATTTTGCATGCAATCAGTACATTTAAAATATTTACTAAAACATTTTATACTACAATGTTTTGCAACCATTTCAGCTGTGGTTAAAACACAAAGCAAACAGGAAATGCATTGTGGATATGAAGTTGAAACTTTACTTAACAGAGTGTAGTAGGAATATCATGAGGTTAAGCTGTAAGGCCCATAGGATAGGCCAGCGGTGATATTCATTTTCTGAGCCCTCAGCAAGACACCAGCTTGCACTGCCAGACCGCAGATACAGGGGGGGGCTGGGGGCTAGTGCATCGCACGATGTGTCTGTTTATCTGATTGCTTTGCTTTTGGTTTTAACTGGCACTGAGCTTCTATAAAGAGTAAAAGGTGCATTATGTTCATTGTAGGATGTGAGCTGTAACGAGATCACACAGTTGCCAGACAGGATCGGTGATGTAGAGTCATTGCGAAGTCTTGACGTCCGCAGGAATCTTCTTGTCGAACTCCCGATCAGTACGTAAAATACTGACTTACTAATCACCATCATCATTGTCATCATTACAGAGTGTTGGTTTAATGTGGCTTAAGTGACGTACATTACTTAGGATTGCATCAGTAAATTGTCACATAAGTAGCAAAACGTAAATGTCTTGGAATGTGCAGCCTGAAGATTCAGATTGCAGAGTTAATTTACTCAGTGATGTTGATTATGTCATGCTTTGTAAGCACTAGTGTATTAACTGAAGTTTGTCAGGTGTTTGAGTCAAAATTTAGGCTTTATTTTCAAAATTCAGACTCAAAGACTTGGACTTGAACCCACTGTACTTGGGTGGGCTCAGGCTGATGGGACTCGACTGGGTCATTGGTTGTAACTCCCTCTGTCCGATGCTGTGTGTAGGCATTTGTCGACTACGTCTGCGGCATCTGGACTTCTCTTGCAATCGCATTGCTCACATTCCATGTGACATTCGCAAGCTGACGACGCTCGAGGATTTGTCACTCAGCAACAATCCACTTCTTTCACCTCCCGCTGCTGTGAGTCGACCATCTCCATCATCAATTCATTGTCATCATCATCATTTGTTTCTCAGAACAGAGACATAGTCACGAGTGCTAGTTTGAGTACCCATATGCAGGTTCCAGTAAACATGAATTTGCATAAATTTTAATGGATGCTGTTTACATTGATACAAATACAGGTTACCTGTGAATTTCACTCATATAACTTCACAAAAGAAACATTTACTTGGTTTGATTTTGCTGGACACACGTTGAGTTATGTGCTTGTACAAGTGACTGTGAATGCACCACTGATGATGAAGCTTGTACAAGCCGTTAGCGGAAATTCGGAAACTCGTACTCGCACTCGTGTATGTGTGAACGTAGCGTTACAGTGTGAATGCAATGCATGGAGAGTGCTAAGTACACATAGTAGTGTTCCAGAGCAATAGTGCTCTTGTTTTACTTCCCACTGCTGTGCGTTCATTAATAGCAACTTGTTTCATATACAGAGTAGGCAGCGTTTGTGTTGGCCTGTGTCATCATCGTCACACAGGGGTTTAACATGGCCTAAATAATAAGCATTATATCTAGGGCCATGACGGTGAAGTGTCAGATAAGTAGGTCTGACAAAACAGGAAGGTGTTGGATTTAAGGTGCTGCCTGAAGATCGGGAGTGACAGCGCGTAGGTGATGTCATATGGCAGTTCATTCCAGATGTTAGCACCGAGGTATACAGGATGACACAGAAGTTTCTAGGGCTTACAGCAGCTGTCACCTTTAATTATTCAGAAGCCTGCATTTTGTCCATATTTGTCATGTAACAAACAGATCTGCACACGGGGTCTCGTACATATCATGAAGTTTCTCCACGCTCAGGCAGCGAGGAACGAGACAAAACGTGACGTTCTGCGGACAGACTTGAATGTCCGAGGCACAGTCCGACGGTCTCAGTCCTGCATTCCCTCTGTGTAAGCTTTTTGCCATGATATTATTTGTTTTTTTGTGTGTTATATGATATAGCGAGCCAAAAATTGACATTCTGTGGATGGACTTGAGTCTCTGAGCGATGGTCCAATGATTTCAGTCCTGCATTTTATTCATGTAATCTTTTTTCTGCTGCCATGCTGTTATGATTTCTTTTTGTTTGATTTGTGGCTTGGGAATGACTTTTCGTTCTTATGTTTGTGACAGGAATGCTGATGAGCTTGGGTACAGCAGTAGCAAGTTGCCGGGCCATGCCGTGACGGAGCCTGGTGGCAGTGGCATCCTGAGTTTGCATGGCAGTTCAGGCTACAACACAGCTACCAGTAGTGAACTGTCTCGCTGGTCGCACACTGAGGTACAAGCATGCGGTCTAACTGTTTATAGCTGTCTCAGACGAGTGTCGACATAATATACAGCTGTCTGTTTAGAGCTATACAACCTTAATTTTGATCTTTGATCTTTTGACTGGAAAATTGATCACTCTGCTTACCTTTGCTTTGTGGAACGTTCACACAAATTTTGATTTTTTTGTCCTTTTTTGTTCTTCAGTTAGGAGCCCATATGGGACAGATGGATAGATGAACAACAATATTCATAATGCCACTTGCTGGGATGGTAGTGTACTTAACTATATGTATCTATCAAATTACAGCTTTTGTTAATATTTTGTCAAGCAAGGCAGCAGTGGTTGCTGAAACATCAGTGGTATAAGTAATTTTTACACGTGAAAGTAGATACGGCTTTCAGCGCATCGTAGCCATCGCAATTCTGTCTGTCCATTTGTCTGTCTGTCCGTCTGTCTGTCACACGGGTGGATCAGTCCAAAACGGTCTAAGCTAGGATCACCAAGTGTTCATTGTCGGCAGCCTTTAAGACTCTAGTTTCAGGAACTGTAAAGCTTTTCCATAAATTTGAAGGGGGTCACTCCGAACGAGGGCGCTAAATGAGAGGGGGGTGGGAAAAATTTGTGATTTTTAGCCAATAAGTTACTGTATCCCAATAACGGTGTGAGATAGGGCCTAGGTTACTATTAATCATTAATAGGAAGTCGTACACTGGCTCTCGATTGCCACCAAATTCAATGACCTTGGATGACCATGAATGCTAAAATAGGGGTTTTATGGATTTTTGGGTGATTTCGGGCTGCAAGACACATTTCAAGAGCGAATTGCACCAAAACCAGTTGAGACAAACGTGGACAAGCTGCATGTGAAATATTCGCCATTGAGCGTAGATTTTGATGGTCTAAGTCTCGATATTCTAGGTTTAAGGAAACCTGTGCACGAGGGCATTAAAGAGTGGTACCACCGTAAAAGTCATTATTTTACCGTTGTTGGCCAGTTTTTCGTAAAAACGGTTGCCCATGCCTATGGGCATGCTGCCTATCACAACAATCACTAGTGACGAGCTTTTCAGTTGTATCGACATCGATGACTTTGAAAGTCCCTGAACTTCCAAAATAAGGGGTTTTTTATTGATTTTTGCGATCTTCGGCTGCAGCGTACACTTCAAGAATGAACAGCGACGAAATGGCTGGAGATAGACTGACAGTTTGCGAACAGGAACTGCTATAGGCTTTCACACGTCTCATGAGCATTAGCTCAAATTTCTTGTAGGAGTTTGTATAACCTAGAAACTCTGTCCCTATACACTGCTCGCTTTCTGATATGCTAAAGAATGGCCCACAAAAGGTGGCAGGAAAGTGACGTATTTAATAACTGGCAATGATGTTTCTGGTAGTCTGTGCACATACAGCTGTAGCATGTTTTTAGCTAGAGAGCACTTGTTAGCATGCATACCTCCAACAAGGACTGCCGTGTTCTGTTCTGGCTGTCTGTGTCAGTCTAACAATAGGTATAAAGTTCTTTGGAAAGTTATTGAAATCCTGTGAGCCTCATTGCAACCTCCCAAAAATTTGATCAGAGTCCATAAATTGTCGAGACACATGTTGTGGCAAAATAAATGTCAGTTTTCCCCGTGGCTGCTGATGGCAAAGAATAAGTGTTAACTGTCAAACAATGGAAGGTCCACAGAAGAAGCCATCAAAGTGTAATTGTTTGTTCCTTGGGCCAAGCTATTTCTTTTCTCAACATGTTGTCAAAATCTGTAACTTCTCAAGTGATCCAGTGGACAAACAGACAGCCAGATTGATTTGCGAACAATTCTTTTTTATAGTGAAAATAATAGCATCCATTTGGCTTGTATACTCGGCCTGCATTTAACCACACATGGCCTTGGATATGAACTGTTGACTGAATATAGATTTTGCATGCATGCCTACCATAGTCTGGTAAGCTGACTTGTAATGGTGAATGTTTTTTTACTTGCTGCATGAAGTGCTGTACAAAAAATTCTTAGGCAGCAGTCCCTAAATTTAATGTTATTCATTGTGGACCTGGTCTTACCTGTTCCCATGATGATGTAGCAGCTGTGCCATTACTTTTTGGCTGGCCTATGGTTACCTTTCCACCTGCAGAAGTTGGGCAGAACGTCATGTTGCTTTTTGCCAGTAAAGATTTATACCATTTGATGACAGACACAGGTGTGTGTGAACAGTTTGTCAGAATTGTTGAGAATTGTCAAATTAATGTAAGTTTAAATTCAGTTGAATTGGTCGATTGAACAAAAAACTGAACCGTCTGTATATTTGTGTATGTTTGCATGGTCTTTTACTTTTTGGCATGTTATTTTTAAATTTTTGGGCGTTTAGCAAAAACTGTTGTATAATTTGGAGAAGTTAGTGTGAAAATAGCAGTAGTTGCACCAGCAAATGTGCCATGATATTTGCTGTGTTTTAACCAATGATCTGTTGCGTGGTTACTATAATTGGTGGCATGTTACATTGCAGCATGATGTCTTTTATCATTTTACTAACATTCTACACCATATGTGTGTGTATGGTGCATGCAATTTGGCTGGGGAAAATGCTAGTGAAGAAAATTTGGAGCAGGACAAAGTGGAAACTGTTAAATTAAACTTGGCGGACTGGCTAATATTGTATATTTTTACCAGTAGTAATGCAAGTAGTAAACTCACTAATTGTACAGTATTAACAGGATTAATGTGCTACTGCCACAATTAGATGGTGCTGGAGGCATGATATAAGTTTTGTGCCATCTGCCAATTCATGCATATATACGCAGTGTTGTTCATGTAATGTCTGTGATGTGTGCTGATGGATTTTGACGAAAATTTTTCTGTAATGCTTCTTGAGATTAAGGTTAACTGCTTAGATTTTGGGGTCAAAATATCTGATGTCAAGGACAAAACTGTGTCATATATGTGTGCTAAAAATTCTCGGCATGTTGTGCTGCATGTGGGCATGTTCAGTGTATATATATATATGTTGCTGGCAGATGCATGACGTTGATTATGAATACTGTGATGGCAACCCACGGCCGGTTTACTGCCCCGAGGACAGTCGCATTATGTGGAGCTCTGTAAGATATGATGTCTGTTATGAAGCACTGTAAAATCTCATTCCTTGTTGCTGATAACTAATCAACTTTGTGATTTTACATAGGGCTTTATGGCATTCGTTAAAAATCTTTCGCTCTCTGTCCATCTGTCTTTGTCATGTTTTCGGAATTGTTTTGAAACATGTCTTAATGGTTTATAAAAGTAAAACAGCACAAACCTCTGCTTGAACTTGGACTGGCTGTGAACACCTTTGGCATTATTTTTCCATTTGTTACAACTGAATGGATGGCATCATCATATATTTGTTTAATGAAAAGTTGACAAATGCAACTTTTAACAATGCAAGCATGAAATACATTTTAAAATATGCAGGCAGTTGGGAAAATAAAATGCTGATCTTTACCTCCGCCAAGGAGGTGATGTTTTTGCCGGAGTTTGTTTGTTTGTGTGTCAGAAGGATAACTCAAAAAGTTATGGATGGATCTTTCTGAAATTTTGCGGGTATGTCGGGCATGGCATAAGCTACTAGTGATTTAATTTTGAGGGTGATGCATAAAGAATCCTGGATTCTGGATCACTTTGATATTTTCGTTACCATTGCGTTAAAGGGGGCATAAGCGAACCGCTGGTAAAGCGAAGATGGTGACGACGCCTGGCGAATAGCTTTGCCTTGGCGGAGGTACCTGCGCTCTATGAGTGCTTTCTCTAGTTGTAAAGTGTACTGTTAATGTTGGTTATCTGCAGACAAACACTGACGAAGCATCACGTACGTCGTTGGCGTTACGTGCGGCTGAGTCTGCCAAAGATCAGCGTATTAACGATCATCGTGATCGTGACAGTCTTGTTTCAATCAACTCAACGACCAGTGCTGACAGTAGCAGAACTAACATCGCTAGAAGTGCATTCACGCCCGTTGCTATTAGTCCTGCACTCGCCGGCAATAAGATCACTGAAGTCAGTAGACTGTTATTTGTTCTCATTTCTGTGTTACATAATTTTTGCTGTTTACATATCTTTTCACATTTTTTATCCGGATTATTGTGGGAGTGATATGCTAGAAGAGAACTTCTGGTCTTTTGGAGAATTTGCCACTTTTTATCGGCATTTTGTAACGGGCTTCTCACAGGGTTCCCACTGGTCCTGAAAAGTCCTGAAAAAGTCTTGAAATTTGACGTTTCGTTTTTCAGGACCCAAAAAGTTCTGAAATTGGACATGGGTGCTGAAAAAGTTATGAAAAAGTCCTGATTTTTGCTTGTGTTATCCTGAAAAACCAAGATACGTAGTCCGTAATTTTTTTCCAGTAACATTTGTGCTTAATTACTGGAATTGCTTGTGTGTTTCACATCAACTAAATTACTTACTTTTATTTTCATATACTACTTGTTGTCTGTTTGTCGTGTTTTCTTACTAAAATAACTCAGGTGCTTGTAGTTTAGCTAAGTGCATCGATGGGTTTTTCTTCTTTTTATGGTGCTGAAAAAGTCCTGAATTTTGATTCTGTCATTTGAGTGGGAACCCTGTTCTCAGAATGGCAGAAGCAGTAAAGAGGCTTGCTTGTGATCTGTATTAAATTTGTTATCGCAAGTTGTAAGTTGATTGATGATTTGTTGATCGAGCCATTGATTGTTGTTGTCTGTCAAGGAGCTACAGCGACAGAAGGCAGAGTACGATGCTCGTCGCAGGCGTGCAGAACAGCTTCGACTTGCGGTTGAGAAAGACCACAGGCAACGAGATCAGGATCAACAAACTCAGTCCGATAGCAGAAAACAACAACAGCAAGAGCCTCTACCATACAGCAGTACTGCCAGTACCACTGTCAGGTCGCAGTCAGCCATGTAAGTTGATCTGTTGATTTATTGATTTATTAATTAATTCATGCATTTATTCATTTGTTGATTATTTATTGAGTCATTGGTATACCAATGCTATACATAGCAACAGTAGCCAGCAGCTACCAACAGCAGTCCTCTTATTAGTACTACAGTCTGTTTACGGTCAGCTATCTAAGTTGATTTAACAGACTAACACTGCTGATATTGTGCAGCGGTTTACAACCATTACTCCATGGTTCACACAGTTGAATGTCATCCATACGATTTGGACTTCAATCTAGATGAATAGATATTCTGTATCTGTGGATTGCTTCAGTGGATTTTCATCTAACTTTTCTCTGTAGTGCATCTTTAGACAATGATGACGTCTAGTCAAATTGTGGAGTGTAAAAGTCAAAGGCCAAGGTCCTATATATGCCATAATACCATTTCTGTTATTGCCAACATTGTGGATGCATGCAGATCTCGTCACTGTGCATCGAGTTCTAACTGATTAGTTTGTCTGGTAAAGTAGTCGTACATTTGATTGTCACTGAGTTATGTTGTTGTTATGTCTTGTTGTCATTCATCAGGGCGATGCCATACTCTCGCAGTTTCTCAGAGATTCAGCCGTTGCCAGTGTACTCCAGTTACCAGCGTCGAGCAAGTACTGACATGGCAACCAACGTCAATGGCGTTCACTCGCAGATGTTAGTCAGAGATATATCTACTGCTCCACAGTCTTATTGATTCTGTTTCTTAGTCACTTTCTACTCTCTCTCTCTCAGATCATTACTTTCTCAGTTAACAATTTGGCCTTGGCTCATTTTTCACTTACCATATGTCAACCTGTTGTTCCATGTTGATGTCTTGCATCGTGAGTACGGTAAGCATGTAAGTAAGTGGAAAAACTTTAAAAGCACAACTTATATATATATTATTATATATATGTCATTGTTCTGAAGTTATGAGTGTCTGGACAACATTTGGATGAGGCTGCCATGAGCCTGCTAATTGAGTAAGCCTGGTGAAGTGATAAATGAATTTAAGTACTGTTAATCATTTTGTTCGACGTGCCACAGTTTACTGGTTTACTTTATGATCTCCGGCCTTCAGTACTAAGGCTGTTGATAGAGAAGCAGTTGTTCTGTATGTGAGATGTTCAAAACGCTAATTGTTCAGAGGGTTATGTGGTGATTAAAGTCAGGTCATGTTGGACTGTGCTTGGTAGTGGTCATTTTCAACGAGAGACAGACTCTTATTTGGACAGACGCTATTCCGACAAATGCTATTCCGACTGAAACTCACGTCGACAGAAACGTCATTACACTATACATTCACATTCACCAGGGGGCGAGGATTTCATGTGTAATGGTGTACAATTTTACACTTAATATTAAAATTATGGTTTTCGTTTACAGCTATGGTTAGGGTTAGAGTTTAGGGTTCAGGTTGAGGTTAGGGTTAGGGTTAGCATTTTTCAAACATTTATGTGACAATAATGCACACCACAAGTTAGCATAGAATATAGGTAATAAGTTCGACAGTGGTGGGCGTAAACTTGTTGACTGGCTACCCGTGATGGCCTTCTTGGTAGGCTTTAGGAGCTAGTTGGTCGACTGACGATTCGTGAGGCTGCGGAGAGATCGTCAGTCGCTCTGTGGGACATGGCGGCTTTTGAAATAGCGGCTGTCGGAATAGACTACTGTACTCGTTTTTAAGTGACCCAGCACGTTTCTCAGCAAACTGATTCTGTGATTGCTTGCTTGATTGATTTATTAAATGTCACTGGTGTAGGTCATTGCCAAGTGGTGTGGGTGTCACAAGTGCTGCAACGACCGATCGTCTGCAGTCGTCAATAGACTCAGGTGTGTCTCAGAGCGTCGCTATACCTGTACGACATTGTCAGACGTTACCACGGAGATACAGTGCAACTTCTGTCACCACTGGCTCAACTGGCCTTCCACTGGTTGGTTGAATGTCTCTTGTCTCTCTTTGTTGAATGCTAAAGGTGCGTAGAACTCTTCATGGAGACCATCGCAGACCGATGGATTCTGGCCTACCATGTTAACTGGCACCCATGCTCTACCTTAAACCATCCAGGTAGGCCAGTGCTTGTGATTTGCTTATCCTGGGGGGGGATAAAAGGCTGGCTTGACCTTAGTGGTTAGTCATCTTCAGAGATGGTTTACCTATTAACAGACAGTCACTCATCCAAGTACTAACTGGGCCCACTGTAGAACAACTTTGTTGAAAAGCTTTTTACGTCTACCAACAGGGAGAGGTTTGTTTGTGTGTCGTAAGGCTTAAGAGTAGTTGTAATAAGTGATTTGTCTGTCATGTGGTTGACTAGGAGGAGGAGTTTCGTTGTCGGCGTGAGGCAATGATAGCCCAGCAGCGTCGTGAGGCTCACAATGTGCTCCGGCGGCTGGAAGAAATGAAATCTGCACGACCACCTCAGCCAGTTAATGGCAATGTCAGCATTGCTCTGTTGTATTTATGATTCTGTCACATTACTTGTCTTGCCTGTCTTTATCTGTCTGTTTGTCTGTTTTGTGAGGGCTTAAAAACAGAAAGGCATTGAAAAGCCAAAATTGGTATGAACTTTCCCAAGGGCAGGAGTAGCAGGTGCACCAATTTTCAGGTCAAAAGCTCAGGTTAGAATTGGAGTCATACCCGTTTCTAGTATTAAGGGTTGGTCTCAACGTTTTTTTTCAATTAACTTATTAGTTAACTGCCAATTAACATTAGCTGAATGTTTAGCTTTCTGTCAGCTAGTTACATCTGCTTTGGCGACAACAGCACAATCATCCACGTACACAAACAAGTGTAAAATAAACAGGAAAAAACAAACGAAAATGCACATGCATACACAATGTAATGAGAAGGAGGAATGTGAGTGAGTCGGGTTTAACATTCCACTTGACACATTATACTATATGTTATTTTGGCGATGGGTGGGACAAGAAAAGCGAAATTAAAAGAAAGGAAAGCCAAAAGTGCAGTAGCTTTCTTGAACTTCGGTGATCACATGGTTATGTAATATACGCCGTGTCCGGAAAAAGAAGAGTCTACGGTTTTTCCACATATCTTTGACAAACCTATATCTATTTTCACAATTTTTGGCACGAGTTGTCCTGAATATTTACTTTATTAAACTGTTGAGATATCTTCTGTTTATATTGCCATGTCACTATGTAGAGCTGACGTAATTATGACGTCATCAAAAATACCATTTTTATTGTATCCGAGGTGAAAAAGCTAACAGTGTTTCAATTAATAACTTTAACAAAATTTAACACATGTTTATAATTTTTTGTAGGCAACGTTAAAAAAACAACCTGCAACTGACAGTGTACTGATAGTCCACTTCGCCCAAATACTGATGCCACTTTACTGTGTAAAATAAAACACTCTTCATATTCTTACTTTACGCCACATCAAAATAAACAGAAATGCAGAAAAATAGGTTTTTAGGCTGTTGCTGCCTCAGTTGTCTTTAACAGTGACAAAACTTGCTATTAACCAACTTTTGAGTCAAAAACTATTACAAATGTGCGCTGTCGCGATGCTAACACATTTTGCAGAAATGACGCTGCCTGCTGATAATGACTGCTGCACAATGATGTTCCCGTACTTTTAGCATGGCAAAAAGCAAGACTAGGTTAAAAATTTTGATAAAAAGTAATTAATATTTATGCCAACAATCTCTGAAGTTTTTTAGTGCAATTTTCAATTTTCATATTGCAGAGTCTCATTTAGACGTTATCTTTTTGCAAAAAGGCATTGTCGATGACGTCACGATTAAATTAGCTATACTTAGTGAGAAGTAAATTTTGAAAATAAGTTTCAGATGCTTTTAGTACAGCATATTATTGTGATAATGTGTGCCAAAAATTAGAAAACCAAGTTTAAATTTGTTGAAGTTATTCAGGAAAAAGTAAGTAAGTAAGTAAATGATTTATAAAGTGCCAAAGTCTTAGAAAGAATCAGGGAACATAGGATGATGGACACTAGGTGGCAGAAAAGGCTGACTGAAAGTAGTGGGTCTTTAAGTGACATCTGAATGTAGCCAAGGTTTGACATTGACGAATTTGAGGAGTTAAGAAGTTCCAAATTCTCGGAGCAGAGAC
>Ga0056128_1004263_pt1 | contig 17835 bp, 8 predicted proteins | sample WorMetLIZISLAND2_FD_71113 | JGI IMG/M metagenome (GOLD analysis project Ga0056128, IMG submission 71113) | Marine gutless worms symbiont microbial communities from Max Planck institute for Marine Microbiology, Germany - Olavius geniculatus... ... | reverse complement strand
CCAAAATCAGATGCTGCTTGTTGGAGTTACGCAAATGTACAATAACAGAGGGATTTACTGATGTAACTCCATATTGGTAATGAAGATATTTTGCTATCGATATTCAACAATTGATAACTTTACCATGAAATAATATTTGTCAACGAAATTTGGCGATCGCTTCAGCAATTTATTGAAAATTAAGTGTAAAAATTTTTATTCAGATTCGTTCAGATTTGACATTTCTATTGTACGATGTCTAAGGGGTTACTTTTTTCCGGATACAGTGTAGTTTACATACATCTGCGACGGTTGCACGGAACAGACTAAAATCAGTGCTGGGATTTTCATTAGTGGACGGCGGCATGTTATGTCGTTTCTCGGCGCCGACGTCTTATAGCTCGTTTATTGGCTGTTGCAGATCGTCGCGGAGGGCACTATTGACGAGATCTTCGGACAGGTGGAGAAATTTCTGGACAAGAAATAGACGGCGGATGACGTCATAGAACGGACCACAGCTGCATGCCCGCTGTCTGTCATTGCTGTCTGAGGTTGTAGTGCTGTAGGCCCTCGTGTGTTGCCTTGTCTAGTTGAAACAACAGCAGCTGCACGAACTCATCTTGCAATTATGGGACGATTCGTACACTGGCTGTACGTTTATTGGGACGATCCGTGTACTAGGTGGGGAAAGTCCGGAGTGTAGAATGTCTTGTTGGTTAGGTGCCCTCCCTCGTCCAGTAGTTTTCTAGCAAAGCCAAATTGCAAAATGAAAGAAACAGAACTAGCATCGCCGGAAAATGACGCATCAAATAACACGGCTGGAAATTTCTAAACCGAAAAATGATACAAAAACTAGCAATAAATGTGATACAGAATTTGCAGATGCGCAACCGCAATGGCCCGCTTAGTACACGAGTCGTCCCACACGGCATAAAAGCAGTGCACGGATCATTACAGTACCCATTTTCAGTCAAGTCTATTTCGCAGAAGTTCCACTTGACATACGGTACGAGTAAGGTACAGTACATGCGAATGACAAAATTTTTAGATAAGTTGCAGTTGTAAGCCACAAAACTACCGCGGAGATAATGTTGGCGTTATTTACGTAGGTTTTCTTATTTTATCTGATTCTAAATAGCAGTATAAGTGTGTTTTTGATTGATTGTGATCGATTGCACTTTTGATCATTATGTCTTTTTGTCAGTGTTGTCATATTTACCTATGTCACGTTTGTTATATTGAAAAGCATATTAATGCTCAAATCCATTTTGTTCATTATACTGTAGATGGTTATAGTCAATATTAATTTATACATATTGTATTAACACAAACACACACGTTATTATTGTGTATTTATTGATCATCTTGGTGTACGAGTACTTCCTGATTAATTAAATTCAAGAGTTAAGGGTACACGATATGTAATAAGTAGTGCATTTTATCTGACGGCAAATAATTCGCCAGTTTATTTATGACGTTCAGCGTGCAACAGTGTGCCATATTTCGTGCAGTTCAGAATTTTGATTTTCGATCACCTTTGCTTTACGATTGTTATCTTTTATTTACCGTAATCTTATTTGAGTATGGTCGTCAGCCAGTTTCTGCAATCACGTATAAGCTAGCAATAAAGGCCAGTTAGATTGTGTTGTGTTTTTGGTGCTTTGAGTCGAGGTTGCCCCGGGCGGCCGCTGCCAAACGTGCGCGTCAAACGTCTAACTGTGATTAGTTTTTGTCGTCTGTGAATGTTATTCGAGTCAAATGTGATACTGCAGTCTCTCTGTTTTTGCTCTTCTGCTGCTCACTGAATTATAACGTGCAAAAATTCATCGAACGCATTTGCTCATCGTCGATTAAATTCTTCGTCACAGAGTACAAGAACTGTTGTTGGTTGATGTTTATATCTGCGTTCATGTTGTGTTGCTGTTTATTCTTCACGCGGCCGAGTTGCGCAATTTTTCACAATAATCATAAATAACCAGTAAAACACGCCGTTTATCACACGAAAGCAGATACATGTGACAATTGTGACATGCATCTGCTTTGGTGTGATAAGCAATAGTCGGTGTATTGCACGTATAAAAAAAGAGCATTGACATTTTGTTCGAGAATTTTAAACGTACACATTATTTCACTGCCTGCAGATGTTATTACGCTGCTGTATCTGTTTTTGCAGAACCTATCATCAGCTTAGCTCTCAGTGGCATTCGCAGTTTGCACCGTGCAAATTACTTATTCCAAGCTCGAGTAAACAGAAAATAGCAGTTCATCAGAAACAGGAGTTGTAATACTGTAACTGTCTAACAGATGAACAGACAGGAATAAAGCAGTCATACATACGCTGTATCAGTTTTTTTTTGTAAAAATGCTAACGTAATTCTCGATGCTGTTAAGCACTGTCGTTGAACATCACAATAAAAAAGCCTTACGGAGGCACAGTAACTGTCACAATGACAGAAAATAAAACAGCTGTTCGCATCTCACAATTTCATAGCTCGAGGTCTGCGTAAAGGCTCGGAGCAGTGGTTTCTATCCCCCCAAATTTGGAATCAAATCGGGCGCAATTTCCCCCTTCCCTAGTTTTGGGCTGAGGTTCCCCCAATTTCTGACTCAAGTTTTTCCCTCCATTTTGGGATTTTCTCCTCTACGGAGAAAGTTTTGTTAAGGGTGTAGATTGCCCAGTGAAAAATAGGGGGAGTAAAAAATAGGGGAAAGTTTTGATCTACAATCTTATCAAAACTCCCCCCTATTTTTCACTGGGCGCGCCCACCAGGTATAGGGATAGAAGCCGCTGGCTCGAAGTATGGCAGTACCAGTATGGCATACCGGCACTACCTTGGCCGCCTGGAAACCATACCGGCACTTGTTTTCTGAGAAAAGTCATATGTTTATGCTTTGCAGGCCATTTTGTGAGATTTACGCAACCGGTCGCTGATGTTTGCATCGATCAGTGGCCAAAATAACGCTAGCTAAATAAGAGGAAGGGAATACCATACCGGCACATTTTTCCCACATTGAGCCATGCATAGGCCTAAGCCTCAACATAGGTAAGTCCTGTTGACGGACACGGTCCGTCCATCCCCTTGATTCCGTGGAGCTAGTTCCCACTTCCCATTCCTTTCATTTTCCCCTCTCACTTTTCCCTTCACTTTCTCCCCCCGCTCCCTTCCACGTTTTTGTGCTGGGGCTTTTTGGCTAAATCCAGCAAGAGGTCTAAGAGCACTGTAAGCTTCTCTGGTGCGTGGGGTCCGCCGACGACTGGGACATTCTGGGCCTGAATCTTACTTGAAACAAGACTACAGTCATGGTGTGTTTACACGATCCAGCAAACGTCCAGCAAACTTCCAGCAAATGTATTCAAAATACACGTGAATTGCTGGACGTTTGCTGGACGTCTGCTGGAAGTTTGATGAAAGTTTGCTGGACGTTTGCTTGATCGTGTAAACACCTCATAACACCAACTATGCCCCCTGAAGAGCCGAGCCACCGCCCCCACTTTCTGTAAAGGGACATTTGCTACCGTGTGGACCAGCCGCCAGCGGTGTCGTGGGCTAAAAAGTAGGCCTAGGCGGGACAAGAGGTTGCGATTTTCCGACAGACATTCAAATTTCCGATAGAGGAGATTGTGGTTTTTGGGCCCTCAAAATTTCAATTTTGCCTCTGAATTTTCCCGAAATGGGCCGGGGTTTCAGCACTAAATTTTTCGTTTTGGACGAAAATTTTCCGACTTGAAGAAGATTTTTGCCACAATTTTGCGACAGCCCGAAATGCGGAGAATTCCCCTCCCCCGTGCTACGACGCCGCTGGTGTGCACCTGAGGAGACCCCTCTAATGGCGACTGTCTGGTGCTAAGACGACGGTAACAGGACGTTTCGCCCCCAGGGCGTTTTTGCCATTTGCTTGGACGGAAAAGTCTTCACCGACCGTCTTCTGTGTCATCTCCGTAGTCGGTCCGTTTCAGCATATTTTCACAATAATACATTTTTGGTGGGCGGAACGTCCAGGCAAGGGGCAAAACGTCAAAGAAGCGAAACGTTCCTTAATTCCGTGTGTTTAATCAAGTGAAACTGCTAAGTCGTTTCCACATGGTCTGTGAGGTCGCACTGTGACCACGCTGATGATGTGCTGCCTGTGAAAGTGGTGAGCTGTTAGCTGCAGCCGGTTGTTGCTGTTTACGTCGAACAACGAACTGAATCTCCGGCACTGACGTGTTGACCGCGTAGAACACGTTGCCACGCTCCGGCAGCGTCAGCTCTGCGTACGAAACAAACAAGTCACACACTACAGACTACATACATGATCATAGGTTAAGTTTGAACGCGTAGTTCTATGAAAAATCTGCATAAACTCAACGTAACGAACGTATACATGGGCCCTGCATTTTTAAGGCAAAACTACTGATGCGCCCTGATTCTCTTGTGAGATTTTGGCGCTATATAAATTGGTACTTAGTTACTTACTTACTTTCAGCGACGATGCGGCTATTGCAACAGAATGGTGTCCGTCCATCTGAATATGTGTCAGTGTCACACACTCGCGCACCGTGATAAAATTCTTGGACGGAATTTGCCATTTGCATGACACTGATGATTTTTTTGTCATTTGACAGCCTAATATGCTACGACTAAAAGAAAATGTACTACCCATTTCTTGATCGGAATTCCGGTCAAAATTTCCATTGCAACCAAAGCAAACTTTTACAGAATGGTTACTATCGACAGCCTATAGCCGGATAGCACTCATGTACTCAGCAACGCAATATCCAACGCTACCGTCGCACGGCATCGCCGACCCCATATATTTTCTTCCTGCGTTTGCAGCAATCGCCGCCAGTGTCAAATTATTTGGGCCCTTGTTTGAGTTAAACTGCAGGGTCCATTCTGGAGTTCGTCATGTGGGCTTACACGATGACCCTCCTCTTGTCCAAGTCCAAGCAACGTCATCAATGCACTGAAAACTGAAAAAAATACTCGATGTAGGACCAACTGCGCACAACACGGCTGACACAAACTGATAGTGCTATCGAGTCATTCCATGTTTTATTTGCCTTAAAGTTCCCTGCCGGTTAATAAGCAGACAGGACCATAAAGACAGACCGGATCCGTCGGGCAGCGTCTGGAAGATGGCGTAGTCGTCGGGATTGGCGATGACGTCATACTTGACGAAGGCAGCGCGTAGCACCGTGTCCGTGTGATCGCTGTTCGCAAGCTGTTACACAACATCATAATTATTACGTCAAACACGATATCAATCAATCAATGATTTATCTGTCATAAAACATATTACATGTGACATTGCTACATGGCATTGCACTGACAGGAACAACCAGGCTAAAAAGTCAAATGTCGAAAATACTCAACTATTCTGTAAAAGCAGAAAACGGTTAGGTCTACAATCTGTTGAAAGCAACTGGAAGCGTAGTAAGATTATGTCAAAATATACGGACGCTACATTCCAAAAGCTATATAGAACAATGTAGCCCTCCTATAAACTACACTATAAAGAACTCAAGACAGCAGGCTACTGTATAATACTGACGAGAATGCTCTTGTAGTTGACGGTTTCGTGCGTGTCGTCGGTCTGTAGAAAGACTCTGACAATGAGATGATCTCGCGCTGGCTGCAGCTGCTGAGCTGATGATGACGATGATGATGATGACGCAGTAGATGACGTAGTTGATGACGTTGTTGTGCCGTTGACGATGACGTCACACGTCGAGTCGTCGTTACCACAGCAACGCACACTAGGAGGCGCCAGCAGCGACCCGGCCGACACGGAGTGACGTAACTGTAACACAGACCAATCACCACGGATCATGTGGATGTAGTCTTGGCTCGCATCTCTGGTCTTGCACAGAAGTCTGCCAGTCTGTAGTATTGTCATTCCGTTCTAGTGTTTCACTTGAAGCTTACTGGTTAAACTGCTGAATAGCTATAATGAAGCCATATTGTCCGGGTCTGAAATCGTCGCTCTTGGTCTCGACGTGGTCTCGAGTTGTCGGTCTTGGTCTTGTCTCCATTACACCACGTGATCTAGGACAATAATGAAACGGGTATCAACGCTATAACCAGGCCTACTACAGCAGTAACAGTAAGGCGTAATCAACGGCTACCAAAATCAGTTGTAAATGCAAATTTGTGCATTTGTGCCCCAAAAATGCATTCACAGGAGTTTATGTTTCCAGCCGTCCCTAGGTGATGGGGAGAGAGCAGCGCTGCATCCCCCTTCCAAACGTTGCCCCTTCCCCCAAGAGCCCCATCCCAGCTATCGGCCTTTCGAGCCTCGGTCCGCCTATCCCAACTCCAATTTCTGGCTACGCCTGTGTCCGGCAGGCTACCGGCTGCCTTGTCATGTGCAAAATATGTATTGTACGTACGTTGATGAAGTGTCGGCGTGAGTCTGCGGCCTCGTCCTTGACACTGAGAGCATCATGTCCTGCGTCCTTGCTGCGTCGAGGAGTCGCCCTCAGCGTGGCAAAGCGCGCCGCGATACCACCACACCCCCCGCCACCACTGCCGGCGCTGCTGCTGCTCGTGCTGCCCAGGTCATCAAACGAACCCGACCCGGAAATACTGGCGTACGACGACTGACGACGTGGCGACAAGTACGAGAAACTGTTACACAAGACATGGCCACACAACGGAATACCAAAATCAGCAAAAGTCTGAAAGTGAACACGTAACAAAAACTAAAAAATATCGGCATGTATGTGGAAGATCAACAAGAAAAGTGCGGTGTTCAACAAGAAATCGATCAATCAGTCATAATTGCCCAATAAGTGAGAAAGTTATTTCAAGCCAAGGCTAAACCGTCTAGTAGTACAAAGAAGGAAACAGTTAACAAAAGTGGCAGTCCAGCAAATTTGGCTTGACAAACATCAATATCAATACAACAATTTATCCAAAAAGAAAGCAGTAAACGGAATGAGCACGACTGTACAAATGCCTATAATGTATGCCTATATGTCATCATCCCCCGTTCATGCGGCAATATAGCAACCTAAGCATGACGTATATATGAAGCTGGTTAAAACAAATGACGTCGAGGTTTCTGACCTGAATTTCTTGTGTCGCAGTTTGGTCGGAGGAGTCGAGTCGCTAGCGACGTCTGACTCAATCATACATGACCGCTCGTAACTGCATGCCATCACAACACGCTACTACTTCAGTACTTAGTGACGTGACACTATTGTAAGATATTGTTGATGCTATTTTACCGAGTAATTCGTAAAAATATGCCCTATCTTTCACACATTCATAACTTCATCAATTAATGACAAATATTAACCGATTTTAACAACTTTTTCACCAGCCAATCTTCTTTTTCTTACGTGTACAGGGTGGGCCAAAAATGGCACCATTTTTGTATGCCTCATAACTTCACCAAATATCAACCGATTTCCAAAATTTTTTCACTGTCAGAATCAGGAGACAATGTGCAATAAAACTGTCACTATAAATCCCACCACCCCTAAAGTGTGTTACTACACTACCTTGTGATGTCAGTGTCTTAAGAATAACAATTAAAAACAAGACGACTTTTGTAAGAACATATTTTAAGAAATTAACAACAGAAACAACGTGTTTGTTGTCTCAGTTATTTTCTAGAAATCACATCTCACAGTTTTCACATCAAATGTTTAATGTGTTCGCCTTGCTGCTGGACGACGCACGCAAGCCGGCGACGCCACTGACCAATGGTGCGATCAGCCAAAAGCTGCGGCAGTTTGCCCCACTCAGTGACAATCACCTGCTTCAGCTGGTTGACTGACGTAAATCGTCAACACTGACAGGCCATCTGTTGAAGAATATCCCAAACCACATAATGGGTCGGATTTGAGTTAGGGTTGTTTGGGGGCCACATGCCAGGCTCGATCAACGTGGATCACGCAACTGGTCAGTGGCGTCGCCGGCTTGAGTGCGTCATCTGACATCTCACGAGGTAGTGTAGCAACACACTTGAGGTGTGGTTGGATCTATAATGACAGTTTCATTACAAATTGTCTCACGATTCCCAGTGTAAAAGAATTTTTAAAATCGGTTAATATTTGGTGAATTTATGAGGTGTACGATAAATGTGCCATTTTTGGCCCACCCTGTAAGCTTATTACTTCTTTGCTTCCCCGGTCCAGCAAATAAAAATTGATCAAGTCCTTTAGTACGTTAGTAACTCTTTTAAGCTACAAGTTTATTCAAAGTGCAAGTGAAAGTGATGCTCAAGGCGACCTTTCGTTGTCGTCGAAGGTCGGCAGTTGGTTGAACCAGTCGGCGAACTGGCGGTCGGGAAGGATGTGGTACATGGACGCGGCCGACTGAAACAGTTTGATCTGCGTCAGGATCTCGAACTCGCGGCGTCGTTTGTCGAAGTTGATGAGCCCGTCGTCGGTCGTGTCGCGGAACGCAGCGTCGATCATCATCAGGTCTGTGAGAAACGTGCCCAGGTACGGCACTGTGCCGTGCACCTCCACGCCACTCCACTGATACAGCACGCAGCATACAGACACTCGCAAAATGCAGAATCGACGCTCAGGGCCGTCTTTTGCCAGCGCGGGGCCCTTAGCACTGACTGACCCGCGGGGCCTCTGATACCACCATACCCCTTATACCCCTATACCACTATACAACAATTTGTGTGGTAGGCCTAAGTCTGTAATGTATAGGCCTGTATCTTCTGTGATTTTAGCCTACAATTTTGCGAGCGAATTGAGCGAAAACATTTTTGACTCTAAACTTTAACTTCCTTTCCCCTTCTCCCCCCCCCAAAAAAATTCTAAGACCTTTTAATTGAGTTCAAGTTGTGACAGTAATTCATTCCCTAAGGCGATGAAAATTAGTTTGATTGATCGATCGATCCATCGTCAGTTGTGGCGGTCACCGCCATAGCGCGGGACCCCTTTGGGACGCAGACCCTTGACACAGTGCCAAAGTGCCACCCCAAGAAGACGGGCCTGTCGACGCTAACAGCGTGGCGAAATCGAAGTCGCGCTCAGTAAACTCATAGTACGTTGAAACGAAAAGGTGGCTATTTTTGGATTGACTGACTGATTAAAGATATCACGTTAACGACAATCGAAATGCACATAGACAGAGTGACAGACAAACTCAATAATATGGCTAAACACTCTGTGTTAGCGGAGACATAAAATACAGCAAAAGACAAAAAAAACCTCACCAATCAACAGACACATAGAGTACGTGCTATGAGAAAAAAGAGAAAAACTCACGCTGCCGACAGACTGGCTGCGACGTGGTCGACCGGCGTTCCAAACCCAGGATTTCTTGCGCACTGATTGCAGAGTGCTTACTGTCCGAGTGTCACCTGCAAACTTCGCTGTTCCTTCCTGACACACGCATGCAGCACGCGTCCTCTCAGACAATCTAATTATTTTTGGCATTCTATTCTTTCTGTCTGAAACAAAGCCACTGCTCTAGAACCTACAGTACGAAACTGCTACAATGGGCGAAAACAAACAATCAACATTATGTCGGCCCAGTGTCGACATATTGCTAGGTCGACTTATTATGCGGCCGTCATTCTGTCAACCCCTAACCTTTGAACTTAACCTTTGAACTTTTAAGCTGAAAGAAACGGACGAAAAAACAAGGCAGACAAACAAACGGACAAGACCCGTAATAAGGCCTATTAAGACGACTGCATAACAAAAAACACGCAATCAGGCGATTCAATTTTTAGATATAACCATGAGTAAACCGCGCAGTTCTAAAAAACTGTGGGATGTCGAGAAGCCCTAAAGCATATTATCGGCTTATTTAGTAAGGATCCCCACCTCTTCCCCAGCTTTACGTCCCCAGTACAAACAAAGTTATGCCTTTACCTTGCTGAGTATTTCACGCCACGTCTGAAGATTGTTAGCTTCGGAAAATATGGCTGACAACTCTTCGTATAATTCCAACTTGTGCCTAAACAGCAAGACACAAGAAACAACGAATGCAACGCAATGCACTGACAGTGCATATGTGTGATCATTAGACTAGGAGGCTACAAACGACAACAGTGGGCATATTCTGGTCGTGTAAATGCGAGTCCAAGCACAACACGCTACAAGTTTCAAAGTAAACCCTGTTTTCGCCATGCGACGCAGCGCATCAGTCGGCATGCATGCAGGTACAAAACGCAACCGCGATAATTCGGTCTGCCAAGTTTGCACGAGTACTTAAAACAGCCTGTCTGGCGGGGGGACGTTCACCTGTGTCAGGTGGCAACACTGTGTCGCCCCATATGGCAGGTGACGCTTCGTAGCTCTGCAATAGGTTTCCCGCAACCTTTAGCCTTTAATAGTAGAAAGGCCACGAGAATGAAACAGACCTGCTAACTGCATTCCAAACTCGTCTCAGTCTGTAGACTGCGGTGCACTGTAGGCCTGATATGATTGCTTTCAACGACGAGAAGTTCTTCAGCCGCCGACATTCCTATAAGCAACGTAATCAATATTAAATTTAAAATATTATTATTTCAACCAGGTAAACTGGTGTACGGATTTTCAGCTTAAAATGCACCGGGCCAACGTAGTTTTCTAGTCACTAACACACACGATAAACTGAACGACGTGCACTGGTGAATCAGGAAGGGGAGGGCAATCCTGTCTTCCCCCTCCTAGTCATACACAGTGGCCAATAGAGCCACATTCCTGTTTGAAGCAACATGTGACCACGATCAAACTATTCAAAAACACGAAATATTCAAGCGGATTAACTGAAATTCTGCACATAATTGCCAAAACGCTTTCAGCTTCAGGGGAGCGCTTTGCCCCTTAGCCTCTGGCTAGGGGCTTCGTCCTGGACCCGGCTGGGAGCTCTGCCACAAACCCCCGTTATAAGTTCGCGCTTCTGGATCGGCCACTGAACTGGATTCACCTGTGCGACGTCAATCCACTTCTCAATGACACGAGCTCTCTGCGGCAACGACATAGTTGCTGCTGCTGGTGCTGATGATAGTGATGTTGACAATGATGAAGTCGGTTGACTGTTGTCTACGATGGATGCTATGACGCGGTGCGTCACGGCGTTGAACTGGTCGACGGTCGCTGAGACCGAAGCCACGGTCTCGTCCGACACGCAGCTGGCCGGCGAGTGGCCGCCGGCACGACCGCCGTTCTGCCGGCTTGATCCGCTCGACCGGCGCGACCACACCGACCCCAGACATTGCTGAGGAACCACCTTCCGGAATAAGTCCTGCACCATCATCATAATATATGTATATTCGTTTAATGAAAAAAATCGACAAACACCACTTCTAACAACGCAAACAGGAAATGCATTAAAATATGCAAACATTTGTGAGAAAAAAGTATCATGGCGTGACGCGCTACGGGGCTCACCATGTTCCCCTTTCCAGCTTCTGAATGCACCAGTGAAGCCGTGGTGAAGTAAACTGGACTCACCTGCGCGATATCAAATCCGACGTCCTAACCCAGCCTAACCGGTGATCCATAAAAAGTTAGCTGTTAATTTTCATACATTCATAACGTCATGACACATTAGCCCGATTTTCAAAATTTTGTTATTAGCCGAATCAGTGGTAACTTTAAAAAACCTTAGTTGTTAGAACGATCTCATCATGAACTGAACGCACTGTGAAATACAGCCACGTTAGTATTCTGAAAATTACCTCGTAACTGACTTATTTAACAGCTGACCATATATCACAAGGTAGTGTATCGACGCATTTGTGTCTTAATGGGACGATCTTTAACGATCACATAATTAAATGTTTACTGCAGAGCATATTGGTGAAAAAAAATTTTTTTAAACAGGTCAATATTTGATATGGCTACTGCAAAAATTTAGAAGCTCACGTTTTATTGGAGCATTCTGTATCTTTGTGGCTGGGTGGCTTGGTGATGCAGCGATTAGGACGTTAGATTACAGGATCGTCTCCCGGTCGGGTCGCTATCAAACGGTTACTGCTTAAATGTGTAAACCATCTCAGTATACAGCCCAAACCCTCAGGTCAACTCAGCCTTCCACCCCTCTAGGGTAGGTAAATCGAGTACCGGCCTACCTGCTGTGAGTAACGTGGAGCGCGCTCAGCTGTGTCAAGTGGCAGGAACACTGTGTGGTCCCACATGGCAGGTGACGTTCCGTAGCTCTGCGACGGCTTTCCCATAACACGCTATACAGGACATTTAAACTTTTTAACTTTCAAAAACCTAAAATTCTGTGAACTTTATGATATTAACTTCAGCGAATACGAGCGCCGTGAGAAGCAATAACGTCAGAAAGGACTGCAAGCTAGCGCGGCGTACAGCGTCGATGTAGGTAAGTTGCTGAGCGATGTGACGGCTGTTGACTGACAGCAGATCGAGCGGTCTGTTGTCACGCGAGTAGTTAGAACTGTCCAGGTCTTGTCGTCGCTGCAGATAACGAGTCGAAGCCGTCGACGTGTCGTCCAACACGATCTCAATCACGGACGCGGCCGCCGCCACCGCCGCCGCTGCTGCACACCATCAAACAATGAACAAATTACAGGCGTATAAACCCATGGAAAAAAAGCATCACACACAATATACATACATCCACAAACAAACGTTCAAACAATAAAAAATACAAACATTAAACAGAATAAAACCAACATACGCAAAAAACGTAAAGTCCTTCCAGAGCCATAACGCTTATAAGGCGACTCTGATCTAAGTTTCCTTAGCCCTTAGCCAGCCACCAGTTTACACTGCGAAACCGCGGATACGACGCTAGTGCATGAGCAGTGTGTCTGTTTACGTCCCAGCTTTCGCTATACTTATGCGCCTATCCACAACGGGATGGCCAGGCTGAGTTGATCTGGGTGGCTGGTTACATACCAGGATGGTTAACCCGCCTGCTGACGGTCACCCATCCAAGTACTAACCGGCCCCAGCGTTGATTAACTTCATTGATGTCACCAACGACGTTAGCAATAATGAAAACCGCCATAACACAACTGTTAAAAGCGATGTATCGAAGTTACGGATAGGTAGATGTTTGCTTTCTGCCTACATCATTCTTGCACCATTTTGCTTTTCTTTCGCAGTACTTTCAATATGCTGTGCTGTTACAGAGCTATAAAACCAGACCACGCCTTAGATTCTAAACATGGACATCTCGTGCATCATAAAAACTGCTTTAACTTCATGAAGGGCCTACGTCTAGGCATATATGCAGCGTAATAAATCTACCAGCAGAGCCAAAGTCCAAAGATAATCCGAGACAGCCATCGCCTAAAAAGTTAAACCTGCATGCGGCCCAAGTGCATCAGTCCATTAAACGAGTAATGGCATTTAGGCCTAATATATGCGACAGCCGACATATAACAAAAATATCTGTGCTTTGTGTCAGGCTAACAGGCATGTAGCTAGTCAGGGGGTTCTGCAGAATCCGGTGTCCGGACCCTTCTGAGGTCAGAAAAACGACCCTGTAAATCATGAAAATTCGTAGAAAAAAAATCTGCCCCTCCCCCACTACAACAACTCCTTGGAAAAGTCAATTTACTTACCAAATGTGCATCAGAATTTTGTATCTAAAAAAATCACAAAAATTCCGGGGTAATAGGCCTATCTCCTCCTTCGCCCCCTCTCGCAACCATTTTCTCTCTCTCCCTCCTCTCCCCCTCTCTCTCGCTTGCTCTTTCCTGCTTGACTGACATTGCATATTACTTTTATGACTTTTGTGTTCAGTGTCGTGCGTTTGATATGCTATTCATGCGATAAAAGCAACTTAGCCTACTTGAATAATTACTTGCACGCTAAATCGTGACTTGATGAGGCCCAGTAATTCCACCATGCCCCTGTGCGTCGCCCAGTAAACTCCACCCCCTATGTGTCGCCGGTATACTGTCGACAGGCTGTTAGAGTGCGAACAGAGGTCGCACTGCACTGGGACAGACATCGAGTCATCTCAACACTGGTTCAACGTCGACGATTTACTTCCACCAGCTGCCGGTCACTAATGCACCGGCGACGCTGTTTGCATTAACTGCAGCACTTCGATGTCATCAGCCGCGTCGCCAGACAACTGCTGTCCGTACACCTAGGCCTATATCATTATGCTGGCGATCAGAAATCGAGATCGCCACGAATTACAGCAGAATTTAGCTAAAGGCCTACATCGTTCACTGTCAACTAACTCTCTCTGTACAGATGAAAACGCACCCGCTGCGATTATAATAGAAGCGTTCGACGTCGACAAGAAAACCATTGACGACTGCACCAAGAAATGCAAGCCACAAACCACCCACTAGCCTGTATGTACACTGAGAACTAATCATAGCGCGTTTGTTTACTAGACAAGCCAGCTCCTTTCCGGTCTGGGCCCATTGTGTATGGAACACAGCCTGATTCTCTGAGAGATCCGACTCACTGTATACTGGCACTTCAAAGTTTTACTGAAAAACATTTAGACTGTAATGCCGCACTAACTGTGCTTTATTTCTCATAGCTACTATTCAATGTTGTTGTGTAATATTACATGACATGTCATGATATAAAAATAAAACACCTACCATCCCTGCTTTGTGCCGGATAAAACAAGAAGCACAAACTTTTAACATCTTATCAGAAGAGCGATGTGTGTGAACGCACATCTCTGAGCTCCAGCGGACTGAGGTCGACGCTGAGCGGAGGCCGCAGTCTCCTGACGTCTCAGTGCGGTCAGCTTGCCGACCACTCGCCGCTGCAGCTCGCTGTCAGGTGGAAGTTGGTTTCCAGCGAACTGATGCAGACGACGCAAGGCCGAGTAACGTGGTGCGTCGACGCGGAAGTCATCCGGGTGCGTGTCCAACCACGCCAGAATTACCGTCCGTATCGTGCTATACACGCACATAAACACACGGCAAAGTAGCGTAACGGTTCCTACGTGCACAACTTATCCAATATTAACCGAATTTCAAAATTCTTTCACTGGCCAAATAAAAGTGCACAGTAAACGTAAAAATGCACTGATAATCACATATTAAACGCGTCGCGACATACAGTAAGGTAAAAGTCACACTTATTCACTTATTCTAACGCTGACAAGATTTCACAAGGTAGTGTAGCGACATGCTTAGGGTGTCATCATCACGACGTGTAGCGTCCAGCCGTTGCATCTCGCCGTTGCGATTTTTCGCCAGAACAGTTTGTTCTCCGCCATTTCCAGAGCATCGGTCACCGGTATTCCCGTGTCCCGGCAGATCTGGTGAATCCAGGTAGTAAGAGGTCGACCTCGAGGACACATCCGCTCGGGAGACGGCCAGTCACCATCTTAAGTTTGAGCTTCGCAGCAGGTGTGGTAGCCTATAGAATTTTTAACTGATATTTACTGCAGCGCAAGCTTTTATCGGCGTAAGAATTTTGAAATCAAGTCAATATCTGATGCAGTTTAACACAGCTTATAAAGCTTAACGCTTATTGGGTCACTCCGCAAAAAGCTGCAGCAATGGTGACGGTACGGACAACGTCTGTTATATGGCGCCCAATAGTCAGAAGTGGACCGCAGCATGACGTAACTGCAATTTCTGGCCTAATAAAACTGTTGGCGACTGTTCCACGGTATTCTAGCCAAAGCTAATGCAAAACAAAGTTACAGTATTCGGGGGCTCCATTTGTTCCGCTCCAAGAAGTTTCTGGCAGCGCCAATGCGTGCCAATGGGTGCCATTGGTCAACAGAAAGTACTGTTTGTCCGCCTACGACATGAACCGCACCGACCTTGGCTTTGCTCGCACCCATTCACCAATTATATACCAACTACGAAAAAATAAAAATGAGTTGGCCAAGACTGCTACACGCCTAAAACAGATGTTGGTAGCCTATACAGAGTCCCAGAAAAAGGTAACCGAGTGAGAAGTTCAGCAGGACAGCTAATAACTACACTCAACCAACGCGCAGCAAAAATAATGCTGAACAGTGCACTGCTGCGAGCTTCAACAGTTTCGAGTAACTATACCGTAAGTAAGTAGGTAACTAGTACTCTAACAAGTTCTGTAGATGTCTTTTTTAACAGTAACTCTAAAGTTCAGACTAATTGCAACTAATGATGCACTCGCAATCGGATGGACAGACGTAGGTGTGAAAATTGCAAAAAAAAATCATCAACGCAGTGGCGCTGCTGTTTACACTGTAGATCGAGCGACTGGCTTGCAAGAACACGCATCAGCACGGTCAATCAGAACACATGCAGGCATCAGGTAATGCGATCAGGAAGTAAACGAACAGGCCGAAGCATGTCCTAGGAAACTAGCTAGCAGTGACGTCAGTGGAACAAACAACAGCGGTCTACACTAACTACATGGGAGACGCCTTACCTCCCGCCAGCTGACATTTAATGAAATGACCATATGTCGTCAACACAATGTAGTCCAGTGCCTCCGCAATGTTTTTGACATTTCGGCGCTATGGTAGCTTCAGCGAAAATATCATTATTGCGCCGCCGTTTTAACACGCAACAATGCGGGTCTTGCTCGCCCGCCCGTTATCTGTATGTCTGCACGGGCTCCGACCTCAAAAAAAGAAAGAAAGCACAGAAAAACAAAAATTGGCATAAAACTTTCTCCTAAGGAAAAGTAACCGGCTTGCGGGGTAGAAAATAAGTGCTGTATGTGCTATGTGCATCGCTATGGGTCTGCCGCATAGTATGTCAGCACTATGTCTCAGCGTAAACCTCCATGGTGCGGCGCTAGAGAGGAAAGGGCAAATCAAAACTCCAGCTTTGCTCAGGTTTCCATGCATTGTGACTACAGGAGTTTTTAGTTTTACGAGAGGAAAAAGACTGTTCCTGGCCCCCGCAGCGCTCTCACTGGTGGTCACGGCATCCCAGGTTTATGTAAGACGTAAGCGGCGCCACGCATACTGGGTCTATATAATTGACAAGCAGCGCATAACAAACTGCACGGAAATGCAACTAGCGCCAATTAGAGACTGGCCAAGACTGTTGTTCCAGCAGCTGACGCATTTTTATGCTTCTGCCGTTAAGCAAGAAAGCGACGCGAGTATAAACTGTAAGAATTCATCAAATTATGCAACAATTAATTACTAATTTGTTAACGTTTCGGCAACCGCTGCTGCCTTCCTCGTAACGATTCTGTTTCGCTGCTAAATGTTGCCGCAGCAAACAATTTGTCATAGATAAGAAAAAGTATAGAACGTTCACTTCGGCTTTATCGAGTTTTCTCATATCTGTAGCGCCGTTGTTCGTCGAAGTGACATCTAGCGGCAAACAGAAATCGTTCCGAGGAAGGCAACAGCAATCGCCGAGACGTTAACAAAGCAGCTAATAAGAGTTGTAAAATTCATAAATTATCACATTTCCTTAGTTCGTCGACGTATGAATTTATTGTTAAAAGTGCTTAGTGCGTTGGTCGGTTTGCGCTGACAAATAGGCAATATGCGCGCCGCATGCCTGCATGCGTATAGAGAGACTGAATTAAACGACAGCATGACACAGAGACAATATCATCATGCATTGTGTACCTTCGATGTCCGTCCTTTACTTCCTGTTTCATGGCCTGGTCTGCTCCGACATCGTTATATCTGCAATACACAGACGTATGCATATACAGGGTGGCCCAAAAAAACGAGGCCACTCTGTTATATAGCTTCTAACTTCAGAAATACTGCTTAGATCTACACGATTTTTTGCACAAATCAAGGTCGTTTCATTCTCAACATAAAAATATAAGTTATTGAAATTAATTATGTGCAACAGTGGCGCCACCTGGCGAATACGAGTCATATTGCTTCAAATAGCGATCCGTAATAGTTCATGACGCTTCTTAATAACAGAACAAAATGCACTTAAAATTACAACCACATTATAACACTTAGTCTGATTTAGTCATGAAATCAATGTTTAGAATTTGTGCTCGATATGTCCACCATTCTGCTGCACCAC
>Ga0056128_1004261_pt1 | contig 17838 bp, 19 predicted proteins | sample WorMetLIZISLAND2_FD_71113 | JGI IMG/M metagenome (GOLD analysis project Ga0056128, IMG submission 71113) | Marine gutless worms symbiont microbial communities from Max Planck institute for Marine Microbiology, Germany - Olavius geniculatus... ... | reverse complement strand
CCGTTTGGACTGTTAAAAGTGTAAAGGATGTCTCCGGTATAAAGTGTAAACCATGTCTCCGGTATGGACCAAACCGCACCAGTGTTCGACTGGGAGTGGAACCACGGACTAACGGTTTTTCGTTTCCATTTCTAGCAACCACTTCTTACGAGGGAGTCCTCCACCATAACCGGTCAAGTTACCGTCTGAACCAATGACCCTATGGCAAGGGATTATGAAAGCAATTCGATTCATTCCATTTGCGTTTGCAACAGCTCGAACAGCTTTGGGTTTCTTTAGTTTTTTAGCTTGATCTAAGTAAGACCAAGTCTTCCCGTAAGGTATTTTTCGTAAAACCTTCCATACGCTTTGCTGAAATTCAGTCCCAGGAGCATCCAGTTTAACTGTAAAATCTTTCAAGTTTCCAGTCAGATAACTTTTAACCTCCTTTTTTGCCAACTGAATATGTTTGTTCTTGCCAGGAATAATTACAGCATCTAACCTTTTACATAGGTCTTTGAATTCTGATTCGAGCATTTTTCTATCAGTAAATTCAAGAAGGCAAATTCCATCTTGAGTGGCACAAACAAACATTGGACCAAGTTTGGTTACAAACCTCTCTGCTAATATAACATTCTTATCTTTTGTCTTTGTTGGTGAGTCTCCAAATATTTTTTTGTACCCATCGTTAAAGCCACTTAGCGACTCAAAACCATTATCGAAAGCTGCATTTATTACTGATTCACCACCCTGAATTTGATGATAACCAGAGTTAATTCGAATCATCCTTTGATAAGCCTGAAATGTCATATTGTGGTTGGCTTTAAACCACCGACGAATATGGCTTGGCTCTAGCCCCATTTCTTTTAGATCCCAATCCTTGATTTTGTTATAGGGCTCCTTGTGAATTAGCTTAATCAGATCTTTAATGTAATCAGGAGTATTACCTTCTGGCTCCATGGGACGACAAATCTTACAAGGACGATACCCATGCTTTAAAGCCTCTTCTGCAGTTTCATAAAAGACGACATTCTTAGCTAAGGGTTTTCTTGCACGACAAGATGGGCGACAAAATATCTTTGTCGATTTTACAGCCGTGACAAAGATCCCTTCATACAGGGATTCTTTCTTTCCTATTGCCTCGTATTTTTCTTCAAAGGTTAATTGCATAATTGCTCCCCTGAGGAAGCTTCTACCCCACAAGTATCTGTACCAACCACCGAAAATTTAACAAGTTCGTCGAGACGCTGAAAGTCAATCATTTAGAAATCTCAATCATCTGCTTTTTAGGGAAAAGGAGTAGTATTTGATATGGATGGCACTTTAATTGATTCATCCTTATCGTTGGAGAAAATTAGGGAAGACATTGGAATACCCCCTAAAACTCCTATTCTAGAACATATCGAAAAACTAAAATTGGTGGACAAAAATATTGCACGAGCCATAGTTCTTGAACATGAACTCAGAGCCGTGGAAAATGCCAAGCTTAACCCTGGTGTAGAAGACCTCCTACTTTTACTTAGATCTTGTGAAATCGAAGTCGGCTTGTTCACTCGGAATTGCCTCAAGGCTACTCAACGTGTTTTAGAAAGATTTAAACTAAAGTTTAACGGTGTCATTACGAGAGACTGTGCCCCACCGAAGCCAAACCCTCAAGGATTGATATCAATTGTACAATCATGGGATTTACAATTTGACCAAGTTGTCTACGTGGGTGATTTCTTGTTTGATATCCACGTTGGGAAAAAGGCAGGTGTCCGTACAGCGCTTTACTCACCATTTGATATTCCGAAATATGCCAATGAAGCAGATTATGTATTCTCAAATTTTAATGATTTTTCTAATAGAGTCTTAGAAGTAACCCCATCAGGCATTAGGTGATTGGAAATTTCCAGCTGAGTTTATTTCACTAAGTTCAGTTTAGAAGTTCATTCCCACTAGATATAATTGAGATGTCACTGTTCGGTGATTTCTCTTTATTTTCCAGTCGACTAAGCATATAGTAATCCGTCGTGTCGACATCGGCCGCCTCCACCAAGTTTCATTTTTGCTTGTTTTTAGTGTTTTGTTATTTGCAAACTAAATTCAGAGCTTCCGCTTGAGATACTAAAAAGATCGAAAACCAGAAGCTCAAAAAGTGCTGTACAAAACTAGTAACTAATGACCTTATCGGCATTCATGAATAGCTCTGCAACTATTTTTTCGTCAGCAATTTTTGTTCCCTTCTTCAAGTCTTTGCTAGGCATTCCAATAGCATCGGCACAATGAGGGCAAATGAGTACCTTTCCTCCGAGAGAAATGAACTCTTTATAATGATCAGAAAAAGTCTTTTTACTTTTTCCCCAATTTAGATTCAGTGGTTGATGCTCATGAAAAAGCCTAACCCCTTCTAGATTTGCAAAGATGGAGACTTTGTTTTTCTTCTTCAACAACACTTTTCCAATTTTAATAGCCATAAAGGCTGAGTGCAGATCGTTCGTTCCATTGTCAAGCTTGATAAGAATATTCTGCCGCTTGCTCTCTGAATCGGCAAATGCACTTGGACCTGATATGGCTAACACTAAAAACATAGCTAACAAAAATTTCATAAACCCTCCTTAAAGTAGTCCTCCTGCCTGAACCGAAAAAGTTGAGAAGAAATTAGCCCAATTCACGAACAACTACAATTACTTTGAGTCCGATCTTTCTAGCATAGAGTAAACCTAGATTGCTTTTTACAGCTCCGGGGCTAAGGCCTGCCACTCAATCGACAGCCGAGTTGAACAGCGTGTCGATCGAGTTCTCTCCATTTCTTCAGCATAAAGGTTCTGTAGTTATTGAAATTGATGACTTTCTGATGACCTGAATGGTAAAAATGATGGCGTACACGGCAGCTACATACTTTTGGACCGTCTCCACCAATACACTAAGGTCAACCGGTAGCGGTTGGCCTTTTTTATTGCCTATCTATTTATACTGCACCCACTTAGATCGTTGAATATTAAGTCCGGACACTTTTTTCAGAATCTCGAACCCATGAAAACTATGATATAAGGAGTTAAAATGGAGAAGTCTATGACAAAAAAGCGCCTAAAGGATGTGAATTACAAAGGGTTTGATTTTTCGCCAAGGATTGATTTATGAGCGAACTAAAAGAAATGAGTGGATCATGTTTGTGCGGGTCAGTTTCACTGAGCACGCCTTCTATGAAGAATTCTATGGCAGCTTGTCATTGTGGTATGTGTAGAAAGTGGGGCGGCGGTCCATTTATGGAAGTCAGCTGTGGCAAAAATGTCAAAATTGATGGTGAAGAGTTCGTCAAGATCTATGATTCATCTGAGTGGGCTGAACGTGCTTTCTGCAAAAAGTGCGGCACACATCTTTTCTATCGTCTCAAAGAAACTCAAGAACACCAAATTCCAGTCGGTTTTTTTGCAGACAATATATCACCAGGTTTTGACTTGCAGGTTTTCATTGATCGAAAGCCAGAGAACTATAGTTTCGCAGAAAAAACGAAAGAAATGACTGAGCAACAAATTTATGAAATGTATGCTCCAAAAGACTAATCTAAAACTGCTATGTTATAGTGATTTGTAGTTATTCTGAGTTTCTAGGTAGTGATTTTAGCAACTTACAAGGGGATTACCGCCTCCACCACTATGACGGGAAAATTACAGAAGTTAAACAAATATGAAGCTAGATTTTTTGTATGGGACTGCCTGGAAAGAAAAGTTGAAAATATGGGTGCAGTATAGTGCATTACAAGGGCTCGGCCCACAAACCCCGTTGCTCCTGTCACAAGAATATTGGCGTGTGCTTTCATGTCTGAAGAAGCTCCCAATATATATCCATGTGCTGCTCAACAATCGTTTCTATCGCGAACACTTCTTCTGCTAGTGCTCGACCTGCTTGTCCCATTTTCTTTCGCAGTCCTGGATCTTCAATTAAGGTCTGAATAGCGTCAGCCAATGCAACAGCATCTTTAACCGGCACTAATAAGCCAGTAACGTCAGGCGTTATGGCATCTCGGCAACCTGGTACATTTGTGGTGACTACTGCGCGGCCACAAGCCGCGGCTTCAATCAAGCTTTTGGGCAAGCCTTCACTATAGGAGGGCAGGCAAACAATATTGGCCGATGCGTATTGCGCTGCAATATCTTTACGATACCCCAACAGCTCAACGTAGCCTTCAGCCTGCCACTGGTCCAGTTCCTCCTGCGTCACGCTGGTTAGATTGCCCAGATCAGGCGAGCCGATGAGGCGCATTTCGACCACCAAGCCACGCTTTTTCAACTGCCTTGCTGCCTCAACAAATTCAAGCACGCCCTTATCCTTGATCAGGCGCGCGGCCATTACGACGACAGGCCTCCCTTCTGGCTCGAGCACACACGGATAACCATCTAGTGCCACGCCTGAGCCCCGAATCATTCTAGCCTGCTCGGTTTTCAAAACTTTTAAACTCAACAAGGCATCACGGTCATCCTTATTCTGGAAAATAACTGCCAAGCGCCTCTGTTTGAATGCTGCACTATAAAGGCGTATAACCAACCAAAGGCGAAGACGCGCAATAACTGAATCCGCCAAGAATACGGTTCCCAATCCGGAAACAGCACTCACGACAGATTTGATACCAGCCAGTCGTGAGGCTATGCCACCATAAAGCACAGGCTTAATGGTAACCAGATGCACCATTGCAGGCTTGACGCGCCGGAACAGTTTGAGCAGGCAAAGAAGCGTACTTAGCTCGTTCAATGGGTTCTGACCACTGCGCACAAAAGGCACGATATGATGTGTAAATCCATGTGATTGAATACGTTGGACATCAGAGCCATCGGCAGTTGCAACATGTACCTCAAAACCCGCCTTTCGTACTGCATCGGCCAAATGCAAACGATGGCCAAGGAAAAACTCAGGGGAATTAATTACAAACATGAAAATGTTTGATTGGGTAGCCAAATTGAGTCTACCCCACATTCTCAATATACCAAGGCATCGCTTCAGCGATTCCGTCCATTATGCGGTACTCGGGCGTGTAGCCCAGCTTACCTGCTGCCTTGCTAATATCCGCCTGTGAGTGGCGTACATCACCGGCACGGAAGTCGCGATATACAGGTGCATTTCTATAAGGTTTGCCATTTTCAGCCAAGGCCGCCTGCAAAGCACGGTAGAGATCATTCAGCGTGGTGCGGTCGCCCACGGCCACGTTGTAGACTTCGTTTTTTGCGCTCTCATCCGCCGTGCCGGCCAGCAGGTTAGCCTGCACAACGTTTTCGACAAAGCAGAAGTCGCGGCTGGTTTCCCCATCACCGTTGATAAATACATCATCCCCGAGCAGCATGGAGGCTGCCCACTTGGGTATGACCGCCGCATAAGCGCCGTTTGGGTCCTGGCGCTTACCGAACACGTTGAAATAGCGCAGGCCGATGGTGTTGAAGCCGTAAGTTTTGGCGAACACATCGGCGTACAGCTCATTGACGTACTTAGTCACCGCATAGGGAGACAAGGGTTTTCCGATGTTCTCTTCCACCTTAGGAAGAGCCGGGTGGTCGCCGTAAGTGGAGCTGCTGGCAGCGTAAGTAAAGCTCTTTACATTAGCATCACGCGCAGCGACCAGCATATTCAGAAAGCCGCTGATATTGGTCGCATTAGTGGTGATGGGGTAGTTGATGGAGCGTAGCACCGAGCCAAGCGCTGCTTGGTGCAATACATAATCCACGCCGGCACAGCCCTTTTGGCAATCATCCAGGTTACGGATGTCACCCTCGATGAAGGTAAAACCCGCCCATTGCTCTAAGCTAACAAGCTGCTGAACTTCATTCAAATTATGTTGATGGCCGGTAGCGAAGTTATCCAACCCAACTACACGCTGGTTCAGTTTCAGCAGGTGCTCCAACAGGTTCGAGCCGATAAAACCGGCCACACCGGTAATAAGCCAAGTTTTCGGGCTGGCCCGAAGGGCTTCAAGCAATTGAAAATACGCTGTCATAGTACATGCACCCGCCCTTTTGTTTGAAGGCGGGCCTCCTTAATACATAAAAACTAGCTTACAGACGCAGGTCGCTGAAGTCCACCGGCAGTATGTACTTCAGGTCATACAGCACATGCACAGGCTTACCCAGCGCACGGATCTGCTCCTCGCCCATCTCTGCAAACTGCTTGTGCGCTACGGCCATAATCACGGCGTCATATTCACCCGCTTTCGGCTCTGCGATCGGTGTAATGCCATATTCATGTTCGGCTTCAGCGGAATTGACCCAGGGATCGTGACAGTCCACCTGCACGCCGTAATCCTCCAACTTGCTGATAATATCCACCACCTTAGTGTTGCGCAGGTCCGGGCAGTCTTCCTTGAACGTCAGACCCATAACCAGAACACGAGACCCTTCCACATGGATACGCTTTCTCAGCATCGCTTTAACCAACTGGCTGACGACATAAGCGCCCATGCTATCATTCAGGCGTCGACCTGCCAGAATCATCTCAGGATGGTAGCCCACCGATTGTACCTTGTAGGTGAGATAATAAGGATCGACACCGATGCAATGCCCACCCACTAAACCTGGGCGAAACGGCAGGAAGTTCCACTTGGTACCGGCGGCTTTCAGTACCTCTTCAGTATCGATACCCAGTTTGTTGAAGATCAGCGCCAGCTCGTTGATCAGGCCTATGTTGACATCTCGCTGGATATTCTCAATCACCTTAGCGGCTTCAGCCACCTTGATGGAGCTGGCCTTATGAGTACCGGCGACTATGATGGAACGGTAAAGCTGATCCACGGTTTCAGCCACTTCAGGTGTCGAACCGGAAGTGACCTTTAGGATGGAGGTTATACGGTGCTCCTTATCACACGGGTTAATACGCTCCGGGCTGTAACCACAGAAAAAGTCCTTATTGAACGTCAGGCCAGATACGCGCTCCAGCACTGGTACACAATCTTCTTCCGTAGCACCGGGGTAGACGGTGGATTCGTAAATCACGATATCACCTTGCTTTAAGACCTTACCGACAGTTTCGCTTGCCTTTATTAACGGACTTAGATCTGGCTGCTTGTGCTTATTAATCGGTGTTGGAACTGTGACAATGTAAACATTGCAGGCCTGCAAATCCTCGGTTGAGTTGCTAAAGGATAAATTTTTAGCTGATAGCAATTCATTGGTTCCCACTTCAAGAGTGGAGTCAAAACCAGTCTTTAATTGAGACAAGCGGTTGAGATTAATATCAAAACCCAGAGTTCTATATTGTTTACCAAACTCTATCGCTAAGGGTAAACCTACGTATCCGAGTCCTATGACTGCAATATTAAATCGTTCTAAACTTATCATTCTTCTCTTCCGACAAGTATATAAAGGAGGGCTCGGATCTGTTTAAATCAATCCCACCAATCCAAAAACATTCAATCAGTTCTCTTCCAACCACGCCTGAAACATAAGAATATTCCACAAAAAGTAAACCCAATTCCGCCGCCCCGCAAGGTGCTCAGCCCATAATTTTCGGATTGGCTCTGGCCTGAAATAACCCTCACGATTCAGACGATCTTCAGCAAGTAGTGTTTCTGCCCAATCGCGCAAAGGACCGCGGAGCCAGCTATCAAGTGGCACACCAAAACCCATTTTGGGTCTCTCAATTAACGCGCGAGGCACATAGCGATAAAGTATTTGTCTCAATGGCCACTTTGACTCACCGTCGCGGAGCTTGATCGACAGTGGCAGACTCCAAGCGAACTCAACTATACGGTGATCTAAGAAAGGAACACGAGTCTCAAGAGACACACCCATTGCAGCACGATCGACTTTCACCAAAATATCGTCTGGCAGATAGGTCATTAAATCCAATACCATCATCTTTTCAATGTCACCAAATCCGTTTAAATCGAAGTTAGAGCCATTTAATCTAGTTGGGGGTTCTCGTCCCCCTATAACTAATTCTTCAGGACTAGGATGATGCGATACTAACCCTAGATAAAGCTCATCAACTGATGTGCTAGATAATACTTTGGCTCCTTTATGAAGCTTGTCACCAAAGTTAGTGAACTTTTTACCAATAGGCACGCTATTGGCGATTACATTCAAAGTATCGGGTGAAAAACACGTAATACCCTTTGCAGCAAGTTGCCTTAAAAACAGAGGGGAATTCGATATCCCGTTCCAAAAACGGCTCGTTATTTGATACCTATTGTAACCACAAAACAACTCATCACCCGCATCACCCGACAAAGAAACTGTGACCTGCTCTTTCGCGAGCTGTGAGACTAAAAACGTAGGTATCTGAGATGAATCAGAGAACGGCTCACAATAAAGAAGCGGCAACTTAGGAATAACTTTTAATGCCTGTTCCGAAGACACATACAATTCTGTGTGGTCGGTACCCAAATGGCTAGCGACCGCTTTAGCGTGTTTTGCCTCATCATAACCCTCGATGTTAAAGCCGATTGAAAAAGTCTTAACTGGACGACGAGATTGGCTTTGCATAACTGCAACAACAGTAGACGAATCAACGCCACCAGAGAGAAAAGCACCTACCGGCACGTCAGCAAGCATTTGCTGACTAATGGAATCTTTTACTAGACCCTCCAGTTCATCTACGGACTCCTCTGCTGTCCCATGAAAAGGACTCGCTAGACCTTTTGATGCTACGGCAATTGGAGACCAGAACCTAGAAATCACCGGCTCAAAACCATCGGAGGAAAGACGTAAAAGGCAACCAGGCTCGAGTTTACTTATACCCTCATAAATCGAATAAGGAGCGGGAATATAATTATGGCGCAATAAAAGTACAACAGAGTCGCGATTAATATCAGAACTAAAACTAGGATGGGCTTTCAAGGCTTTTAACTCAGATGCAAATAGAAATACCCCATTCTGAAAACCATAATAAAGAGGTTTCTCTCCAATCCGATCTCGCCCAAGAATTAATACCTGATCATTCATATCCCAAAGAGCAAAAGCGAACATGCCTATAGATCTGTGTAATGTTTCTTCAACTCCCCAAATTTCAAAACCTGCTAATAAAGTTTCAGTATCTGAATGTCCTCTCCAGCTTGCAGAGTACCCTGAGCCCTCTAGTTCTCGTCGAAGGCAATCGTGATTATAAATCTCACCATTGTACGCGATAATAAATCGACCGCTCGACGAGACCATAGGCTGATTACCAGCAGGAGAGAGCTCAACGATCGACAATCTACGATGGGCAAGCCCTAAATCCCGTTTGCCATCAATCCAATAACCAAAATTATCTGGCCCCCTCGAGTGTATCTTGTCAGCCATCTTATGAAGAATAGTATCACCCGACCAACGTAAGTCTTTAGAGTCAGCCGAAAAATACCCAACTAAACCACACATATTTACCTCAAAAGCCTGACATCAAAAAGAAAATTAATAAATTGATAAAAATATTACTCAACTAATCGACCATAATAAGAAGATACACTTAAAGAGTTCAAATATTCGATTCGCTTAGAACATTCAATTGAAAGTACATCTTCACTCATTTTGACCGCATCACTAATTGAGTGAGCTAGTGATGGAATATTGTTGGGCTCACAAGTTATTATACCAGGAATAGCATCTATACCATCAGCGCACTGTGTAGAGACAAGGGCCTTAGATAGGTACATCATTTCATGCAAAATATTTGGAAACCCTTCCAGAATAGACGAAATAACAGAGACATCAGCTATCCTCATAAACGGAAACGGTTTTTTTATTTGTCCTATAAAATGGACACAGTGTGAAATATTAAGTCTATCCGCTATGGCTTTAAGCTCATTTTCTAAAATGCCACCACCAATAACATATAAATTAAATGGAAAATCAAGCTTAGCGACTGCATGTAGTAATTGATCATACCCTTTCTCAGGGACCAATCGGCCAACAGCAACAATGTTCACTGTGGAATGAGACATTCCCATAGGGCAAATCTCTAGATGACAATTCTTTAAATTTAAATGTGGAAAGTAGATACGTTTTATATTTGAATAGAAAACTAAAATAAACTTAAGAAACGATGCAACAACCCAAAACAGGTGTACTAAAATCTGACGCAGAGTTTGTGACTAGAAAATCTCCAGCGGTTGGTGGTAACAAAGGCGGTGCAATTGAAATCGTGGTGAAGCCAGGCGATATTAAACACTCAGGCCATAGTTCACAATAGTCTTAATTGAGGAAGAAGTTATGGATGAAAAACAGCTTTTAAAAAAATTGTTGGCTACAGAGCACTTAAATGTTCCAGAGCGTAAGAGTTTGCCAGAGCCTATAGTTCGGAGAGAGATGTTAACTGACATTATTATAGAAGAGCTTAAAGCTAATGGATGTTTCCCAGAAAAATATTGTCTCGAAGATGAATTTTGTGGTGGTTTGATAGTTGTGACCCCTGATGGAAAATATAAGGTCTATGGTAAATCTGAGGTTGGAATGTTAAAAACGGATATAGTTCTGGAAATAGAGTTTTCTAGTGCTCTTGAGGCTGCGACAGAGTACTTACGGTTCTCGTATTCCGAGAATAACATTGACGGAATTCCGTTTGAGTAGTTGCATCTACAGCTGTTTGTTCGACGTTAGTAAAATTTCAGCACATTTTAGAAATAACCGGGAATTTTTATCAAGAACCTTTCCAGACTCATTTATTAGTTTCAGATTTAAGATATCCCATACCTTATTGAGGCAGGTTGATCTAGCGGCATTCAACTCATGTGTTGTTACGTATCCTGGGGTAAGTAGCCATAGTAGTTTTATAAGGTCTCTCAAGATATTGTTATACCAATGTGTATAAGTACATATTCCATTGATCACATTTTGATATCTAGGCTTTTTAGCGTTAAATTCCGATACCCGCACCTCGCTCCAAAAAGCGCTTTTAACTAGGAAATCAGTAAAAATGGGATTAATTTTGTCTTCAATATCTTCAGGAGATAAAAGCCGAGTTGACAAGCGATTGTGTTTTTCTTGCTCTCAAAGCAGGTTTTCAAGGAATTGATACTGCCAATCAGAGAAAACACTACAATGAACCTGGAGTTGGCGACGGCTTGCTCAAGGCTTATAAGGAGTTGGACCTCCGCAGACAAGATTTATTTATTCAATCTAAGTATACCTACCCTAGAGGTCAGGACCATAGAAAACCATACGATGAAAATGATCCCTATAGTAAACAGGTTCGGTCAAGTTTTGAGAGCTCTCTTGAGAAAAGGATACTGCCAATAACGGGAACAAGAACCTATGAAAATATGAAGATAGATTTAGGCATTTCCAACTTCAAGCTTTCGCCAACTCAAATTGAAGAGATTGAGAACATAGATTTTTTATAACATACGCTGAGCCTCCACCTCCACCATTGCAACAGTAGGGGAGCCATGAAGGTAGTAGGCCTTCCTAAGAATTTTGATATTCTTGATGTTGGTTGTGGAACTGGAATGTTAGCAAAACGACTAAAGGAATATGGGTTTAATAACATTGATGGTACCGATTGGCTTGAGTCACAAAAAGTAGACTTTCTAGATGAATTAAACACCAATAAAAATTAGTTGTAATTCACCAATTACAGAGAGCCTCGAGGCGTCTTACCGATGAGTTTTCGAGGCTTGATAGGGCGCAGCTCATAGCATCCACCATATCATCGTGTTTTCCTCTCGGAATCTCATTGCTTCAAGAATGTCTCAAGAACGACATTTTTACAGGTCGATCTCTAAGGGCATATCTCCCATCAATTGGATATTGTTTTTGTTCAGTCGGCAAGGGTAGACACTAAGATGTAAACCTTTTTGAGTGGCCTCTCGAAGCAGGCGACCATACTTTTGGTCAATAGCGTCAGCAGGGGAGAAGACCTTACAGTCTTCTCTTTGTACTGTAAAAAGCATTTCGGCACTGTGGCCCTGTTCTATTAGTTCCATCAACTCTTGGATGTGTTTATGCCCACGAGTAGTGATGGCGTCAGGAAAAAGAGCTCTGTTTCCCTCTGCAAGTGATACATTTTTGATCTCTACAAAATGAAATCTATTAAGAATGAAATCTGGCGCTGAAAGGCGTTTGTCAGGGGGAGGGGCTTTATTTTGCTTTTTCCATAGTACCAGATCAATACGAGACTTGGCGGTGATCTTCACTTCCTTTTGTCCAAAGTCCCATTCATTCCATTTGGGTAACTGGCCCTTAGTAAAGGCCTCCCAAACCAATTGATTGCTCAGGCTGGTATTGACCCCTACCCAACTGGATGGTGTTTTTACCATTTGTAAGGTGTATTTAAGTTTTCTTTTAGGGTTGTCATTATAGGTGACACGGCAGGGGGCTTTTTTAGGCAGGCAACCTTTAAGGCTTCCAGTATTGGGAACGTGAGCCACCACCTTTTTTTGCCCCTTTCCTTGGAGTTGGACATCAGCAAAAAATCTTTTGTAGCGCTTAAGAAATAGAGCATCTATTATGGGGTCTGAAAACTTCACTTATCGTCCTTATTTTTTTGTTTTCCTAAATGCTTTTGCGGGGCATTATCAAGTCATGGGGTGGTAGCCCGCAATAGACTTTCTAGTCCCCAGCGGCTAAGAGTGTATGCTAAATTATTGTATTGTTTGGAGTCTTTAAATGTTTAAGAGTCGTTCCAATTTTCGTCGAGTTCCAGCTTCTCATCAGCCAAAGCCTGAATGGGTGAGGGTGAGGGCTCCTGGTGGACAAAATTACTTGGCCATTAAAGAATTGTTGGGTGATTTAAATTTGGCCACCGTTTGTCAAGAAGCTCATTGTCCTAATATAGGAGAGTGTTGGGCAGGGGGGACTGCTACTTTTATGCTTTTGGGAGAAGTGTGTACTCGCGGTTGTCGTTTTTGTGCCGTGAAAACTGGAAATCCTAAAGGACAACTGGATAAGGATGAGCCCACCAAAGTGGGCTTTGCCATTAGTCAGATGAAGTTGAAATATGTGGTTTTAACCAGTGTAGATAGGGATGACCTGGAAGATGAGGGAGCAGGCCATTTTGCTCGTACAGTAGAAGTGATTAAGTCCAAAGTTCCAGGAATGATTGTGGAGGTTTTAACTCCTGATTTTCATGCACGTCCTGAATTAATAAAAAGGGTTGTCCAAGCCAAACCTGATGTTTTTGGCCACAATTTGGAAACAGTGAAAAGGTTGCAAAGATCAGTGCGTGACCCTCGTGCAGGCTACCAGCAATCTTTGGATGTTTTGCGCATGGTGAAAGAAATGGATCCTGGCTGTTACACCAAAAGTTCTTTGATGTTGGGTCTGGGCGAAGAAGAGGCTGAACTTCTTCAGACTCTTCGTGATTTGTTGGCTATCGGTTGTGACGTGGTAACTTTTGGTCAATACCTACAACCTCAACCTCGTCACCTTAAAGTGCAGAAGTTTTATACTCCTAAAGAATTTGAGTATTGGCAGAAGTTAGCTGAAGACATGGGGTTTCTCTATGTTGCCAGTGGTCCAATGGTGCGAAGCTCTTATCGGGCCGGTGAGTTTTTTATGAAGGGTGTGATTGAGAAACAAGGTTTTCAACAGAAATTAAAATAAGAGTTTGAACAGTAACAATGGAGTGAATATGGCGACTCAAGAAGTGAATCTTCCAGATCTTGGTGAAGGTGTTACTGAGGCAGAATTGGTTAAATGGTTAATAAAGCCAGGAGAGAAGGTGGAAGTAGACCAACCTGTTGCTGAAGTGATGACTGACAAGGCCACAGTAGAGGTTCCAACCCCAACTGCTGGAGTGGTAAAGCAACTACTTCGTCAGGAGGGAGATGTGGTTCCTATAGAAACAGCCATGTTGGTTTTAGAAACTAAAGGGGTTGGGAGTTCAGTTTCTGCTTTGGCTGGGAAATCAACCTCACAGGTGACGGCGACCTCTGTTCAGCCGAGCACTGCTGTATCGGTTTCTCATTCGACTTCTAATGTAAGTCCGACTCCCGCTGCAGGGGGATTGGAGGTTTATCCACCGGTTGCAACGAACAAAGTGTTGGCAACTCCTGGGACCAGGAGGTTAGCTAGGGAATTTGGAGTGGATATCAACAGTCTTCAAGGTAGTGGTCCATTGGGAAGAGTGACAAGGGAGGATGTCATTCGCGTCAAGGGTGTATCAAGTGGAGTGAGTGCAACTCAAGCAGGCCAAGCTAGTATGCAGACCCCGTTTCAGGTAGGTTTTCAAACTGCAGGTAGTTCTCAGGAAGAGCGTGTACCCATACGCGGAATTCGTAAAAAGATTGCTGAAAACTTGCAGATGACTAAACAAACTGTACCTCATTTTACTTTGATGGAAGAAGTGAATGTGACAGAGTTGGTAAAATTTCGCTTTCAGGCTAAGGCTGTTGGAGAGAAAGTTGGTGTTAAAGTCACCTACCTGCCATTTGTGATGAAGGCACTGATTGCCACAATGAGAGAGTTTCCTATGTTCAACGCATCTATTGATGATGTGGCTGGAGAAATCGTTTACAAAAAGTATTTTAATTTAGGTTTTGCTACTGACACTCCTAATGGCTTGTTGGTTCCTGTGATTAAAAATGCAAACCAAAAAACCATTATAGACTTGAGCCGAGATATTATAGATTTAGCAACTAAGGCCAGAGAAGGAAAGTTGGCTTTAGATGAAATGAAGGGTTCTAATATTACAATCACTAACATTGGAAGTGTTGGTGGTGTTTATGCTACTCCAATTATTAATCATCCAGAAGTGGCCATTCTTGGAATGTATAAAATTGTTGACCGGCCTCTTTGGGTTGATGGAGCTTGGAAGCCAGCTCAGTTTATGAATTTTACTATTACCTGCGATCATCGATTGATCGATGGGGCTGTGGCAGCCAATTTCATGAAAGCTTTTGCTGCAAGAATTGAAAACCCATCCCAATTGATGTTGGATATGGTGTAAATATTAGGAGATTAAATTGTGAGCCAGAAATTTGATGTTTGTGTGATTGGTACGGGGCCGGGTGGATATGTGGCAGCTATTCGATCAGCTCAGTTGGGTTTAAATACTGCAGTTATTGAGCGTGAAGAGTTGGGAGGTGTGTGCCTGAATGTGGGCTGCATTCCATCCAAGACCATGATAACGGCTGCTCACTTTATGCACAGGGCTCAACATGATGCTCCTAAAATGGGTTTTGAGATTCCAGGAAAAATTAAAGTTGATATGAAAAAGCTGGTAAATTGGAAACAGTCGGTTTGTGATAAAATGTCAAGTGGTGTGAACATGTTGCTTAAAGGGAACAAAGTAACAGTTATCAAAGGTGATGCCTCTTTTAAAACTGCTCAAGAGCTAATGGTTAAATCCTCTAGGGGAACTGAGTTTGTAAAAGCTAAGTACTTTATTGTGGCCACAGGCTCTCGTCCGATTGAGATTCCTGGATTTTCCTTTGATGAAAAAAATATTTTATCTTCTACTGGTGCATTGGCATTAGATGAGGTTCCTAAAAAAATAGCTGTGATTGGTGGTGGTTATATTGGCTTGGAAATTAGTGCTTACTTGGCAAAGTTGGGTTCAAAGGTACAAGTCATTGAGGGAGCTTCTGAAATTTTGTCTGGTGTTTCAGATAAGGACTGTGTTCAAGTGGTTCAACGTCGTTTGAAAAAAGACGGTGTGGTTATTTACACTGATGCTAAAGCAAAGTCATATAAGGTTTTAGGAAAACACTTGGAAGTTGATTTTGAAGTTAAAGGTAAAACTGAGACCATTAAAGTTGATAAGGTGTTGGTGACTGTTGGTCGGCGCCCGAACTCTGACCAGATGAATCTAAAGGAAATTGGCTTGGAGATTGACTCCAGTGGTTTTATTAAAACCAACTCTCAACGTCGCACAAATGTGTTCAATATTTTTGCTATTGGAGATATTGCAGGGCAGCCAATGTTAGCTCATAAAGCCAGCCATGAAGGGGTTTTAGTTGCTGAAGTGATCGGCGGTCAAAATAGAGCCTATGATGTTAAAACTGTTCCTGCGGTTATTTTTACTGACCCTGAAATTGCATCTGCAGGATGGACTGAAGCTGAGGCAAAGCTTAAGGGTTATGCTGAATTGAAGGTAGGCAAGTTTCCCTTTGCTGCTAACGGGAGAGCTGTTTCAATGATGGAAGCTGATGGTTTTGTGAAAATTATTGCTGATGCAAAAACTCATTTGGTTTTGGGGGTACATATTGTTGGGCCTGAAGCGAGTAATCTAATCAGTGAGGCAGTACTTGCTGTAGAAATGGGAGCAACGTTGGAAGATTTAGCCTTATCCATTCACCCTCATCCCACATTAGGTGAGACCATAATGGAAGCAGCAGAGGCAACATTGGGTCATGCTATCCATGTTATTCAGCAACCTTTAAACAGGGGAAATGGTAGCAGGAGAACAACAAATGCCTGAACAAGCTGTCTTGGTGAATGATGACTTTAGCTCTTTTCAGATTGAAGATTGGGGTTTGACAAGTTACCAGATTGCCATGGATCGACAGTTAGATTTGGTTGAAAAAGTTAAGGCTGGCGATATGAAAGACACTCTTATTTTTTGTACTCATCCACCTGTTGTCACTTTGGGCAGGTCTAGCAGGCCTGAAGATCTTGATGGGTGGACTGGAGAGGTCTATGAAGTGTCTCGGGGAGGGCGAGCAACTTATCATGGCCCCAGTCAATTGATTATTTACCCTATTCTTTCTCTTGAAAGTGAAGCTCGTACAATTCTTCACCGCAAAGATATTCACGCCTATTTACGATGTTTGGAATTAAGTTTGATTCGCACCCTACAGACTTATGGACTTGATCCAGAAATAAAGCCTACTTCAGACTTTAAGAGTGAGTTGCTCAATATGACAGGGGTATGGGTGGGTGGTCGCAAAGTGGTTTCAATTGGCGTGGCTGTTCGCTCCTGGGTAACTTATCATGGAATTGCCCTAAATGTTGATAGAGATCCTGAAGCATTTAAAGGACTTAAACCCTGCGGGTTCAGCCAGAGTACTATGGTTTCAATGGAAGAGCTTCTTCATCACTCTATCAATAGAGAAGAATTAAAAATACGGCTTATCGAAGCTTTCAACCACTACCTTTGCTAGAAGTAATGTCATTTGGTGGTAAGCACCTTTTCTTTTAATCGTCGTCTATGTGCGGTATCAATCGATCTTACTAACGCCAGATTTTTTACTATTTTTTGTCGATTGTGATAGCAAATTTCTTTATGCCGGCAGTCTTTACGATATCGATTAGTGTGACTACCCTTCCATGAGTTATTGCCTTATCAGCGGTGATAATAGCCTGGGCATTAGGGTGAGACTTAGATAGATTGTTAGCAAAAATTTTGATTTCTTCATCAACAACGGCACGACCATTGAGCAGAGTGCGCCCGTTGGATGCAACAGTAATATTTAGTTGTGATGGGATGGAATCCTCTCCACTGGTTGCTTTTGGAAGGTTCACATTAATACTGGGTTTCATAATAAATGGAGTAGTTACCATAAAAATAATCAGTACTACTAAGATAATATCAACAAAGGGAACAATGTTGATCTCCGCTATGGACTCATCATTTTCACCAGAGATCTTTGCACCCATCAATCTTTTCCTTCTTTTCCTTTGGATGATTTAGCGTAAGCAATGCATAGGTCTCGTACTCCCTCTAGATTTTGGAAAACACCTCGAACCTGTTTGTTAAAATAATTATAAGCAATCACTGCGGGGATGGCGACCAACAGACCAACAGCTGTTGCTACTAGAGCCTTAGAGATTCCAATCATTACTGCAGCAGCATCACCTTGACTTGTCGCCAAGCCTCGAAAAGCATCCATAATTCCAAATACTGTTCCCAGTAAACCAATAAAAGGTGCATTAGAACCAACAGTAGCTAAAAAATTCAGATATTTCTCCATTTTTGGTTTCTCAGTATGAGCATATGAGTTAAAAATTTCTTCTAATCCATTAATACCATTTTCTTTAATAT